>Ga0302275_10003323_pt1 | contig 16366 bp, 11 predicted proteins | sample III_Bog_N2_2_FD_200229 | JGI IMG/M metagenome (GOLD analysis project Ga0302275, IMG submission 200229) | Peat permafrost microbial communities from Stordalen Mire near Abisko, Sweden - III_Bog_N2_2 | ecosystem: Environmental > Terrestrial > Soil > Wetlands > Peat | place: Sweden: Abisko...
AAAGCAAAGATTTCCGCCAAAGCACCCCTTCCTAAAACCGGCTCCAAAATCGTCATCCTCGATTTCGGTTCTCAATACACCCAGGTGATTGCAAGACGCGTCCGGGAATGCCGGGTTTTTTCAGAAATTCTTCCTCATACGACCACGGCCGGGAAAATCGCCGCCGATGGGACGGTGAAAGGGATCATTCTTTCGGGAGGGCCTGCGAGCGTTTATGCACCGAAGGCTCCGAAAGTCGATCCGGCGATCTATGAACTGGGTGTTCCGATTCTTGGAATCTGCTACGGAATGCAACTCCTCACACGCGACCTTGGCGGCACGGTTGCCCGTTCCGCGCACCGCGAGTATGGCAAGGGCGCACTCAAGACAGCCGGCACCTCCCCCCTCTTCAAGGGCCTGCCAAAAAAGATTGATGTCTGGAACAGCCACGGGGACCGTATTGAGCAACTCCCCGGGGGATTCAAGGCCATCGGTTCCACGGAGAATTCCCCCCATGCGGTGATCGCCGATGCAAGGCGGCGGATTTACGGGATGCAATTCCACCCTGAAGTGCATCACACACCCAAGGGGAAAACGATCATCGAGAATTTTGTGCACGGTATTTGCAGCTGCCCGAACGACTGGACCATGGGTTCCTTCATTGAGCGCATCTGCTCACAAATCCGGGAGCAGGTCGGTGACGGTCGTGTGATTCTGGGACTCAGCGGAGGGGTCGACTCCAGTGTTGCCGCCGCATTGATTCACAAGGCGATCGGCGATCAGCTCACCTGCATCTTTGTCGATAACGGACTGCTCCGTTTCGGCGAAAGGGACGCCGTGGGACAACTCTTCGGACGGAACTTCAAGATCCGGCTCAAGATCGTCGATGGAACGAAACGGTTCCTGGACAAGCTGAAGGGGGTCACCGATCCCGAGAAAAAAAGAAAGCTCATCGGCACGGAATTCATCCGCGTCTTTGAACAGGCGGCGACAGACCTTCAACAATCGGCGAAAGGATCGAAGCATCCCTTCAAATTCCTGGCCCAGGGAACCCTCTATCCGGATGTGATTGAGAGTGTCCCGATCGGAGGGAATCCCGCAGCGCTGATCAAGAGCCATCATAATGTCGGCGGATTGCCCAAGGATATGAAGTTCGAGCTGGTGGAGCCGCTCCGGCAGCTTTTCAAGGATGAAGTGCGCGAGGTGGGACGCGAGCTCGGATTGCCACGCGAGGTGGTGGATCGCCAGCCTTTCCCAGGGCCGGGTCTTGCTGTCCGCATCATCGGAGCCATCACACCCGAACGACTCCGCATTGTGCGTGATGCCGACAAAGTGGTCCTCGAAGAGATGAAGGAGTCGGGGTGGTACTTCAAGGTCTGGCAATCCTTCGCTGTCCTGCTTCCCGTTCAGTCAGTGGGTGTCATGGGCGATGAGCGAACCTACGATTATACCATCGCGCTCCGTGTGGTCGAAAGTCAGGATGGAATGACCGCCGACTGGGTGCGACTGCCATATGATCTGTTGGGACGCATCTCAAGTCGCATTATCAACGAGGTCAAAGGGGTGAACCGCTGCGTGCTGGATGTTTCCAGCAAGCCTCCCGCGACCATTGAGTGGGAGTAATCTTTACTATGAGCCATCGCCGAGCGATCTATCCGGGGAGTTTTGACCCGTTGACCAACGGTCATCTCGACCTGATCGTGCGGTCGCTCGGGCTCTTTGAAGAAGTGATTGTGGGGGTGGCTGACAATGAGGCCAAGAATCCGCTCTTCACCACGCAGGAACGGGTGGAACTGATCCGTCAGAGCGTCGGGGATCGGCCCGGCATTTCAGTGGAGCCGCTTGACGGCCTGCTTGTGAATTTCTGCCGGAGACGGGAAGCCTTTGTCGTCATCCGGGGAATGAGGGCCGTCTCGGATTTTGAATTCGAGTTTCAGATGGCCCTGACGAACCGCCGCCTGGAATCCAAAATCGAGACCCTTTTTCTGACACCCCGCGAAGATTGGATTTTCCTAAGTTCCCGTATCGTGAAAGAAGTCGCCAAACTCGGGGGGGATGTCACGCACTTTGTCCCCCCTCCGGTACTGAAGGCCCTGGAGGGGAAATTTCCCAAAAATTGATTCCTGGGTTAAGGAACCGCTGATTTAATCCCATGATGACTGCTGTAGAACAAAAGTCTGATTTTTCAGGCGCGAAGCGAAGTGGCAATACCCTTGCGGTCTTGTCCAAGCGAGCAACGCAAAAAATAAAACTTTTGCTCACAGCCCGGAAGGGTTGCCGCGATAACAGGGCCGGAGGCTGCGTTGGCTTCGCGATTACAGCCCGCAAGGGGATGCTCACGCGAAGCCGCCTTGCCTTCGGCCCATGGCTTGCCCGGCCGTTGCTTCGCATCCGTTACGGCTTACCGCAACAGTCTCAATGCGATTTAATCAGCGTTTCCTTAGTATGATGTCATGAAAGTTCATCTGCGGCAGATTCCCGGCGGCGACACACTTCATCTGGAAGGAGAGGAGGGTTCCTCCTTTCTCGAACTGGAGGAAGTCGGAGCAGATCCGATCGGGCCCCTGAAATATTCGCTGGACGCAGGTCTCTCCGACGGCGGGCTCTTTGTCACGGGGTGGATCGCCCAGCGGGTGCGATTGACCTGTGTTTCCTGCCTGGAACCCTTTGAACGGGAAATCATTTCCGACCCTTTCGCCACGCAGATCGAACTTGAAGGAAGTGAATTAGTGGACTTGACCCCGGAGGTAAGAGAGGATATTCATCTCCTTCTGCCCGCACATCCCCGATGTGATCAGGGTGGAGAAAAGAGCTGCCCCGCCAGCTATCCTGCGGCTGCTCGCACGCCTTCCTTCCAATCGGAGCCCTTCCTGGCGGAAAAGTCGGCGCAGGCAGCCTGGGCAGCACTCGACAAACTCAACACACCACCTGACCCTTCCCATGGGAGTTCCTAAAAGAAAAACTTCAAAGATGCGCCTTCGCACCCGCAAGGCAGCAAATCGCTGGCACGCACCAAAGCTGGGCAAATGCGTCCAGTGCGGTGCACCTCTCCGTTCCCACACAGCCTGTCCCGCCTGCGGCACCTATCGCGGACGCCAGGTGCTCGATGTCGAAGTCGCTTAAGAGACACAAGCACACCAGGTTGCTTGCGCTCCGGGAACAGTTAGACCAGCCTCTGTTTTCATGAGGATTGCCCTCGATGCCATGGGGGGTGACTACGCACCCAGGAATACGGTGGCCGGTGCAGTCATGGCCCTTCGCGAGTATCCCAAGATTACCAAGATCTTCCTCACGGGCGATGATGCTGCCATTCGGGCGGAACTGAAACAACTCGGCTGCACAGATTCCAGGATCGAGATCATTCACACCACCCAGGTTGTGGAAATGTCCGATGCCGCCGTGGAGGCTGTGCGGCGGAAGAAGGACTCCTCCGTCTCCCGGGCGGTTGATCTGGTGAAAACTGGCGATGCAGACGCCATTGTCAGTGCGGGACATACCGGTGCAGCTGTCGCCGCCACGACGATCAAGCTCCGTACCCTCGAGGGCATCGAACGCCCCGGAATTGCATCCTATCTGCCGACGGAGAAAAATGTCTGCGTCCTAATTGATGCCGGGGCCAATATCGATGCCAAGCCGATCCATCTTCTTCAATACGCGATCATGGGATCCGTGCTTTCCAAGCATGTCCTCCATTATGAAAACCCCGAAATCGGCCTCATGTCGATCGGCGGTGAGGATGTGAAAGGAAGTGAATTTACCAAGGATGTCTTCAAACTCCTGAAGACCTCCTCGCTGAACTTCCGCGGCAATATCGAGGGTCATGATCTCTTCGAGCACCCCGTGGAAGTCGTCCTCTGCGATGGCTTCACGGGCAATGTCGTGCTCAAGACCGCGGAGGCCACGGCCAGTGCCGTCTTCCGCTGGCTCAAGAACGAACTGGTGAAGACGAGATTCCGGATGCTCGGAGCCTGGATCGCCCGCAATGCCTTCCTCGCCATCCGCAAACGCACCAATTACGAAAACTACGGGGGCAGCCCCCTGCTCGGGGTCAACGGCATCTGTATCATCGCCCATGGTTCCAGTTCGCCGCTTGCCATCATGAATGCCATCCGTGTCGCCACCGACTTTATCGAGCAGCAGGTCAATCCGCGTATTGTGGAGGCCGTGAAGGCCTACAATAAGAAGAATGCCCAGGATGTCGATCCCTGCCCCCTTCCGGCATCTCATGCGAACTGACCTCACCTCCTCCATCATCGGCACCGGCAGTTATGTTCCGGAGCGGGTCATGACCAATGCCGAACTTGAAAAGCTGGTGGAGACAAGCGATGAGTGGATCGTTTCACGCACGGGCATCCGGGAACGCCGGATCGCCGGATCGGACCAGCCGACCAGCGAAATGGCTGCAAGGGCTTCCCTGGCTGCGATGACCAATGCCGGGGTCACACCCGAAGAGATCGATCTCATCATCTGTGCGACTGTCACACCCGACATGTTTTTCCCGAGCACGGCCTGCTTCGTGCAGACCAAGATCGGGGCTTTGAACGCCGCCTGTTTTGATATTTCCGCCGCCTGTTCGGGCTTCCTCTACGGCATCGAGACCGCCCGTCAGTATATCGCCACCGGAACCTATAAAACGGTGCTCGTCATCGGTGCCGATAAACTCTCCGGAATCGTCGATTGGACCGACCGGAATACCTGCGTCCTCTTCGGGGATGGTGCTGGAGCGGCCATTTTGCAACATCGAAAGGGATCGCGGGGGGTCATCGCCTCCCGAATGGGAAGCAACGGCAGACTCGCGGAGGTTCTCTATATTCCGGGAGGCGGAAGCCAGTGCCCTGTGACAGCGGAAAATGTCGCCGAAAAGACCGCCACCATCCGAATGAACGGACGCGAGACCTACAAGCACGCCGTGACCGCCATGGTCGATGCCTCGGTACGTGTGATGGAGGATGCCGGAGTCACCAGCGACGACATCACCTGCTTCATTCCCCATCAGGCAAATCTCCGCATCATCGAGGCCATCGCAAGCCGTCTCGAGGTTCCGATTGGTCGGTTCCATGTGAATCTCGATCGCTATGGCAACACCTCCGCCGCCGCCGTGGCGATAGCTCTCGATGAGGCTGCCCGTGAAGGGAGATTCCAGCGCGGGGATAAAATTCTGATGGTCGTGTTTGGCGGAGGGCTGACTTGGGCTTCGACAGTCGTCGAGTGGTAAACTCCTTAATGGAGTCTTGGGATTTTGGCGCCGGGCGTTGTTGTCGCTCGTTCGAAGCAGGTTTTAGCCTTAAATCGGCATTTTTATCCACTATTTCCTTGCCATTCTCACTGTAACTGTAGATTTTTGACCACCTGGCCGGATTTAGCTCCGGCATTTTTCGCGTAAAAAACTCATGTCGAACACCATTCTTGTAGGATCCCAGTGGGGGGATGAAGGCAAAGGGAAAATCATCGATGTCCTCACAGGGGAGGTCGATATTGTTGTCCGCAGTCAGGGAGGGAACAATGCCGGCCATACCATCGTCAGTGGCGACGAGAAATATGTCCTTCATCTGATCCCTTCAGGAATCCTCCGCAAGGGGAAGGTCTGCGTGATTGGAAACGGTGTCGTGATTGATCCGATCGCCCTTGTGAGCGAGATTCAGGGACTCAGGGATCGTGGCATCAAGGTGGAGAGCAATCTTCTGATCAGCGACTGCGCCCATCTGGTCATGCCCTACCACCGGGCCCTTGACGAACGACGGGAAGCCCTCAAGGGGAAACACAAGATCGGAACCACCAAACGCGGCATCGGTCCCGCCTATGGAGACAAGGCCGCCCGCACCGGGCTCCGCATGGCCGATTTGATCCGTCCCGAGGTATTGAAGGAAAAACTGGCCCAACGAATTCGCGAAAATAATGCCATTCTGAAGGGCCTGGGTGGCAAGCCGATCAGCGGGGCCAAAGTGCTGAAGGACTACCTTGCTGCAGCCTCGGTTTTGGCTCCCTTTGTGACCGATACCGTCACCTACCTCCATCAGGCGATGAAGGCCAAGAAGGAGATCCTTTTTGAAGGAGCACAGGGCACTTTCCTTGATATCGACCACGGCACCTACCCGTTCGTCACCAGTTCCAATACCACCTCCGGTGGTGCCTGCACCGGCTCCGGAGTGGCCCCGAACCGTATCGATACGGTGCTCGGAGTGGTCAAGGCCTATACGACCCGCGTTGGCGAAGGGCCGCTTCCCACCGAAGATGATGCGCTGGGAGAAATGTTGCACGAAATGGGTCGGGAGTTCGGGGCCACGACCGGACGGGCCCGCCGTTGCGGCTGGTTCGACGCAGTGGCCACCCGCTTCGCCACCATCGTGAACGGAGTGGATGAACTAGCCATCACCAATCTCGACGGTCTGGATGGTATTGCCGAGATTCGGATCTGCACCGGCTATCAAATTGATGGCAAGGGGCCGGTCATCAAGACCCCTCCGACCGATGCAGGAGAGTTGGCGCGCTGTCGGCCGGTCTATATTTCCCTGCCCGGCTGGCTGAGTCCCACGGATAAAATACGCAGGTACAAGGATCTTCCCCCGAAGGCCCGCCGCTATGCCGAGACTCTGGCAAAACTCAGCCAGGCAAAACTCAAGATTGTCAGCGTCGGCCCGGGACGGGAACAGACAATCACCGTTTGATTCATGTTTCGAAAGGGTTGTTCCATCAATTGATCTCCGTGAGCCTTTCCTCACCAACCAATCCACCAAGGCACATCGCCATCATCATGGATGGAAATGGCCGGTGGGCACGCGAGCGTGGCTGGCCGCGACTCAAGGGCCATGAGAAAGGTTCGCAGCAGGTGCAATGTGTGACGGAAGCCTGCATCAAGGCGGGGGTGGAATACCTTACTCTTTATGCCTTCTCGACCGAAAACTGGAGGCGACCAAAGTCCGAAATTTCCGGTCTGATGCTGCTGCTGGAGCACTTTCTCTCCCTCAAGGTTGCGGAAATGAATAAAAACGGCGTGCGGCTGGCGACGATCGGGCGCACGCAGGATCTTCCGGAACCTGTCAGAAAACGACTGGAGCGGGCGATTGCTGAGACGGCCCATAATGACCGCATTACCCTGACTCTTGCCCTGAACTACGGTGCTCGGGATGAAATCGTCGATGCCGTGCGCAGTCTGGCCTCTCTGGTGCAGCAGGGACGTCTCGCTCCTGAAAAAATCACCCAGGATCTGCTTTCCAGTCATCTGATGACCCATGGAATGCCCGATCCCGATCTCCTGATCCGCACCTCAGGGGAAATGAGGCTTTCCAATTTCCTTCTCTGGCAGCTCAGCTACACCGAGATCCATGTCACCCAGAAGCTCTGGCCGGATTTCGGCGGAGCCGATATCGACGCGGCAATCGCAGACTACAACTCCCGGGAACGCCGATATGGAGCCACCGAACAGCCCGCCCTCCAGCCCCTCTGACTTATGAACTCCCCTTCCCCAACGTCCCAGACCGTCCTTGTGGTCGACAGCGAAACCGATTTCCTCGACTGGGTGCGCCAGCAGCTGAAAGCTTCCGGTGTGCGCGTCATTACCGAGGCCAGTGCGACCAATGCCTTCAAGATCTTCTGTCTTGAGAAACCGGATCTTGTCATTGCCGAGATGAGAAGCCATCAGGCGGGCGGCCTCGATCTGCTGGCCAAGATCCGCGCCGAGTCCCCCAACGCAATGGTCATTATCGTCAGTGCATTCGGCACGACCCAGGCGGTCATCGAATCGATGAAACTCGGCGCCTTTGACTTCCTGCGCAAGGAATCGCTCCCCTTCACCCTCAAGGTGGTGGTCGACACCGCCCTCAAGGCTTCTGCGGAACTTCGCGCCGCTTCACCGAGCAAGCCTTCGCTGACCGTCGAACAATACCGCGACGATATCGTCGGAAGATCCGAAGCGATGCAATCGGTCTTCAAAATGGTCGGACGCGTGGCCATGAGCGATGCCCCGGTACTCGTCACCGGCGAGAGCGGTTCCGGGAAGGAACTGGTTGCCAGGGCCATTCATCACTACAGCGAGCGCAACAAGAAAAATCTGATCTCCATCAACTGCGCCGCGATCCCCGAAAATCTGCTTGAGAGCGAGCTGTTCGGACATGAAAAGGGCTCGTTCACAGGCGCCGCCACCCAGCGGATCGGCCGTTTTGAACAATGTCATGGAGGCACCCTTTTTCTCGACGAGATCGGGGAGATGCCTTTGGCCGTGCAGAGCAAGCTCCTGCGTGTGTTGCAGGAGGGGGAGTTCTCGCGTGTCGGCGGCAATGCCACCCTCAAAGCCGATGTACGCATCGTGGCGGCGACCAACCGCAATCTGGAGCAGGCCATCGCAGCAAAGGAATTCCGCGAGGACCTCTACTACCGCCTGAATGTGGTGGGCATTCATCTTCCACCGCTGCGTGCCCGGCTGGAGGACATCCGTCTCTTGGCTGAATACTTCCTTTCCCGCATTGCCAACCAGCAACATCGTCCGCTGCTTCAGCTTTCCGAGGAGACAATCAAGGTGATGGAATCCTACCCATGGCCCGGCAATGTGCGGGAACTTCAAAACACGCTCCAACGTGCCTCCGTTCTTGCAACAAGCGATGTTCTTCTTCCGAAGGATCTTCCCCTCGGCCAGGTTGCCAATGTATCCGAAGGAACTGGAACCTTGCCACCCCTTTCAAGACACGATCCTCTCTCGGTTGAAGAGGCTTCCGAGGCTCTCTTTTCCGCCCTGACGCGCGAGGGGGGCGATCGGGAACTGCTCCCGTGGCTGGAGGAGGATTTCACCCGCCGGGCGATGCAACTGACCGGGAACAATCAGGTCAAGGCTTCCAAATTGCTCGGCATCACCCGCGCCACCCTGAGAAAACGTCTCGAGCGTCTGGACAATCCCGAGGTGGCCCTCGTGGAATAAATCCGCCGGAGATGGCATCCTGGAAGGCGTGGCGTTGGGATGGTACGGAGATCCGTCCTTTTCGGGGGGGGATTTCCCTGGCTGATCGCGGTTTCCGTTATGGTCAGCATCTTTTTGAAACCATTGCGATTCGCCGTCGCACCCCGTTGCTTGCCGAAGATCATCTCGCAATCCTCGCAGCCTCGGCAAAACGTGAGGGAATTCCCTTTTCAAGAACCCTCGCCGCCAGGCTGCGCGTTTTTTTGCACTCCGTTGCGATTGCGGACGGAATGTTGCGCATTTATCTCAGCGCAGGTCCGGGATCGCCCGGATCGCCGGTGAGAACACCCGGCTGCTATCTGACCTGGGAGTCGATTGAATTTCCAACATCTGCGGATGTGGAAAGGGGAATCACGCTGACTCTTCTCAAAAAACCCTTCCTTGGTGAGGGCTGGGGAGTAAAGAGTGGAAACTATGCAGTTCACATCGGGGCGCTCGATGCTGCGCGAAAATCCGAAGCCGATGAAGGGGTTGTCTTGGATGCGCAGGGGCGCATCATCTCCTGCGCGATGGGAAATCTGCTGCTCTGGGTGCCGGAAATCAAAGCGCATTCCCCGATCCTCTATTGCCCCTCGCAGGCAAGCGGGCCCCGTTCAGGAGCCGTTTTAAGCTGGTTGAAGCGTCACACAAGGGTGGTGGAACGGGAATTGAGTGCCTCCGACCTTGGAAAAGCCGTGGCTGTTGCCGTCACAAATTCAAGGTTGGGTGTCATGCCCGTCTCCCGGATCGATGGAAAAAAGCTGCCCGACCCGTCGCATTCCCGAACCCTCGCAAAAGAATACCTTCAAGCCCATGGCCTTCTCGGGAAGTCATAACGACCTCCTGGATGCTGCGGCATCAGAGCCGGAGTTGGGTCGTCTGCTGGATTCGTTTTCGCCCAAAACGGGTCTCGTATTTCTCGGCAATGTTTCGGAGCAGGCTTGGCCCTTCGTGGCCGCCGTGGCGGCACGGAAACTTGCGGCGGATCGCCCTGTCTGGTTTGTCTGTCGGGATGTCCGCACGCAGGAGGAATTTGCCTCGGAATTGGGATCCTGGATTCGGGAGACAATGTTATTTCCCGATCTGGAAATCCCCTCGGCGGGACTCGGATTGCCCGATCCCGAGCGCGCGGCGGAAAGGCTCGCCGTGTTGGGACGCCTGGCAAACAGCGAGGCGCTAGCCGTAGTGATCACCCTCTCCCAGTGGGAGGAATTGGTACCCTCTCCGAAGGATCTTACCGGGAATGTCCTGAATGTGTCGAAGGGGTGGAAAGGATCTCCCGGGAAACTTGTCACACTCCTTACGCATGCAGGATATGAGCGTGTCGCCCAGGTGACACGGCGCGGGGAGTTTTCCCTGCGAGGGGGGATTCTGGATCTCTATTCATGGCAGCAGGAGATGCCCTGCCGTCTCGAATTTGACGAGGAGGGAATCGCGTCGCTCCGGGAATTTGATGCCGATACCCAGTCTTCCGTTGGCGAAACGGAAACATGTGTCATCCAGCTTGGGGATACCGACAAGGCGAGCATTCCCCTTGCAGGGTATTTGAAGGCCGAAGATCTGGTGGTGGAGATCGGTTGGGAGGGGGAGGAGGAAGCAGGGTTTCAACCTCGGGCCAGAAGACTTGCCATTTCCTCATCGTCCCTTCTCGAACAGGGAAATTTCACCGCTTTTGATCCGATTCCTTTTGCCGCTTTTGGAGCGGGTGATTTTGTGATTGATGAAGCACGAAGAAAGGAGTTTTTTCGGCAGATTGCGTCGTGGCAGAAGGAAGGATGGCAAGTGGTACTGCTGAGTCCCACGGAAGGGGAGTCGGAGAGGTTCCAGGAACTGGCCTCCTCGGCAGGGCTGAATCAGATCCCCGAAACACGGCTTGGTGCGATTTCACGGGGCTTCTGTTTTCCTGCGAAAAAGCTCGCGGTACTTGCGGATGCCGAACTCTTCGGCCGCTCGGCAAGCCAACGCCTCCGCCGCCTTCATCAACGCAGGGAACGACAACGGGCATCACGCTCCGTAATTGATTTTACTGAATTTACGGAGGGCGATCTGGTTGTTCATGACGATCATGGAGTCGGTCGCTATCTGGGATTGCAACGACTCCCTGCCGCTGATGGAACCGAGGCGGAAGTGCTGGGTCTGGAGTTTGCTGGCGATGCGCGTCTGTTTGTCCCCATCGAACAGGCATGGCAGGTTTCCCGTTATGTCGGGGTGGGAAAACATGCACCCGATCTTTCCACACTCGGCGATGAGAAATGGCAGAAGACGCGCCATGCCGCCGAGAAGTCCGTTTTTATCTATGCCGGACGCTTGTTGAAACTCCAGGCGGAGCGCGAGACGGGCCAGGGCCATGCATTCGGTCCCGATACTCCCTGGCAGCGGGAACTGGAACAGAGCTTCCCTTACAAGGAGACTCCCGATCAGTTGCGGGCGCTGACCGAGATCAAACAGGATCTGGAATCACACAGGCCGATGGACCGCCTGCTCTGCGGCGATGTCGGTTTTGGGAAAACCGAGGTGGCCCTGCGGGCCGCCTTCAAGGCGCTCATGGGAGGAAAGCAAGTGGTTTTCCTTGCTCCGACGACGGTGCTTGCCCAGCAACATGTGCGGACGCTCCGGGAGCGGATGAGCGAGTATCCGGTCAAAATCGAGTTGTTGAGCCGTTACCGCACCGCTGCCGAGCAGCGTGAAGTGTTGAAGGGATTGGCCGATGGTTCGGTTGATCTCGTGGTTGGAACGCACCGTCTGCTCTCACCCGATGTGATATTCAAGGATCTCGGGATGGTCATTGTGGATGAGGAGCAACGGTTTGGTGTGAAACACAAGGAGGAGCTTAAAAATCGTTTCCGCCTCATTGATGTGCTCACGCTTTCGGCCACGCCGATTCCCCGGACGCTCTATCTCTCCCTCATGGGCGCACGGGATATGTCGGTGATCGAGACACCGCCTCCGGCCCGTCAACCCGTGGAAACCGTGATTTGTGCCTACGACGAACGCATCATCCGCGACGCGATCCAGCGGGAGAGGGCCCGCGGGGGACAGGTCTATTTTTTGCATAACCGGATCAGTTCCATCGAGAAGGTCTCCAACCGTGTGCTGGAGCTCTGTCCGGGAGCGAAGGTGCTGATCGGCCATGGACAAATGGCGGAAGGAGAGCTCGAAGAGGTGATGAAGCGGTTTGTTGAGGGAAATGCCGATGTTTTGGTCTCCACGACGATCATTGAGAGCGGACTCGATATCCCCAATGCGAACACGATTATTATCGACCGTGCCGACCGTTTTGGGCTTGCCGATCTTTATCAGCTCCGCGGTCGCGTTGGAAGAGGACGCCAGAAAGCCTACGCCTACCTGATGTTGCCACGGGATCTGATGATGCTGGGCGAGGCACGAAAGCGGGTACAGGCGATCCGTCAGTATTCGCAACTTGGAGCGGGATTTCGGATTGCAATGCGGGATTTGGAAATCCGGGGTGCTGGAAATCTTCTTGGAACAGCCCAAAGCGGACATATTGCCGCCATCGGCTTTGATCTTTATTGCCGGATGTTGCGGCAGGCGGTCGAGAGAATGAAGGGGGTATCCGAAGCCCAGCCCAACCCTGCAACACTTTTTGATCAGCAGGCTTTGCTCCGGCTCGACTTTGTGGCCCTGACCCGTGAGGAGCTTGCCCTGACACCTTCCCGAAAAGAAGGACCGGAAATCCTGCGCTGCGGGGCATTCCTTCCCGAGGAGTATCTTCCCGAGTCAAAGCTCCGAATCGAAGCCCACCGCTCGCTTGCCTCTGCACCCGATCTGGCGTCGCTGGAAAAATTACGGGATGCCTGGAGGGATCGCTTCGGCCCATTGCCGTTGGAAGTCAGCAATCTTCTGATGTTGGAACGCATCCGCAGGGCTGCCGCCGCGAAGGGGATTACGAAGGTTGAAACCCGTGCCGAGAGGCTGATGATGACACGGCAGGGCGACTTTCTTCTCATCGGACATCGCTTTCCACGCTTGACGGCTTCGAGACCCGCTTCCAAGCTTTCCGAGATTTTACGCTTTCTGGAGGCACTGAAGCAGTAGGGTGTGCAGAGGCACCTCAACTGCAAACGCCATTCACTGAAATGATATCCAACCGAACTTTTTTGATACTTCGTTTTCTCCTCGCGCTTCTGGCGATTTCAGTTTCCCTGAACGCCTCCGAGGAGGTGGTCAATGGCATTGCCGCCATCGTGAATGGAGAGGTGATCACTTTTTCCCAGGTTCGGGAAATTGCCGCCACCCAGGAGAAATCGGTTTCCGAGGTCTATCAGGGAGAGGAGCTTGAAAAAAAGGTGAAGGAGATACGGCAGCAGGCGATCAAGGATCTTATCGACCGCGCACTGATCCTGCAGGAATTCAGAAAAAAGGAGAAGGAAGGCGCCAGCATCCCCGATTATGTGGTCGATGACAGCATCCAGCGCATCATCCGCCAGGACTTTGGAGGAGATCGCATGGCTTTTGTCCGCACGCTTCAGGCGCAGGGATTCACCATGGCGCGCTTCCGTCAAACGGAGAAGGACAAGATCACCGTGCAGGCGATGCGCCAGTCCAAGGTCAGCGACAACGTCATCGTTTCCCCCGTCAAGATACGAGCCTATTACGAGAAGAACATTGCTTCGTACACCACACCCGAACAAGTGAAACTCCGCATGATTGTTCTGCATGAGGGATCTGCCAGTGGAGGGGATGCATCGAGTGATGCAGCCATCAGCAAAAAGCAGATGGCCTCGGAAATTCGAGCGAAGCTCGCAGGAGGTGCCGAGTTTGACAAACTTGCCCAGATGTATTCGGAGGATTCGACGAACGAAGCGGGTGGCGACTGGGGCTGGATTGAGCGCAAGACCCTCAATCAAAATCTGGCCAAGGTAGCCTTCTCCCTGAAGAAGGGGGAAATCAGCCAGGTCATTGCCGTGGACAACACTTACTACATCCTGATGGTCGAGGATGTGAAACCCTCAATCACCAAATCCTTGAAGGAAGTGCAGGAAGAGATTGTTCAAAACCTGATTCAGCAGGAAAAACTCAAGGGTCAGGAGCAGTGGCTCCAGACGCTGAGGCAGAATGCCTATATCAAAATCATGTAGTCCCATGACTGTCCGGCTTCCAGTCATCGGTCTGGTTGCTGGTGATCCTGCGGGGGTGGGCCCTGAATTACTCGCCGAAGTGTTGAGGCACCCGCCTGACAATGTCGTTCTCAAGGTGATCGGGGATCCCTCGGCAGTCCATCCAGGCCAACCCACCCGCGAAGGGGCACTGAGGGCCATTGCTTGCCTCGAGGAATCGGCCCGGCGGGCGCTTGCCGGAGAACTTGCCGCGGTGGTGACGGGACCGGTGAACAAGAAACATCTGCACGAGGCCGGTTTTTCTTATCCGGGTCAGACCGAGTTTTTTGCGGCCCGGGCCGGGGTGAAGAATTTCGCCATGCTTTTGACCGGAGGACCGCTCACCGTAGCCCTGGTGACGGCCCATGTGCCCCTCAAAGAGGTCTCCAAACTGCTTTCCACTTCCGAAATCGTTCGGGTTGGAGGTTTACTTTCGCACTTCCTGCTCCGGAGAGGCATCGAATCGCCACGTATCGCCGTCACGGGGCTCAATCCCCATGCCGGGGAGAACGGCGATCTTGGTGACGAAGAAGATCTGGTGATCGCACCCGCCCTGCCTTTGCTCACCGCCGCGAATCCCGGGACAAGCTTCTCCGGTCCCTGGAGTCCCGACACGATTTTCTGGCGCACCGTGCAGGGGGAATTCGATGCCGTGCTCTGCATGTATCATGATCAGGGGCTGATCCCGCTGAAGCTGATTGGCTTCCACGAGGGCGTGAATGTCACTCTGGGCCTTCCTTTCCTGCGCACGAGTCCAGACCATGGAACGGCTTATGATCTGGCCGGAAAGGGAATTGCGCGGGCCGACAGTTTCCTTTCAGCGGTGCGTTTGGCGGCAAGATTGGTAGATTAATCATCATTTGAAATTGCTTTTTGATTGATTGAACGGGCCTCTCCGTTTGCTCTTTGGTGGTGGAACAGTCATCCCCTTCATCTCAAACATCCCAATCTCCCCATAGCTCTCCCCTTGGAGAACTTGTTGCGATTCGCCGGCAGAAACTCGGGGCGCTCCGTGATCTGGGTGTTGATCCTTATGGAGCTTCCTTTGAGACAAGCGGCAGCGTGGCCGAAATCAGGGAGGGTTTCATGGAAGGCAGGGCAGTGAGTCTGGCCGGTCGCATCACCGCCTACCGTGACATGGGCAAGAGCCGCTTTCTGGATCTCTCGGACATCGGCGGAAGGATGCAGGTCTATCTCAACAGCAAGGAACTCGACGAGGTCTCGCTTGCTGTGGCGGCACAGCTTGATATTGGGGATTTCATCGGTGTGCGTGGCGAATGCTTTACGACAAGGACGGGAGAGGCAAGCGTGCGCGGCACTGGTCTGACAATTCTCTCCAAGTCGCTTCGCCCCCTTCCTGACAAGTGGCATGGCGTGCAGGATTCCGAGACCCGCTACCGGCAGCGATACCTCGACCTGATTGCCAATCCGGGGTCGCGATCGACCTTTCTGCATCGTTCGGCAATCGTCCGTGAGATCCGAAAGTTCCTGGATGAAAGAGGATTTCTGGAAGTTGAAACCCCGATGATGCAGGCGATTCCAGGAGGGGCGGCCGCCGAACCCTTCAAGACTCATCACAATGCCCTAGGTATGGATTTTTTCCTGCGCATCGCCCCTGAGCTCTATCTGAAGCGACTGCTCGTGGCCGGATTTCCGAAAGTCTTTGAACTTAACAGAAGTTTCCGCAACGAGGGAATCTCAAGGCGGCACAATCCGGAGTTCACCATGCTGGAGGCCTACTGGGCCTATGCCGATTTTCAGCTCATGTCGGTTCTGGTGGAGGAGTTGGTCTGCCATCTCGCCTTGATGCTCGGCAATCAGGATCACCAGGTGCATCATCGCGACCCGGAAGGGAATGTCACCCGGACGATCAATCTCGCACGTCCCTGGAAGCGCGCCTCCTACCACGAGCTGATTGAGTCAGCCGTGCCCGGATGGTTCGCCCTGGACCAGGTTGGGAAGCGGCAGCGATGCGCAGAACTCACCCTCGACATCTCCCATTGCCCTGAGGAGTTCGAGATGACGCAGCATGTCTTTGAAAAACTGGTGGAGGAAAAGACTATTGATCCCTGTTTCGTCACCCACGTGCCCAAGGAACTGGTACCGCTGGCCCGCCTCAATGACGCCGACCCCACAAAGGTCGACGTCTATGAACTGATTATCAACGGGCAGGAAATTTCCCCTGGCTATTCCGAACTCAATGATCCCGACCTCCAGCGGGAACGGCTGGAACATCAGGCGGGAGAGGAGCAGCAGAAGATCGATACGGAGTTTCTGGAGGCACTGGAATACGGGATGCCCCCTGCCGGGGGTATCGGCATCGGGATTGACAGGCTTGTGATGC
>Ga0302275_10003327_pt1 | contig 16354 bp, 14 predicted proteins | sample III_Bog_N2_2_FD_200229 | JGI IMG/M metagenome (GOLD analysis project Ga0302275, IMG submission 200229) | Peat permafrost microbial communities from Stordalen Mire near Abisko, Sweden - III_Bog_N2_2 | ecosystem: Environmental > Terrestrial > Soil > Wetlands > Peat | place: Sweden: Abisko...
AGATGGTTCGGGGATTTTAGATGCGGGGAAAACTTGCGACTGGCGGGAGCAGTTTTGACTTCCGAAGGAAGTCCTGAACATATCTTGTGAAGGGCGAGCGACGTGGGCACGCCCGAGTTCACGGTGCGCGAGTGAATGCCGTATTTAGGCATACGGCGAGCGAGCAGCAACACCGCCCCGCGCTAAAATCCCCAGCCTACATTAAAGTCGCACCCATTTCGGCGAGTGGCGACCGCTCCCCCTTCGTCAGCGAAATATGCGCCGTCAATTTCTGGCCCTTGAGTTTATTGCGAGTGTGGACGAGGCCGTTGGAGCGGCGATCGACATAGGGATTATCGATCTGGGCGGGGTCGCCGACCATGACGAGCTTGGAACCCTTGGACATGCGGGTGACGACGGTTTTGGCCTCCAGCGGGGTGAGTTGCTGGGCCTCGTCGAGGACGAAGAAGCGGTTCGGGATGGAGCGGCCCCGGATGTAGCAGAGGGCTTCGATCTCGAGCAGGCCGCGTTGAATGAGCTGTTCGTAGGGCTTTAGGGGGATCTGTCCGGGAGTTCCCGATTCCTGAGGCTGGGAGGCCTTGCGCTTCTGCTGCTTCCGTTCCGAGGCGTGCTGGCCATTCTGGGACTCGGCGCGGTGGGGATGGAGCGGCAGCAAGACCTCGAAAGCATCGTAGATGGACTGAAGCCAGGGATGGAGCTTCTCGGTCAGGGTGCCCGGGAGGAATCCGAGGGTGTCACCCATGGCCACGACAGGGCGACTGACCGTCATGCCGTTGTATTCCTTCTGCGAGGTGAGGTAGAGGCCAGCGGCGACGGCCATCAGGGTTTTTCCGGTGCCCGCCTGTCCATAGCAGGTGATGAGGGAAATCGAGGGATCCAGAAGGGCGTCCAGAAAGCAGAGTTGGCCGAGATTCGCAGCCTTTAGTTCAATGCCCCGCGGCATCTGGAGGCTTGGGGGAACCTTCAACCGCTGGAAGTATCCTCCTCCGAGGTGACGCGCGGGCATGAGTTTCTGCTCGGAGGCGGAGAGGAGGACGTATTCATTGATCTCCAGCGGTCCGGTGCGGCTTTCCTCAAGATTCAGACTCTGCGAGCTGCCGAAACGCTGTAGCTCGTGCGGCTCGACCACGATGGTACGGATCTCGAATTCCTCGGCATCCTCGGTGGAGACCTTGTCATTGAGGTAGTCCTGGCAGTTGATCCCAAGGGCCATTGCCTTCAACTGCATGTTGAGATCCTTGGTGATCAGGATGGTGGGGAGTTTCTCGCTCTCCTGGAGGGCGAGGCAGGCGGCCATGATGCGGTGATCGACCGGTTCCTTGTCGGGGAAGATCTTGGCAAAACGGCGCATGGCGGGGGAGAGGCGTTCCCTGCGCAGGGACTCGTTCATGAAGATGCGGACGGTGCCTCCACCGGCGGTCTTCACGCCCCGGGTGACTTTTGTGGTCTGGTGATCGAAGGTCTGGGTAAGGAAGCGGTGGACGGTGCGTGCATTGGCTCCCCGCTCGGTCTGCTCGTTCTTGAAGCGGTCGAGTTCGCCCAGCACCTCGACGGGGATAAAGAGGTGGTTGTTCTCGAAACGGTTCAGGCAGTGGGGATCATGCAGCAGGACATTCGTATCAAGGACGAAGTTTTTCACCTGTCCCGGAGTCCCGGTGCGTGCCGTTCGCGATGGAGAAAAGAAGAGGCTTTGTTCTTCGGAGGTTTCCATCGGTGCGGTTCGGTGCATGGTGTCTCAGGGTTGGTTGTTGAGGTGGACTAAGAGAATGGCTGCAGGAGTTTAGGCTCTAGCATTTTGGCTCCAGGTGTGTGGGAGAAGAGCCGTGGGAAAAGGGGAGGGGGGGAGTGCATCGCAACGACGAAGCTGCGCGTAGGAGATTCCCGAAAAATGCCGGGAATGCTCGAACCACACCGGATCATTTTGGTGGCTGGAGTAACTCAACTCGCGCTCTGTATTGCAGCAGACGGCAAGGAATTCAACCTAAAAATTGTGGCAACATGCTGAAACGACCACAACAGGTGGTGGTGAGGGGAGGGAAATAAAGAAGGGAAAATGAAAAATGAAGAATTTTGAAGGATGAATGATGGAGATGGCAGCGGTCAAAAGTCAGAGATCAGATGAACTGACCCGTGCCCGCGTTCTTTTCAGCTTTGAACTCGGGCATGCCCATGCCGCTCGCCGCTCACTTGGGTTCGGGCTGCCTGCGGCACTCCTATCTCCTCCCGCCAGTCGGAGATTTCATTTCAGGTTTGTCTGCCGGTCGTCCCCGACCAGGCATCCTCGCACCTGCTGGTGCTTGGACTTCGCGCCTCAAGACATCAAATAGGCACAAATGACTAAGCCGCCTTCCCAACGCGCCTTTTCATTTTTCATATATCCCTTACAATCTCGCGATGCATTCTTTCCGTTATGTCGATGGCTCGCTGAAGTGCGAGGGGGTGGATCTCAACACGGTGGCTTCCGAGGTGGGCACGCCGGCCTATGTGTATTCTTCCGGGACGATTCGCGGGAATTTCCGACGACTCGATGCCGCCCTGGCATCACTGGAAAACCGGATGATTTGCTATGCGATGAAGGCGAACAGCAACCTCTCCGTGCTGAATTTGCTGGCCAACGAGGGCTCCGGTTTTGACATTGTTTCTGGAGGTGAACTTTTCCGTGTTCTGAAGGCGGGAGGTCGTGCGGATCGCTGCACTTTTGCCGGTGTGGGGAAGACCGTCGCTGACATCGAGTATGCGCTCAAGGAGGGAATCTACAGCTTCAATGTCGAGTCGGAAGAGGAACTGGAGCAGATCAACGCGGTGGCAGCACGGTCCGGGCTGATCGCTCCTATTGCCGTACGGGTGAATCCCGATGTAGACGCCCCGACCCACAAATATATCTCCACCGGCAAGAGCAAGAACAAGTTCGGCATCGGCCTCGACCGCGCAGGTGCCGTCTATGCGCGCGCCGCCGCGCTGCCGCATCTCCGCATTAGGGGGCTTCAGACACACATCGGCTCTCAGATTCTGAAGGCAGCTCCCTTTGCCGAGGCGGTGCGCAAGCTGACGCCGCTGGTGCTGGAACTCAAGTCCCTGCATGGCTTGGAATTTTTCAGTGTCGGGGGTGGTGTCGGCATTGTCTATCATGATGCGCTCGCCAGTGGGGATGCGGCGTGGTGGACCGGAGACGAAGGCGAGAGGCTGGCTCCCGAGGCCTATGCCTCCGAGGTGGTGGAGCCTCTCAAGGCTCTGGGACTCAGGATTCTTTTCGAGCCGGGGAGATTTATTGTCGGCAATGCGGGGGTGCTGCTCTCGACCGTGCTGTATCGCAAGTCCACGCCGACAAAGAATTTCGTCGTGGTTGATGCCGGAATGAACGACCTGATCCGTCCCGCTCTCTACGAGGGGCACCACGAAATCGAACCCCTGAACGAGCCGAAGTCCGGTGTTCTGGAAAAAGTGGATGTCGTCGGGCCTGTTTGCGAAAGCGGCGATTTCTTTGCCCAGGATCGGGAGGTTCCGGTGCTGGCCCCGGGTGATCGCATCGCGCTGATGAGTGCTGGCGCCTATGGCTTCGTCATGGCTTCATCCTACAATGCGCGCCCCCTGCTCCCCGAGGTGCTTGTCGATGGAGAGAAGGCAACCGTGGTGCGTGAGCGCCAGACCTGGGAGGATCTGATTCAAGGAGAGAGCATTCCTGAGTAAAACAACTGCCAGCTCAAGCTGGGAGTTGTTCTAACAGGCCCTGGAACGCAGGGTATGGATCGTGATTTCAGGAGGGCAAAAAAAGCGTGCGGCAACCCCTGCGGCACCGGCTCCCCTGGAAGTGTATCCAAGCATGGAGCCTTCCCTCCATGGCCCGGCAATCAGTTCCCTCCGACAACCGGGGGCGTTGTGAAGGATGGGAATGCCACCAGGCAGACAAATTTGGCCTCCATGGGTATGTCCGCTGAGTTGGAGGTCGTAGCCGAGTGCCGCAGCTTCCCGATGGGTTTCCGGGGAATGGGAAAGCAGGATGGTCATTTCTCCTGACGGAATTCCTTCCCGGGCCTTCCTCAAATCATGGGATTTGAACCGATGATTATCATCCGTGCCGCAGATCCAGATTCTCTGGCTGTCGCGTATGAGGGGTTCCTTTTCGTTGAGCAGCACCCTCAGGCCGCTCTGCTCAAGGGAGAAGGCATTTTCGAGGTGATCATGATTGCCAAGGATGGCAAAGCGAACGGGGTGGAGATGAGGGATGAAGCGCCGCATCGCCTCCATGGAGGCTTCAAAGGATTCGAGGATTTGATTGTGATAATCCCCGGTCAACACGACGGCATCGTGCGGGATGCCCTGTATCTGCTGCTTGATCGCATCCATTAGACGGGGGTGGATGTCGCAGTGGAGATCGGTGAGATGCAGCAGTCGGAATCCTTCGAAGGCCGGAGGAAGGTGGGGGAGCACAATCACATTTTCGACGATCTCGAGGTTCAGAAGATTATTCTCCCCCTCTCCCGTCAGTGCCAAGAGTGAGAGGATGTATTTTGCAGCACGATCGACTGAGAGGTGACGGCGAAGGGAAAAATCCCCCTGGGCGACGGCCTCCTTTTGTCTCTCGATTCTCTTTTCTTGAACGAGCCTTCTGGCAGCATTCTCCGGGCCGAGGCGTTCAATCATCGAATCGGGAACAGGCATCCGGACACCATGGCAGAAAGCTCCCTTAAACGCTCTCCCTTTAAAAAGAGCAGCCCGGTCGGAGTTTCCGAGTTTTCCCCCCCGAGAATCTCGAAATTTTTACGACCGGGCTGCAACCACAAACCAACTTCTATTAAGCACACATCGTGCCAACTCCCGAAATTCTTTCCAACAGAGTTCTTGGAGCCTTTGAAGAGCCGTTTTTCCTTTTTGATCCCCCAAAGATCGTCAATAGGGTAAAAATCCGACACCTCCATGTCTGACGATGATCTTTTTGCACCACCTGCCTCGATCGGGACCAAGGCGGCCGAATTACGGCGGCAGATTTCCCATCACGACCGTCTCTACTATGAGAAGGCCAAACCTGAAATCAGCGACCGCGATTACGATGCTCTCTACCGGGAATTGGTGGAACTGGAGCGTGCACATCCTGAGCTGATCACTCCCGATTCCCCGACCCAGCGGGTGGGGGGGCGGCCTCAATCCGCCTTCGCCCAGGTCAGGCATCTGGTGCCGATGCAGAGTCTCGACAATACCTATTCGGAGGAGGAGGTCGGTGATTTTCTGGATCGTCTCCACCGTCTCCTCCCGGATGAATCAATCCCTCTCTCCATCGAGCCGAAGGTGGACGGGGTGGCCATCGCCCTTTTGTATGAAGGGGGGCGGCTTGTGCGCGCTTCCACACGGGGAGACGGCACTACGGGCGACGAGGTGACACGGAACATCCGGACCATCCCGAGCATCCCTTCGGTTCTTTTTGGAGAGACTCCGGATATTCTGGAAGTGCGCGGCGAGATCTATCTGCCGAAGGAGACCTTTCTCCGGATCAATGCGGAGCGGGATGAGCAGGGATTGCCGGTTTTTGCAAATCCCCGCAATACGGCAGCCGGATCGCTCAAACAACTCGACCCCTCGCTTGTCGCGGAGCGTGGACTCTCTGGGGTCTTCTACGGCTTCGGTGCCTTGGAACCACGGGAGAAGGTGCCCGCCACCCAGCGGGATTTTGTGGAAGCGCTTCGAGGTTGGGGACTTCCAACCAACCCGAAAATCTGGACGGCCACGAATGCAGACGAAGTCATGGCTGCAATCCGGGAGCTTGGGGAGATCCGGCACGGATTTCCCTTCGAGACGGATGGTGCGGTCATCAAGGTTGATCAGGTCGATCTTCATGACCGTCTGGGCTCGACAAGCAAGGCCCCGCGCTGGGCCATTGCCTACAAATACGAGCCGGAGCAGGCCCGTACCCGGCTGCGCGACATCACGATTCAGGTGGGTCGCAGCGGAGTGTTGACTCCGGTTGCGGAACTGGAACCGGTCTTTGTAGCCGGGAGCACCGTGTCCCGCGCGACCCTGCATAATGAGGAGGAGATTATCCGTAAGGATCTACGTATCGGGGATTGGGTGCTGGTGGAGAAAGCAGGTGACGTCATTCCGGCAGTGGCTGCCGTGCTCACCGCCGAGCGTGATGGCACAGAGAAGTCCTTTCTCATGCCAACGCACTGCCCGGTCTGCGGAGCTGCCGTGACGCGCACGGAGGGGGAGGTTGCGGTGCGGTGTGCGAATCCAGGCTGCGCAGCGCAGGTGCGCCGGAGGATTGAATATTTTGCGAGTCGTTCCGCCATGGACATCGCAGGATTAGGGGAGGCGTCAGTCGCCCAGTTGACCGAAGCCGGATTGCTGCAGGATGTGGCCGATCTTTACACGATCAGCAAGGAGCAACTCTTGCCGCTGGAGCGCATGGGTGAAAAAAGTGTCGAAAATCTCCTTTCCTCCATTGCTGCGAGTCGGAATCAGCCGCTTTGGAGACTGCTGACGGCACTTGGTATTCCTCATGTCGGGGTGAGGGCTGCACGCACACTCTCTTCTTCTTTCGGCACGCTGGAACGATTGGCTGAGGCTTCCGAGGAGGATCTCATTGCCCTGGAGGAGATCGGCGAAATCATGGCCCGTGCAATCCATGCTTGGTTTCGGGAACCGGGGGTTCTTGGGTTGATCGGAAAACTGCGCGTAGCTGGGCTGAATTTTGGAGAACGTGATCCACAGAATACGACTCGGGTTGCCAAAGGAAAATTTCATGGGACAACCTGGGTGCTGACCGGAACGCTTTCCATCCCGCGTGACGAGGCGGCGGAGCTGATCCGCGCGCAGGGAGGGCAGGTCTCCGGCTCGGTGAGTGCAAAGACAACTTACCTGCTGGCCGGCGAGGAAGCTGGAAGCAAACTCCAGAAAGCGCAAAAGCTGGGTGTGACGATTATGAATGAAGAAGCTTTCCGGAAACTGATTGATGGATCTGCAATCCAGTAAATGAATCGCCTTTCTTGAGTTCCTGAGTTCCATATTCATTCTGTTTCTTTCAAGATTCCCAAATGACCACCACGACCACCGCTGACCTCTACCGGGACTTTGTGATGCCGACCTATGGCCGGTTTGATCTCGAACTCGTGCGTGGAGAGGGAGCGCGGGTCTGGGATGCGGAGGGCCGTGAGTATCTTGATTTTGGTGCCGGCATCGCCGTTTGTTCGCTGGGCCATTGTCATCCCGCGGTCACCCGGGCAATTTCCGAGCAGGCCGCGAAGCTGATTCACACCTCGAATCTCTATCTGAACCGGACGCAGGGGGAACTCGCCAGGAAGATCGTCGGGATTGTCGGTCTCGGCGGGAAAGTCTTTTTTTGCAACAGCGGTGCCGAGGCCAATGAGGGGCTCTACAAACTGGCCCGGAAATTCGGCGCGCCGACGGGGCGGTATGGCATCATTTCGTTTACCAATTCCTTTCACGGACGCACGCTGGGCGGAATCAGCGCAACAGGCCAGGAGAAGGTGAAGACCGGGTTCGCCCCCCTCGTGGAGGGCTTCAGTCATGTGCCTTTCAACGATCTTGCGGCAGTCGAAGCAGCCATCTCACCGACAACCGCTGCAATCCTTCTGGAACCGATCCAGGGAGAGGGTGGAATCAATCTTGCCACCCCGGAATTTTTAAGAGGCGTTCGTGCGCTGTGTGACAAACGCAACCTTCTGCTCTTTTTCGATGAGGTTCAATCCGGTCTGGGGAGGACGGGAGACTGGTGTGCCTGGAGAAGCATTACGGCGGAGGGGGTGGAACCGGATGGCGTGAGCTGGGCCAAGGGCATCGCCAATGGCTATCCGCTCGGAGCCTTCTGGGTTGGCGAAAAGGATGCCGGGCCTGATACGGAGGGGAAGGATCGGGGGCCGCTTAGCGATTTGCTTGGACCGGGAACGCACGGGACGACCTATGGAGGTTCGCCGCTCTGCTCTACCGTGGGGCTCACGGTCTTGACGATCATTGAAAAGGAGGGGCTGATCAATCATGCCCGGGAGCTTGGATCTTATCTCAAGAAATCGCTGGAAGAGTTGAATCTCCCCGCCGTGCGCCATGTGAAGGGCCTCGGGCTCATGATCGGCATCGAATTGAATGATCTTACGGCTGTCGCTGACGCAGCTAAGGAAACTCCCGCATTGAGGGTGACCAAGGCGTTGATGGCAGCCGGGCTGCTTGTGATCCCTTCAGGAGAACGGACGATCCGGTTGCTCTCCCCTCTCAACATTGCAAGGGCCGAGGCTGACAAGGCCCTGGCAATCCTTGGGAAGGTTCTTTCGGAAATTTCCTAAGGATTGACTTTGGGGCTTTTGGAATTCGTGGGGTCAGCGTTCGTTTCCGAATTGTGAACCGCTGTCGGTGCAGGGGAAGCAGGCGCTTTCCGTTCCAAGGCCAGGAGTTCGGAGACGGTGACAAATTTGTAACCCTTGGCGAGCAAGGCATCGAGTGTGGCAGGCATCGCTTCGACGGTTCCCTTGTGAATGTCGTGGGAGAGAATGATTGCGCCGGGTTTGGCTCCGGCGCTCTCTTTCCATCCCGAGAGTATGCGTTCTTTGACAACCTGGGGGCCCGGATCTTTCCAGTCATCCGGATCAACAGACCAGAGAATGACTTTCATTCCATATTCCTTCTCGATGGCACGGCTGAGTCTCGGATTGGTGGCCCCATAGGGAGGGCGCAGGATCACGGGAGCCTTGCCCGTGACCTGCTTGATCAGGGCCGAGGTGTCCGCGATCTCATGCGTGAGACCACCCTCTCTGGAAACCACTTTGGTCAGTGGAAGATGATCCCAAGTATGGTTTCCGATTTGATGTCCTTCGGCAACTTCGCGGGCCAGGATTTCCGGATGGGCTTTCACCATTTGGCCCAGCACAAAGAAGGTCACATGGATGTGGCGCTCTTTGAGAATGTCAAGAAGCCTCGGAGTGAGCGCGGCACTTGGTCCGTCATCAAAGGTCATGGCGATGTAGGGGCCCTCCACATGGACGGAGGAATAGCTGCTGCGCTCTCCATTCTGAGAAGCGGACTGTGGCGGTTTCTGCATGGCCGGGGGTAACTCCTGAGCCCTGGGTGCCTCCGTGACTGCAGGGGCGGTTCCTGAAGCCGATGCTGTCGGGTTCGGTGGTATTGTTGGACCAGACGGAGTCACGACGGGCGCCGTCACCAGAGTCGAAGGCGTCACGACCGGAGTTATCGCGGGAGCCGCCGTGGCTGATGGGAGAGGAAGTGACGGAACGGCAGGGATGTTGCTTGGAGTGCCAACAGCGGCTGAATCAGCGACTGATGCATTCGCAAGTGACTGAAAAGTCAGGATCAGTGCGAGAGAACAAACAGGTAATTGAAACGACATGATGAGGTTTAATCTGACAGACTTATCCAAAGATGCACGCACCAGATGATGACCGAGGCGGTCATCCAAGAATTTCCTTAGGCAGCAACGCCCTGGCCCGCGGCGTCAGCAGGCCGAGGAATTCCAAAAGAGGAGCCTTTGAAGGAAGCGGACGACGAGTCACCGCCCCCATCGGGCGCCACATGCGATCAGCGGCAATCTGCCGCGATGTCAGGGTGCCTTGGCGGATTTCCTGACGGACCGAACTTTCCGGAATGATGGATATGGCTTGCTCGGCCTCAACCGCCGCCTTGACGGTCTCGATGTTTTCCAGTTCCACAATATAGGAGACGCGCACGCCGTGCTTGCGAAGGATTTTATCGAGGTGCTTGCGTGTTGGAATGTCCGGACTCAGTCCCACGAAGCGTTGTCCTTGAAGCTGGTTGAGTTGAACGGGGCGTTTTCCAGAAAGCGGATGTCCCGGCGGCGTGATCAAAACCAGCCGTTCCTGCCAGCAGGTGATGGCTCGAAGTCCGGGGCGTGCTTTCGGATAAGCGACAAGTCCGAGATCGGCATGGCCGTTGATCACGGCATCATAAATTTCCTCAGCTTTGCGATAGTTGACCGTGACTTCCACGCCAGGATGGGATTTCCGAAACTGTTTGAGAACGGGGGGGAGATTATGAAGGGCGATGCTGATGACGCTGGCCAGACGGAGCTCCCCTTCGAGTTTTTCACGGGCGATCCGGAAGCGCGAACCGAGGCTGTCGAAGCGCTCCAGGATATCGCGGCAGGCTTCGAGATAGATGCTCCCTTCCGGTGTCAGGGTGAAGAGGTTTCTGGAGCGATCAATGAGGGGAACGCCGAACTTTTTTTCCACGGCCCGGATCTGTTGACTTACCGCGCTCTGGCTGATTCCGCTGGCCTCGGCAGCCCTGGAGAAGTTACCAGTATCGCACAGATCACAGAAGACCTTGAAACTCTCTATGTTCATGCGGCAGAATTTATAAGGGCTCGCTTCCCTGAGACCAAGGGAAAATTTTGATCCTAATTTCACCATAAAATATTCTAAATGACGCTTGCGGAACGAGTTGAAATCATCAGGGGAAAAATCGCAGCATCGGCGCTTCGTGCCCATCGGAATCCGGGTGAGGTGGAATTGGTGGCGGCATCCAAAAAACAGCCCGTGGAAAACATCCGCGAGGCTTTTGAAGAGGCGGGACAGGAATTGTTCGGGGAGAACCGCGTGCAGGAGGCGCTGATGAAAATTCCCAGTCTTCCGGGACGTCTGCGCTGGCATCTCATCGGTCCTTTGCAATCCAACAAGGTAAGGAAGGCACTGCCTCTCTTTGAACTGATTCACGGCGTTGACTCTTCCGGGATCGCCCGGGATATCGACCGGATCGCCGGAGAGATGGGATTGTTTCCCCGTGTGCTTCTGGAAGTGAATGTGTCCGGTGAAGGGAGCAAACACGGCTTCTCACCAGGGCAACTGGAACGCGAGCTGGACGGGCTCCTTGCCCTGCCGCGCTTGCAGGTGGAAGGGTTCATGACGATGGCGCCTCTCTCCGATGATCACGAAACGGCACGGCCCGTCTTCGCAAGATTACGGGAGATGCGGGATTCTCTCGCAGTGCGTGCAGGCATTCCCCTGAGTATTCTTTCCATGGGAATGAGCGGGGATTTTGAGGTGGCCGTGGAGGAGGGTGCTACCTTGGTGCGGATTGGTTCGGCTCTTTTTGGAGCACGGTAAAAAAATCCCCCTAATAGAAAATTTTGCGGGTCAAAATAGCAGGACTCCGCTATATATAGTGGTCATGTCAGACTTTCAAAACGAACATGATGAGTTGCTGGATCTCGAAGAAGGGCCTTCCGCCGAGGAACTTCAGGATCAGGTAAAGCGAGCGCAGTCTGAGTTGGTGCAGTTGCGGGAACGGCAGAATCAGATTGAAAAGGAAAAACAGCGTCTCGAAGAATTGACCCGCAAACAGGATGAGCTGGAACATGGGCGCAACGAAATTATCGACAAACTCGTCCGTTCCATCGCCATCGTGCAGCGGGAAACTGAAGAATCGCAACGCCGCTTGGAACAGCTCACAACCATTCACGATTCCTTTGCGGAGCATCTTCAGCGTCTCGAAGAGATTGATCCCAAGTCCTGGAGTGGACGCGAACTTCCCAGGGAATTGACCAAGGGGCTTGCCGCCGTCGATGAGGCCCGTTCGGTCTATTCCCGTTCCCAGTCCAAGATTGCGCCGACCGTCGATACGGAAGCGGATTTTTCAACGGAAGCGGGCTCCTTTTTCTCGGATTCCGGAGATCAGGGCTTTGTCTATTGGTTGCGCAGCGGACTGGCCTTTACCTTGCCGTTGCTGACACTCGGAACCATTGCCCTCTTTGTGTGGATCTGGCACCTTCTGACAGCTGCAAAATAATCCCCCGTCATTTTTCGCATGGCTCTTTCCCCTTCATCCGGACGACGATCCAGGAGTCTTGTCCGGAAATCCGGCGGTGAATCCAAGGGACGCGATAGTTCGTTGCTGAGTCGTGAACTGGAGGAGATTCAACGCCGCGAACTGGAGATCAAAAAAGCGCAGGAAGAGGCCCAGCGGAGAGTCACCGAGCTTCCGAAGGAAATTGAGAAGCGGGAACAAAAGCAGCGTGAAAAGATCAAGTTGCGCGCCATGGCGCAGACCACCACAATGGATGGATTCAGCAGCCCGCGTGACAAACGGCATTCGGTGATGAGGAGGGGGAACAGTGTGCGTCGGTTGACGCGCACCGAGCAGCGATCCGCCAGGTTCCAGTTTCTCCTGCTCTGTCTGATTTTGGGCGTGATTTTGGTGCTGCTTTGGAAATCACTTCCTTGAGGCCACTTCCTGGGATTACTTCCCGATTGTCGGGATGGAGTCTCCGCATGCCGCCGGATGCAATAAATTGCTCCATATTTCAGAAAGCCCACCATAGACTCTCTCGATGAACAAGCCTCCGAAGTCCCTGCAAAGGCATCCAAGGAATCTCTGATTGAATCCCATGGTGGCCGCTGTAGGACAAAAAAATGATTTTTCAGGAGTGAACCGCATTGGCAATACCCGGGAGAACGCCCGACGTTCCTACCGAACCATGCTGGAATCGCGTATTCTTGAGGAAAAGCTGGCGACTCTCTACCGTTCGGGAAAGATCGTGGGAGGCGTTTTTTTGGGCCGCGGCCAGGAGGCATTGAGCGTCGCCTTGGGAGTTCATTTAAGAAAGGGAGACATTTACGCACCCCTCATTCGCGATCAGGCTGGCCGACTCGCTTTTGGCGACACGATACTCGACACGCTGCGAACTTATCTCGGCTCGTCTCTCGGCTCCATGAGAGGCCGGGACGGGAATATTCACCGGGGACGTCCCTCGGAAGGGTATCATGCCATGATTAGTCATCTCGGCGCGATGGTTTCCACCGTCTGCGGCAGCCTGATGGCAAAGCGTTTCCGTGGAGAGACCGGGGTGGTCGGAGCCACCTGCATCGGGGAGGGAGGGACTTCCACAGGAAGTTTTCACGAGGGGATCAACCTGGCTGCGGTGGAGAAACTTCCCCTGGTTGTCGTGGTGGCGAATAATCAATTTGCCTATTCCACTCCGAATAACCGCCAGTTTGCGTGTGACGATTTGATGATTCGTGCCGAGGGTTATGGGATCAAGGGACGAAGGGCTGAGGGAAATGATCTGCTTGATTGCCTTGCGGTGATCGGGGAGGCGGTGGGTGAGGCGAGGGCAGGAGGAGGGCCCCAGCTTGTCGTGGCCGATCTGCTCCGTCTCGTGGGTCACGGCGAGCATGACGATGCCTCCTACATTCCCGCAGCGTTGAAGGAATCTCCGTTGGGGCGCGATTGCCTGGAACTGGCAAGAACCGCGCTTCTGGAGAACGGATGGATCAGCGACGAAGAGAATGCCCAATGGCTTTCCTCCATTGAGAATGAGGTCGATGAGACATCCACCAAGGTGTTGAGGGAGCCGGCACCTGATCCTGCCGAAGAGGACTGGAACGCTTTTTCAGTTGTTGGACGAAGCGATTCCGATGAGGAAGAAACATGAGCAGCATCACCTATCTTGAAGCGATCCGGTTGGCCCAGAGGCGGGCCCTAGAGGAAGATCCCCGGGTCTTTATCTATGGTCAGGATGTGGGTGGATTCGGCGGAGCTTTCAAGGCGACCAAAAATCTTGCGAAGGAATTCCCCGGACGGGTGCTTGATGCGCCGATCAGCGAGGATGCCATGGTCGGACTGGCCATCGGTGCAGCCATTGAGGGAATGCGGCCGATCGTGGAAATGCAGTTCGCCGATTTTTCCACCTGCGGCTTCAATCAGATCGTGAACCAGGCGGCCACGCTTTTTTATCGCACCGGAACATCGTGTCCCCTGGTGATACGTCTTCCGAGTGGTGGAACTCCCGGAGGAGGCCCCTTTCACAGTCAGAGCATGGAGGCTCTTTATGCCCACTACCCCGGCCTTGTTGTGATGACTCCGGCCACCGTGGAGGATGTCTACACCATGTTGCTGGAGGCCGTGGCCCTGGATGATCCGGTTATTTTCTGCGAACACAAATTTCTCTACTATCACCTCAAGGCCGATAAACTTCCCGAGGAGGCCCTTCCCTTCGGCAAGGCGCGCATCGCACGACCCGGCAGGGATGTCACGGTGGTGGCTTACAGTGCGATGCTGCACGAGGCATTGGCTGCCGCGGAGGAACTCTCAAGTGACGGATATGACATCGAGGTGGTGGATCTGCGCTGCGTCAGGCCGATCGATACCGACACCATCCTCGCCTCGGTCGCCCGGACTGGAAGATTGCTGGTGCTCAGCGAGGCCTGGCCGTGGGGCGGGGTGGCGGCCGAGGTGATCGCGCGGGTTGCCACCGAGGGATTCGGCTTGCTCGATGCACCTCCTCAACGGCTGAATGCAAGGGAGACCCCGGTGCCTTATCATCCAGCGCTCTGGGGAACCCATCGCCCGACGGCTTCCTCTGTGGCCAACTCGCTGAGGCAGCTTCTGGAATTATAACTGATTTTCAACTTCGGCAATCATCATCATGTTCCCATCACCTGAATCCCTGAATCTTCTGCCGATCATCATGCCCCAGCTCGGCGAATCCATTGCCGAGGCAACGATTGTGCGCGCGGCTTTTTCCGTGGGAGATACCGTTGAAGCTGACACCGATTTGATTGAGGTTGAGACGAACAAGGCGGTGATGGGTGTCACGGTTCCCTGCGGAGGGGTTCTGCGGGAGCTGACGGCGACCGTTGGCGAAAGCTATGCCGTTGGAGCCATTCTTGGCTATCTCGAGGTCAGCGACGAGGATGCGGAACGCATCGGTCTGCATGACGCGCCTCCCGCTCCGGTCGAAAAGCCAAAGAAGAGGCAGCCCGTGGGATCCGATACCTCCAAGTCTTCCAAGAAGCATGTGGAGCCTACCGTAAGCGGTCTTCCGGTGCCGGCTCATGCCGGTGGTGCAAGTTTTCTTTCCCCCCGGATGAAGGCGCGCATGGCCGAACTGGGCCTGCATGCCGCCGATCTGGCCGGCGTGGCCGGCCATGGTGCCGGAGGACGCGTGACCATTGATGATCTTGAAAGATTTCTCCAGGATCTGGAACGCAACACAATCTCGCCGGCTTCTTCGATGCGTGTGGCCGTTGCCGATGCCATGCGCCGGAGCTGGACGAGGCCGCTGGCCACGGTTGTTCTCCCGGTGCAGTTGGACATTCTGCTTGCCCATCGCAAGCAGCAGATCGTGAAGGCGGGCCCCGCGCTTTATGCTCTACGGGCACTTGCTATTGCGCTATCCGAGATGCCCACCACGGCAGGCCGTCTGATAGGCGATCGCATCATCCATCCCCGTTCTGTGGATATTGGTTTTGCGGTGGAGGCTGAAGACGGAGTGCTCGTTCCGGTGATCCGGCATGCCGACCAATTTCCGCTGACAGATCTTGTTGAACGCTACAACCGCCTCGTCGAACTTGCGCGGGCGCGCCGTCTTCCCGGATCCGATACGGGAGGTTCCATCGCCACAATTACGAATTACGGGGTGTTCGGTCTCACGATGGCCACCCCGATTCCACTTCCCGAACAAACTCTGCTGCTTGGAATGGGAGCCGGAAAAATCACCCCTTTCTGGGATGTGGAAAAGAAGGCCTTTGTACCGGTAACTGAAGCGCAATTCACACTCAGCTTCGACCATCGCGTGCTTGACGGGGGTGCCGCAGGACGGCTTCTTCAGCGAGTGGCGCAGTTGCTTGGGACTCCCGAGACTCTTTGATTTGAAACGTCTCCCGGTGATGTTTTCTTCGGTAATAATACTGCAACTTTTCGTGGAAGCCGGTGTTTTCCGGAGTGATGAATCACATGTTCCACAAAACCGAGGAAGCCATCCCTGACGGCTCCCGTGGCCCGGGAAATGATCCAGCTTCAAGTTTTAAGAAAATGAAAACTCTTCGATTTTTATTCCTGATTCCCCTGTTGGGATTCCCCTCGCTCCATGCTCAAATCGGAACATTCGCGCCCCAGAGTTCGCCACAACCACATCTACCTCCTCCTCCCAAGGAAGGGCCGATGGCACTTCTCTCACCGGCTGAGCGTGCCGAGCTCAAAGCCGCACACGACAAGGCCATCACTCTGGATCCAACGCTCGATGCAAGGATGAAGGCGGCCCATCAGGCCATGGAGGAGGCCAAGAAGGCGATGCATGATGCCATGATCGCAGCTGATCCTGCGGTGGCGCCGATTCTCGAAAAAATTGCCCCGCCTAAGAAGATTTCTCCTCCAAAATGGAATCAGGGAGCGCTTCCTTCCGTATCCTTGACAAAGACTTCGGGAACCACGAGTGGTGATTCCACGTCGATGGAGATGCTTCCAGCCGCCCATGACGGGCGTGGTTTCCCTCCGGGATTTGCAAACCTATCTCCTGCCGAGCAACAGCAGATCAGGGCTGACCATGATCAGGTCAAGAATGATCCGGCGGTCATCGCTGCAAAGCAGGCATTAAAGAGTG
>Ga0302275_10003337_pt1 | contig 16318 bp, 10 predicted proteins | sample III_Bog_N2_2_FD_200229 | JGI IMG/M metagenome (GOLD analysis project Ga0302275, IMG submission 200229) | Peat permafrost microbial communities from Stordalen Mire near Abisko, Sweden - III_Bog_N2_2 | ecosystem: Environmental > Terrestrial > Soil > Wetlands > Peat | place: Sweden: Abisko...
ACCGCCCTTGAACTCCGCGTAGAATACTTCAACGTCTTCAACCGGACACCGTTCGGCCAGCCAAACGGAGCCTGCGGTGGCGATACACTCACGGGCGATCCTTGCGCCTACAGTATGGGAGTCGTCAATTCAACGGTCTCCTCGGAAAACAACCGTATCGGCCAAATGGGAGCGAAATTCACCTTCTAGTCCTCCACCGGCGTTGCCGACTCGCGGGAGAGTGAAGCTGTGCCCCATCCGTCGGACATCCCGGGGTCCCCGGCGACAGGTCTTCGTCGCTGGGGTGGGTGGGCGATGGGTGGGAGACGACAAAAGCCAACCGTCCGCCATCGGGCCCTTACACTTCAATTATGTTTCTTGTTACAGATTTGATTGTGGAATCTCGGGACGCTCTGAAAGGCTGTATGCATAATCTGCGGGCCGCAGTGCTGTTGAGTGCCGTCGGCGGACAGGACAACTACAACACCTATCGGATACCGTCGCTGATCTGTACGAAGAGTGGGACGGTGCTGGCCTTCACTGAGGGGCGCAAAGAAGTGGGCCAGGATGGGGGGCCCACCGACATCGTGCTCAAGCGCAGCCTTGGAAACGCAGGCAAATGGACGCCTGAGTTTCTCGACCCCAAAAAGGGGGGACGCTCCAGGTCCACGATCATGATGTGGCTTCCCCTGCAGGTGGTCTTTCACAGTTCGAATGGGGACGCCTGGATGAATCCGGTTCCGGTCGTTGACCAATCCGACGGAACCGTCTATATGGTTGCCAATCTCTATAAGCAACCGTATAAGGATGGAGACGCTCCCATCTTTCTGATCAAGAGTACCGACGAAGGTGCAACTTGGTCCAGCCCTGTAGAGATCACACAGGGGACAGGCATTCATGAGATAGGCCCCGGAGCCGGTATACAGCTCCAGTCCGGCAGATTGGTTTTTCAGGTTTACGACGGAACTATCTACAGCGATGACCACGGCAAGACCTGGAAGAATGGAGGAAAAGCTCCGGGAGAGTGGAACGAAACACAGGTTGTTCAGCTCGTTGATGGTTCGCTGCTTTTCAGCCGCAGAAACAACCCCAATCGTGTTTTCATGTTTAGCAAAGACGAGGGCGCAACCTGGACCCAACCGGCGCCCCAATCGGAAATTCCCGATCCCGACTGCCAGGGAAGCATGATCCGGTATACGCGCCAGGATCAGGGCTACACAAAAAATCGTCTTCTCTTCGCGAATCCCGTGAGCGGAGCCATCGCTGCCGGATCAGTGGAATCAGATCCCCGCGGCCGATTTAACGTAACCGTGCGGATGAGCTATGACGAAGGAAAGACCTGGCCGATAGAAAAGAGGATCCTTACGGGTCCCGGCGCTTACTCCAGCATGGCAGTTTTTCCGGACGGATCTGTTGGGATCCTCCTCGAGACCGGTACCGCATTCGGTACGTTTGATGACTACAGTGCAAAGGAAGTTTTCGCACGATTCACCGTGGACTGGTTGACCGATGGAAGGGATCATTTAGATAAAAGTAACTAATGCTGCGCAGGTTATTCCCGCGCATTTCGACGCCCGGTTGAACGAAGAGACAACTTATTCCGAGGATGATGGCTGAATCTCAAAAAATTCGGAAGCCCATCATCATCCCTCATCTTCGTTGGTGGATTTGCGGTCTGCTCTTCGCTTCCACCGCTATCAACTATATTGATCGCCAGACAGTGAGTGTTCTTGGCCCTTATTTAAAGATCCAATATCACTGGTCCAACTCAGACTTTGCCCTGATCCTGATTGCGTTTCGGTTTGCTTACGCATTCGGCGAAACCGCTTGTGGTAGATTTCTCGATAAGCTCGGAACCCGCATTGGCCTGCTCTTTTCCGTCAGCTTTTATTCTCTTGCGGCAATGTTCACGGGTCTGTCGGTAGGCTTGCGCAGTTTTGTCGGAATGCGCTTCCTCGTCGGCATCGGTGAATCTGCAAATTGGCCCGGAGCGACAAAAACAGTTTCAGAGTGGTTCCCGAGATCGGAACGGGGCTGGGCCGTTGCCATATTCGACAGCGGATCGGCCGTTGGCGGTGCCATCGTGCCGGCCCTCGTTTTATGGCTGTATCACCATTTCGGCACCTGGCGTCCCGTCTTCTTTATTACCGGGTCTCTCGGTTTCCTCTGGGTGCTGGCCTGGAAGATTCTTTATCGCTCGCCCGAGACTCATCCCAATCTCGGTCAAGCCGAACGCGAAATGCTGCTGAGAGAGAAGGCTCTTGAAGCCGCATCGGAGACGCACGCGGTTGTCGAAGCACATAAAGCCGAGGGGATCCCATGGCTGAAGCTGTTCACCCTCCCTTACACCTGGGGCATCATTCTAAGTCGCGCGCTCACCGATCCGGTATGGTTCTTCGTGATGGACTGGTTTGCCATTTATCTCGTCTCCAAGGGATTCAAATTGGAGAACACCTTACTTGGATTCAGCGGACCCTATATCGCCGGAGATCTGGGTAACTTCTTTGGCGGGGGACTTTCGAGCGAGCTCATCCGCCGAGGATGGCCAGTACTGCGCGCTCGAAAATTCGTCATCGCTCTCGGCACGCTCGGAATGATGTTCCTGATTCCAGCGGTTTACATTTCAAGCTTCCCCTTGATCGTGCTGTGCTTTTCAATTGCAACCTTTGCTTATTCCACATGGTCCACCATGCTGCTTGCTTTGCCCGCAGACTTGTACCCTAGCAGCAATGTAGCGTCAGTGAGCGGACTCAGCCTGACCGGTGGCGGCATTGGTACAATGCTGTCCACATACGTGATCGGCCACATTCTCGACCATTATTCCTTTAAGCCGGTTCTGATTGCTGCGAGTTTTGTGCCGCTCATCGGCACCAGTTGTCTGTTTCTCCTGGTGCGGCGCCACGGTGTTCAATCAAAAGCATGAGTATCAATTTACGAACTATTGGGCGACTCTGTCTGGCGGTCATGCTGGCCCAGGTTCTGCCCGTCTCCGTTTTTCGGCTGCATGCTCAAGCTTCCGCTAGCCCCAGGCAGCCTGCTCCCGCAGCCGTGGAACATAACGAGCGTGGAATCGCGCTGGCTCGGCAGGGTGACGCAGCGGGAGCTATCGAAGAATTCCGCGCTGCGGTGAAGCTGCAGCCCAACTATGCTGAAGCCTGGTACAACCTTGGAAAAGCATTGGAGCAAACCGGGCAAACAGAGCCGGCTGCCGCCGCCTTGCGGAGCGCAGTTAAATACAGGCCGAATGAGGCGGGAATGCATTTGGGGTTGGCTCTTGCGCTGGCTCAACGGTCAGACAATAACAATGCACTTGCTGAATTTCGACAGGCCATTCGGCTCGACCCTCACGCTGCACCGGCACATTACAACCTCGGCTTGCTCTTTGTGCAGATGGGGCGACTCCCCGATGCTCAAACGGAATTCACCGAAGCCATACGTCTTGACCCGGCCAACATCAACGCCCGCATCGGCCTCGGAACGACCCTCGATTCGCTGCGTCGCACCCAGGACGCTATTCAGAACCTGCGCATCGCCGTCCACGATGCGCCCGACAATCCAGACGCTCATTACGCGCTGGGCAAGGTCCTGTGGGAGACCAAAGATCAGCAAGGCGCCCTCAGTGAGTTCGATGCGACATTGAAGTTGAAGCCGGATAATGAGCCGGCAAGATATAACCGCGCGAGATTGCTGAAAGAGATGGGCCGGGATGACGATGCAGCGGCAGAGATGCATCAGCTGGCAGAGCTGCACCAATTCAGAGTCGATCTTTCCAGGGTGCCGAAGATCCTGGACTCCGCAGCCGAACATCTTAAGGAAGGCAAGCCTGACCTGGCCCTCTCAGAAACCGGCGAAGCTCTAAAACTCTGGAAAGACAATCCTGTCGCTTACTATGTTGCGGGCCGGGCATGGACGCAAAAGGGAGATGCCCAATCTGCCGAGGAAAACTTTCAGCACGCTATTCAATTGAAGCCCGATTACGCTGAGGCATACGAAAGCCTCGGCCTGCTCAACTACCGTGAGGGCGATGCACCGGCTTCCATCGATGCTCTCGATCACGCACTTCAAATCTCACCGCAGGTGGCCGAGTACCATTACAACCGCGGACTGGTTGCGAGCCAGCAAGGCAACAGTCAACGTGCAATCGCGGAGTTTGAAACCGCTATCAAAACTAAACCAGACTATATCGATGCCCATATCAATCTTGGTCTTGTGTATCAGACTGAGAAGCAATTCGCTCTCGCCATTCCCCAGTTCCAAAAAGCAGTCGAGCTGGAGCCGAAATCGCCCGAAGCGCACAATGACCTGGGCCTTGCATTCCTGAATGACAAGCAGTTGAAACAGGCAATCCGCGAACTCAGGTTGGCGATTCAACTGCGGCCCAATTATGCCGAGGCCCATTACAATCTCGGGCTCGCGCTCCAGTCAGATGGAGAAGCGCAGGCAGCGAACGAACAATTTCAACTTGCGCAACGACTGCAGCGACAATAAGCACGAGAGTTAAACGCCGGCTCCGCTGCGCGAATGCAACACCATGATGCGAACATATAGAACCATGTCCAGAATTCTGACACGCCGCGAGATGTTGACCCTGATGTCGACGACACTGGTGTCCGGGAGTTTGCTGCGGGCACAGGAGGCAGGCATGGCCACTCGTGGCCTGGCGCCGGCTCCGCGCCCCAAATTCTCAGGAAAGCCATTCGGCGCTCACCTCGTAGATGTGGGCCAAGCGGCGGGGCTGCGCATGCCATCGATTTGCGGCGCGGTGGATCGCACCAAATACCTCATTGAGACCACTGGAACGGGCATCGCATTTCTTGATTACGACAATGATGGATGGCTCGATATCTTCGTCCTCTCGGGTACGTTGTTTGATGCTCCGGCGCCCCATGCCACCAACCGTCTTTATAGAAACAATCGAGACGGCACATTTACCGACGTCACCGAGAAAGCAGGATTGGTTCGCACCGGCTGGGCAATGGGCGTGACCGTGGGCGACTATAACAACGACGGATTTGAAGACATATTCATTACCTACTGGGGCCAGAACGTACTCTATCGAAACAATGGGGACGGAACCTTTACCGATGTAACAAAAGAAGCGGCCCTGCTGAGACCGGTGAGATGGGGTACGGGCTGTACCTTTGTGGATTACGACCGCGACGGCCACCTTGATCTGTTTGTCGCCAACTACGTCGTGTTTGATCCTAGGACGGTGCCAGAAAGTTGCAACTGGAAAGGCGTCCAGGTGAACTGCGGTCCTCGCGGCTTGGAACCCGAGTCGCACATTCTGTTTCACAACAACGGGGATGGCACGTTCACAGATGTTACCCGGCAATCCGGCATAGCAGTCGCGACAAAGAGCTACGGCTTGACCGCTGTTGCGGCGGATTTTGATGATGATGGCTGGCCCGACATCTATGTTGCCTGTGACTCCACGCCGAGTCTGTTCTTTCGCAACAAGCACGACGGAACATTCACTGAAGAGGGAATGGAGCGCGGCGTTGCGCTGAGTCAGGATGGGCTGGAACAGGCTGGTATGGGCATCGGAGTCGGCGACTTCGATCTGAATGGAGAACTCGACATCGTCAAGACGCACTTTCAAGGCGACATGCCGGGCCTCTATCGCAATCAAGGCAAAGGCGACTTTGAAGATGTGACGCTGCGCGCAGGGCTTGGAGTTGAAACGCGGTACATCTGCTGGGGAACGGGTTTCCTTGACATCGACAACGACGGATTGCCCGACATTTTCATCGTGGCTGGAGGAGTTTACCCTGAAGTGGAAAAAGCATTTCCTGAGATCCCCATGAAGATGCCGCGTATGCTGTTCCGAAACTTGGGAGATGGCTTGTTCGAGGAACTATCCGAGAGAGCCGGCCTCGGTGCAGCGGGGCGCAAATGCAGCCGCGGTTGCGCCTTTGGCGATTTCGATAACGACGGAGACCTGGACATTCTCATCATGAATCGCAACGCGCCGCCAACGTTGTTGCGCAACGATCTCTCCGGAACCAATCACTGGCTAAAAGTGCTGCTCGTCGGAGTAAAGTCCAACCGCAGCGCGATCGGGGCGCGCGTCACAGCTCAATATGGCGAAAGGCGACAGGCGCAGGAAGTGTTGGCTCAATCGAGCTATCTTTCGGTGAACGATCGACGACTTCACTTTGGTCTTGGGAGTGCGCTCAGAGCAGACCTCGAAATACGCTGGCCAAACGGGAACAAGGAGACGATCTCTAATGTCGCTGCCGACCGACTCGTGGTTGTTAAGGAGGGTTCTGGGATCGTATCAACGCAGAAGTTCGCCGGCTCAATGCCGCATCAGCATGTCTGATCGTCGAGATTAAGTTTTTCAGCAACCAGACGTGCGGCTCTGGCTATCGTTCGTGGCAAGCCTCAAACAGCGCCTGGATATTCTCGAATGGCACCGACGGTGTCATCGTGTTCGCGGGCGCAAGAATGTAAGCGTTGCCGTACGGCCCGCCCAGCGCAGCAATCGCATGCCGAACCGCATCTTTCACCTGCTGCGGCGTATAGTCTTCCAGGCGTTGGTCATCAATCCCGCCACAGAAAGCGATTTTGCCGCCAAACTGCTTACCGACTTCGTCAAGATTCATGGCCTTAGGCTGAATGGGATCGAGGATGTCCACGCCCAGATCGATCAACTCGGGAACCAGTCGCATCACATTGCCGCAGCTATGGAATATGACATCTTTGCCCAAGCTGTGAATCTCATCGATGATGCGCCGGTAATGGCTCCTGAAATACTTTCTCCATAGGTTTGGTGAAACCATCAATCCCGTCTGTGAACCCCAGTCGTCGGTCAGGTAATAGCCCGAGATTTTGGTTTGTCCCCACTCGCGAATTAATTCAATCAGGTTATCGCAAAGCGCTTCCAGCAGGCGTTCCACCTCGCGCCCGTTTGAAGCGAAATCGCAAAACGTATTCTCCATGCCGCGCAAGAAGTGCTGGCGCTCGAACAGAGCGGGGCAAATCATGGCTACGCAATATTTCTTGTCGCCATGCAGTGCCAGCATATCCCTGGCCCGATCCAGCCGCCCGGGAGCATGCGGGTCGGGGATGTGGTGCGCGAGATATTCGTCAAGCTCAGACCAATCCTCAATCGCATTGCCCAGTGGCGTGGCGCCAACGCCGCCGTAGGCATGCCCCCAGCGCGTGCCCCACTCGTCCGTCCATTTTGAAGCTCTGGTGAGAACCTCAACCTCGTCGATACGACTCTCGCCCGATGGCTGGAATCCCACCCCGTAGTCGTACGCCTGAACCCAAAGCACGTCGTCAGGAAACTGGCAAAAGAGATCGGCGAGATCGTCTCCGTAGCGGAGAATCACGTCGGTCGATAAGCGTTTGAGCCTTACGAGGCAGCGCTCCGAACCCTCTCGCCGCAATGCCTTGCGGACCGACTCTTTCGTGGACGGATGTTCCTCGAAGGCTGCGCTGACTCTCTGATGAAAGCGGGAGACAATACCCTGCATTTCGGAAAGAGGCAGGCCTAGGTAATCAGTAGATGAGGCCTTGCTGCCGCTCGCTGTGCCCACAACCAATCTCCCTTTTTGGAGGAATGGTAAATAAATCGCTTATCACACGCATGCCCGCCTTCTCGAAGAACCGAATTCGATGAAAAATTGTCTTGGCCAAATCTGTTCAAAGAGCCGGCCGGACTTGATGTGACACCGAGCCTTTACACGTGAGAGTTCCGTCTATTGTATACCGAATACAAGCGAATTGTCATTGATATTCAGGCATGCGCGTGGAATGGAGCAGCCGACAGCCGATCCCCCTGATCCCTGATTCTTGATCTCTGATCCCTGATTCTTGATCTCTGATCCCTGATTCCTGATCTCTGATCCCTGATCCCTGATCATGCATGCCTTAGCCTTCGAAGCGTCTCGACCGCGTAGATAGCCCCGGTTGGTTCCACTTCGTGCTTGAAATAGGCGAAGACCTCGCCCTCGGCCGACCGCTGGCGCAGCACATTCTCAATCGCCTTGAGCTGCGCTCGAGAATATTTACTCTTTCGGAACCGGTAGCTGGCGAACGAAGCCGTCACAACGTCCGGCGTCTCTAAAGCTTCGCTCTCCGCAACACAAAGCGCGACGGAATGACGCCGCAGCACGGCAAACACTTCATCGCAAAACCATGTGCCGTGCCGAAATTCGAACGCCATCCGCACCCCACACGCTTCCGCGTCCAAAAGGAAGGATTCCAGCCGAGGCACATCGGCCTTGAAATTGGGCGAAAGCTGGAAGAGCACCATACCCATCCGTCCGGCAGCAACCACCGGAGCGAGCGCACACGACAAGGCGGCGACTGTGTCTGCACAATCCCTGAGCCGAAGGATGTGAGTGATCCGCTTCGGCGCTTTGAACGAAAAGCGAAAGCCGGCGCCGGTCGCGGCCAGCCAGCCGGTGAGCATGCTCTCGGTCGGTAACTGGCGGAAGGTGTAGTTCACTTCGACGGAGTTCAATTGAGTCGCGTAATATTCCAGGAACTTCGGTTGAGGGAGCGCTTCAGGAAAGAATCCTGGTTTCCAGCTCGAATAGGCCCAGCCGGACGTACCAATGAAGGCTCGATTCCGCAAGTCTCCCGTAACTTCTGGAGGTTCCGCAACTCGCGAGATCTTGCGTTCGGCAGCCTTTTCGGGCAAGATTCGACTCACGGAAAACAGGCTAGCATACGAATCACAAAGGCCACACGCCAAAGTTCATAACAGTCTCTAGAGATGAGCCAGACCGCGGCGTAGCGCGGTAACGACGGCCTGCGTGCGGTCGCTTACATTGAGGCGCATCAGTATGACACTGACATGGCATTTCACCGTGGCCTCGGTGATGCCAAGATCGGACGCGATCTCCCTGTTGCTTCTGCCCCGCACAATCAGGCTGAGAACCTCGCGTTCGCGGGCGCTCAAATCTGAATTTGGAATACGCGACAAAAGGGCGCGCGACACCGGTGGAGGCAGAAATCGCCCGCCGGCGTGAACGCGCCGCAACGCATTCACCAGGGCCTCGTGCGGCATTCCCTTGACGATGTAACTGCGTGCGCCGGCCTGAAGTGCCTGGTGAATATCCTCATCGCCCTCGTAGGTTGTGAGCACGACAAATCGAGCCTGGCGATGCCGGGCGACGACCGTGCGAATCGCCTCAACGCCGCTCATGCCGGGCAACCTGAGGTCCATGAGCACAATGTCGGGAAGGTGCTTTTCGTAGAGTTCGACAGCCTCCTCGCCGCTGCCTGCCTGGGCCACGACCGTCATGTCCGGCGTAGCTTGAATAATGGCCGCGATGCCGAAACGGGTAATAGGGTGGTCGTCCACCACGAGCACGCCAATTTTGCCCGGCTCTCTAGGTTCCTTCTGCTCGTCCACCTATTCCCTCCAGTTCAAGAATATTATGCGTTCCGTCGGCAGCCTGTTGTTGTAACCTCCCTGGAGAGATCGCTCGAAAATCCGATGGCCAAATCCGCATCGCCTCATTTCTCAGCAGCATTGAGAATTAGTTGGTACTCGGGCACAAGAGAGAGGCCATCGAGCCGATCGATCTGGCCATTCGATTGAAAATCGATCGAACCGGGCATCTCGAAATAGACCGGATCATCCTTGCGCAGCGGCAGGATACTCAGCTCGAAGGCATTGGCCTGCTGCGGTCTCAGAAAGCGGCTCAGCCCTATGAACCACGGGTGGCCATTATAGAAATTATCGTCGAGCAGCTTTTTGTTCGAGCTGAGCCGCGCCACATCGCCCTCGTAGCACACCTTCAAAAACAATTCACTCAAGCCGTCCGCAATGCCTGGATCCAGCGTGAACGACCACTCGGCTGCATGTTGATATGTGTCTTCAGAAGGAGCCTTCGCCACTCCTTGCGGCCGCCAGCCCGGAGCGGGCCCTGTCTCAACTGGCGGCACATCTCCAGCATCCTGGACCTGACGGAATGCGAAATCGAGCCTTCGCGGTCTGGCCTGAGCAGTGAAGCTAGCCTGCTGAGCATTGGTTGCGGTCTCCGTCAAAGGCAGGCTCGCTGTCGGTGCGGCCGGTGGCGCAGGAGTGACGGTGAAAGCAAATTCAGGCTCGCCGCGCGAACGCAGGTAGATGCGGGGCGGCGTGCCATCGGGATCGGCCAGAAAGTCTTGAGCGGTAATCAACAAGCGATCGGCGCCGCCGATGCTTACCTTCCAGGCATCCTCGGCCTCCTCCGGCGTCAGCACCACGATGCGAATATTTCTTCCCTCGGCGGAAACAAGATCGATGGCCGAATCGACCCCGGGTTTGATCTCGCTGATCGAAACGATGCCGGAATCGTTTGTTGTTCTCCCACTCGAAGCGTGCAGGCTGCGGATTCCGGCGGCATCGAAGGTGAATTCTGGCTCGATCCCGCGCACGGCTTCAAAGTAAACCGTGTCCCTGCCCGCGTCGTCCAAACGCGTAAATAGCTGAGAGGTGCTGTAGCGCAGATTCATTCCGTCGAGCCGCAGATTGAATGGCCAGATGAAGTAAGCGCCGGATGGGATTGTTACAGGGCGGCGCGGAACAACGATTGGACCGCCAGGAAGCTCAATTTCAAATTGAATTGACTCTCGCGGCGGCATCGGGTAGCCGCGTACGTAGTTATTCATGAAAATAAATCCGGCGTCGCCCTTGGACCGCACCGAAACGCGCGGCACAGTAAAGTCCTCGGGGCCCTTGGGAACCACGTCCGGCGCGTGGACCGTCATGGGCGCCAGCCCGGCGCCGAAATCATTCAGAAAATACTGAAACACCTTCATCTTGCGGAACGAGGCGCGCTCTTCGCCAAATTCGCTCAGTGGCGCCTGAAAGTCATACGACTTCACCGGCAGGTCGTTGGGATAGCCCGTGGCCTGCGACTCCTCGAGGGTAGTCAGCATTCCGTCAGGATTCTCGCCTCCTTGGAACATGTACGTGCCATAAAGGTTCACTCCCGAGCCCAGCATGACCGGAAACACGGCCGCAATGTCGTCCGGTTCAATGACCGGGCGGCGATGGTAGGTAACCTGGTTGCCGCCGCCGAGCTCCGCGGTCAGAAAAGGCAGTGAGGCCCCGGCGGTTATCTGCGCATTGGAAGCTTTGACGTTCGCCGCTGCGCGACCCTGAAAGCGGTATGCATACACTTCTTCGGGCGCGCGCTTAGCCAGCGATGCGTCCCATGGAGCATCGGGATAACCACCGTACAGTGGAAGCACTTCGCCGGCCGGAATGACGGCGTTATCCCAGCCGGTAACGAAATAGAGCGGAACATCCAGGCCGCTCTCGATCGCCATTTTCTTCAACTCGAGAATGTGCTCCTCGCCGGCGCCCGGGCCGCGCTGCGAATATTCGTTTTCCAGCTGGATGCCCACCACCGGTCCGCCATCCTTCCACAGCAGGCCTTTGAGCTGTTCGCTCACCTGCGAATACCAGGCGCGAACCTCAGACAAATAGACCGGATCGTTGACCCGGGTCGGACTCTTTTTGGCCACCCAGTCGGGGAATCCTCCGTTTCTCACCTCTCCATGATCCCAGGGACCGATGCGCGCCACCACATACATCCGATGCCGGGCGCAAAGTTGTGTGAATCTCCGCAGATCGCGCTGTCCCTGCCAATCAAACTGCCCTTCGATTTCCTCATGATGAATCCAGATCACGTATGTGGCCACAATATTCACTCCCGCGGCCTTCATCTTAAGAATTTCCTCTTCCCACTTTGCCTCTGGATAGCGCGAGAAATGAAACTCACCCATCACCGGCAGCCATGGTCTTCCGTCAAGCGTGAGATAACGGCTGTTGACGCCAAGAACGGTGCCGGAAGGCGACCTTGCGGAACCTTCGCGATAGCTTGCCGGCGCCGGATCGGCAAAGGGCTGGCTCGCGTCTATGCGGATTCTGGATACGCTTTGAGCATGGCTGCAGACGGCAGCAAACAGGATGACAGGAAGAACGGCGAAAGCAGGAAGGCACGCAACACTCAGAGTGTTTCTTGAACCCTTGATCATCGATTCTCGTGAAGGATGTATCAACACGACTCCGTTTAAGCCGCTTTTCCTGGGGTGTGACTTTTTGAGAGCAGCCAGGAAGAAAGATCACTCTACTCTCCCGGAGGTATATCCCAAATCCGTCGAAAGTCGGACTGGAACAAGATTCCGGCGTGTCCAATATCGACGGAGCGAGCGCTCAGGTATACTGAGCGCCGCAATGCATTCACTCCGCATGGTTGGCGTTTGGCTGCTTGCCTTCGTGGCCGGCTCTATCGTCATGTGCGCCCAGGGGCTTGACGGGTACACGCGGCGCGTATGGCAGGCGCCCGATGGATTGCCGGAGCAAACCGTTCAAGCCTTCGCGCAAACTCCTGACGGATATCTGTGGATTGGAACTACCGGCGGACTGCTGCGCTTCGACGGGGCGCACTTCACTGTCTTCGATCGTCAAAACACGCCAAACCTCCACGAGAACAGCGTTTTCTGCCTGATGGTGGCGCGGGACGGAACCTTGTGGATCGGAACCGAAGGCGGCGGGGTCGTCAGCTACTCGGGCGGAAATTTCCGCACCTGGCTCGCGGCCAACGGCGAGAGCGCCGACTTCGTGCGCGTAATCGCCCAGGACCCGGATGGCGCAATTTGGGCCGGCACAGACCGCGGACTTTTGCGCTTGGCTGGTGAACGCTTTGTACAGGTCGATGGAACCTCGTCGATTCCACCTATTTCCGTTCACTCCATTTGCCGGGACCATGCCGGGCACTTGTGGGTGGGCGGGTGGAGATTGATGCGCATCGATGGCGAAACCGGCACGCTGTACTCGCTGGGCGAGGAAGCAAGCCAGAACCAGGTCAAGTCCATCCTGCAAACCAGCGATGGATCCTTGTGGGTCGGAACAGTGACCAGCCTTAACCGGATGCTTCCCGGGCAAGACCGATTTCAGCCCGTCCCCGGAATCACCAGCACCGTGCGTGTCCTGCGGCAGACGCCCGACGGAGTGCTTTGGATCGGCACCATCGGTCAGGGCGTCTTCACCTTCGATCGCGGCAAGCTCATCCAGTCCACGGCGCCCGCCGAACTGCCCAGTAACACGGTTTTGAACTTCTTCGAAGATGATGAAGGAGATCTCTGGATTGGAACCCAGACCGGCATGGTGCGCCTGACCCGGTCGCAGGTAAGCATCGTTCCACTGCCGAAGGCCAACGATTCCGACTTTGAGACCATCTACGGCGACAGCGACGGCAGCTTCTGGATCGGTTCCACCCACCTGTTTCATATGAAAGAAGGCGCACTGACCGAGCAACAACTGCCGGGCATGCGCGGCATCCATGTCCGCAACATCTTTCGCGATTCCGCCGGCACGCTATGGGCGGGCACAGATGGAAACGGAATCTATCGCATCGGCGCCGGACGCACAACGCGCTTTACCGAGTTGTCGAACAACTTCATCAGGGCCATCGCGCAGGACCACGATCGAAGCATGTGGGTTGGGACAGACGGCGGCCTCACCCACCTGGTGGGTGAAGGAGAACATCCCCGCATCTTCAACTATCTGCAAAAGGATGGCCTTGCCCATCTCAGCATCCGCTCCCTGCTTGCAGACAAGCGCGGCGATCTCTGGGTGGGCACCGAACGGGGCCTCAGCCACATGCGCGGCGGAGTCTTCGTCCGCGATGTCGCCACAACCGCTCTGGCGCAGATGAAGATATGGGCCATCCATGAAGACCAGGACGGCGGCCTGTGGTTCGGCACGCGCAACGACGGCTTGTTCCGCCTTCGCGACGGCCGGATCACACACTTCAGCGCCGAGGACGGTCTGGCCGGCAACGCCATCTACGACATTCTCGAAGACGCCGCGGGGCACATGTGGATGAGCGGTCCTAACGGGGTTTCGCTTTTGAATCGGCATGAGCTGGACGCGCAGGCAGAGTTGCCCGAACGCCATTTTGCGCTCACTTTCTATCCCATCTCCGAGATGGCCGCCAACACCGAAATTTATGGTGGAACAATGCCCGCCGGCTCCATCTCGCCTCAAGGCGATGTTTGGTTTCCCAGCAATCGGGGGCCGATTCACATTTTTCCCTCTCAGCGCCACGCCCAGCCGCCGCCCTTGCGCCTTGAATCTGTTCATGCGGACGGCCGGTCGGTCTCCCTGGTAGGGCCCATCGTGTTGCAGCCCGGCAACAGCCGTCTGGAATTTGCCTTTTCGCCCATTCAGCTTCGCTCCCAGGCCGGCCTGCGTTTCCGCTACAGGCTCGATGGCTTCGACCGTGACTGGAGCGCGGCCGCCACCGCGCGGACGGCCGACTACACCAACCTGCCTTCGGGCGCCTACCGTTTCCGAGTGCGGGTCTTTGAAGCAGGCGATCCCGGCGCCGCAACCGAGGTTTCAATTGACATTGTGCAGCGGCCATTCTTCTATCGCACCTGGTGGTTCATCGCCGCCTGCGTGATCCTTGCCGCGCTGCTCACCTTCCTTGCATACCAATACCGGCTGCGTCAGGTGCGGACTCGCTTCGAGGCCGTTTTAGCAGAACGCAGCCGGCTTGCGCGCGAGATGCACGACACCGTAATTCAAGGATGCACGGGCGTCTCCGCCTTGATGGAAGCCGTCTCGATGGAGATCTCGGTCGACAGCCCAGGCAATGGCCTCATGGACATCGCGAGACTGCACCTGCGCACCACCATCAATGAAGCGCGAGAGGCCGTTTGGAATCTGCGCCAGCCCGACAGCGACACAAACGACCTGGGCGAGAAGCTGGAAAGTATGGCTGGCAAAGCAAGCGCAGAGTTCAATATTCCCGTCGTCTGCAATATCACGGGGACCCCGGGCGCAGTGAGCCATCCCTTGGCGCACGATCTCCTGATGGTGGCGCGGGAGGCGGTCTTCAACGCCGCTCTGCACGGCAACCCCACCCATGTTGCCGTGACTCTCGCATGCAGCAGCCGCGAACTGAATCTATCGATTGCGGACAATGGATGCGGCTTCGATCTCGGCGAGATGGGGAGCCAGAACGGCCGTCACTTCGGACTCAAGGGGATGAGAGAAAGAGTCGAGAGGTCGGGAGGGAAGTTTCACTTGTCGAGCGCCCCGGGCAAGGGAGCCCGCGTGGAAGCCAAAGTGCCTCTGCAACGCTAACCACCTTTTGTAACCGTCGGGTTTTGAAAGGGCACGACTTTACAGTTTGGCGAAAAACTCGGTTCGACCACGATTCGTGAGGTTTTGTAACAAGGGCACGGCTTTAGCCGGGCCGTAACTGCAACAAAACGATTGAGGGCTTTAGCCCCTGCGGGTGCCTTTCTCGCAACTTCGACCCTCAAGGGGGATTACAGACGCTGGGCTTAGCACCTGAGGGATGTTTTCTCGCAACTTGGACCTTCGCCAGTGGCTCCTATTAGTACCCGCCTGCTCTTGCCCGGAGTTTTCGCGCTTACTGTGGCTTGTATGCGGCGGGCCTCGTTCCTCCTCTTTTTGGCGCGGCTCTTGCTCGCCGGAGGGCAACCCGTCTGGCAACCCCGGGCCCGCCGATTGAGACCGCTCTAAAAAAACATGCGCGATCCGACTTTTGTCGGATTCGCCCCGTTTGTCGAAGCGCGTACATTGGCACGTTAGTGAAAAGAGCGAACAGAACGCTCGGCTCTGTTTGGAATTCGGTCGAACCGGTAGACAAGCATCCACCCGGGAAATGAATCAATCGCTCGCGGAATCAGGAAGATTTTTGGAGGACGGACAATGAGAACCAACCGCAATCGGCTCTGCTGCACACTCGCCATCGTTTTGCTCTTGATGCTTTCGGCGCATCGCATTTGGGCGCAGAACACCAACACCGGTGAAATCAAGGGGTCTGTGACAGATCCGTCCGGGGCCGCAGTTGCCAATGCCACCGTTGCCATCACCGATGTGCTCACCGGCGTCGTAACCAGGGTCGCCACCAACGGGAGCGGAATCTATGACGTGCCCTCGCTGCTGCCAGGCGAATACACCGTGGCCGTGGCGGCGCCGGGCTTCAAAGACTATCTCCGCAAAGGCGTGGTCCTGCAGGTGGAGACCATCGCCATCGACGCATCCCTCACGGTGGGCACGGCTTCGGAACAGGTTACGGTGACCGCCGAGGCGCCGCAGTTGGAGACGGAGACCTCCGATTCGCATGTCATCATCGACGCCAAGTCCATTCAGGATGCTCCCACAGTCGGCGGCATCTGGTACAACGAGTTGACCAACGAGCTGCCAGGCGTGAATGCCGGCGGCGGAGGCAGCCAGGACGCTTCGGGCCAGGGCGTGGGCATCAACGGCACGCAGGGCTACATGGGCAACTGGCTCATTGAAGGTTCAGACGCCACCCAGCCCCGCGACGTGAATGCCAGCGAC
>Ga0302275_10003358_pt1 | contig 16239 bp, 15 predicted proteins | sample III_Bog_N2_2_FD_200229 | JGI IMG/M metagenome (GOLD analysis project Ga0302275, IMG submission 200229) | Peat permafrost microbial communities from Stordalen Mire near Abisko, Sweden - III_Bog_N2_2 | ecosystem: Environmental > Terrestrial > Soil > Wetlands > Peat | place: Sweden: Abisko...
GAAAACTGCCGGATCCTTCGGGACGAGGACGACCATCACGCCAGCCTGGCCCTTTCCACTTTTGCGTACAAAACCTTCGATGCGCGTCTCGCTGTCGCTGAGGATCACGGAGAGCGTCAGCGGCTTGTCTCGAACAGTCAGCAAATCCCCGGCGTGTGTCGAGCCATTCGCCGTTGTCGAGACGACCGTCATCAGCCTGCCCTGACCGGCAGCGTCTCCGCTCCAGGCCAGAAGCTCCCATCTCCCTGGCTGGACGGGATGGAATTGGAAGCTGCCCTGACTGCTCTCCGTGAAGATCCGACCTGCCGGAAGCGCAATATCCTGAGGGCTGAGAATCATCGTCAGCCTGCTCGGCAGCGCTCCCCCGGAGGCGGTTCGCACGGTTCCAGAGACACTCACGGATGGCGTGCCCAGGCTGGGGTCAATCTGCTGACTGCTGGTAGCGTCAAACTCCATGACCCGCGGCGGATTGCCCTGCGTCATCTCGTAGTGGCCAGGAGCCACGCCGTAGAATTCGGCGTCGCCGTTTTCTGTTGACCTCATTATGGGCGGATCAAAGGGCCCGGAGGGGGCCGTAGCGCCAAAAATGGTTTGCCGAAGCTGCGTAAAGGCTCGCGGTCCGTCCTCTTTGTCGGGCCCCGGAACCGTCAGATGCAGGGCCGGAACCGCGCGCAGATTGACGTTCACCTCCTCGCGATTGCCGCCAGTGAGCAAAATGCTCGATGCCGACGATTCGTCGGTGGTCGAGTCGAAGAAGGTTACCGGGTAAGCTACGTCGAGCGCGACGCCGGGGCCGCTTTCCGTCCGCTGACGAGCTTCGGAAGCAGAGCGATGCAGCGCATACCAGGGCTTCGCCGTCACAGCCACCAGATACTCGCCTGGCGCGAGGCCGTCGAACTCGTAGGCTCCGGTGTCATCCGTTCTGGTTTCACCCGCCCCAGTGATTCTTGCGCCGGAGCCTGGATGGCGGGGTTTGAGGAAGAGCATCACCTCGGCGCCCTCCACTGGGTCGCCGCCGTCTCCGGTCACTACGCCATGCAAAGAAGCTCCGGGCGTCAGCCGGAAGACAATTCCGCTCGTGTCCTGATCCGCGCCGGTCACAATTGCCGTGCTGAATCCATCGTGCTCGTCGTAGAAGGCCGTCAGGAATCCCCGCTTCGAGACCGTCAACGGGTACTTGGCCGCCGCCAGCCCCGCCAGCGCAAAGCGCCCCTCGCTGTCCGTCTCCACCAACGCCACGGTGTTTCTGAACTCCTCGGAGAGTAGAGAGACCGTCGCCCGCCGGACTGGCTCTCCGGTAGCCGAGTTCACCACCGTCCCGGCGATGCGGTAGCCGCTCGCAGCGGCCTTGTAAGCCGGTCGTAATGGGGCAGGAGGAGCGCTCTGCGCCCGCATCCCCGTTCCTGCCAAGAGCAGGCCGATACCGCAAATCCATGGAGCGGCCATTCTTCTCATCGTCCCGGCACCTCCAGCATCAGGCCGCTCGTCGTCCCAGCGGAGAGCGTCACCTGCTGGCCGGGCGTGGGCAGCGCCGCCAGCACAGCCGGGTTGCGGTATTCCAGCCGTACCGGCCGTTCGAAGACGTAGACGTGATAACTGCCCGGCGCAAGCCCGTCAACTGTTAATGTCGCGCCGGAGGAGGGGTGCATGTTCAACGGCGGAATATCGGCCGTGGTGTCGAAGTCCGGAACCACGTAGACGGTATAAAACGGCTCGTCTCCGGGGAGGAAGGCGGAGAGCGCCGGCGGCAACTCCAGCGTGAGCTTCGCGCAGTCGTCGCGCAGTGTCAGCTCCATCGGCGGCGGCGAGGAGCCCAGAGGCACTTTCAGCGGCTCGCGGGCCAGGTTGATGCCGCCGGCCGTGAAGGAATCCACGCACAAACTGCGGTCGAAGACTTCGGTGCTGATCCAGTGAGGGCCGGGATTGGGGGCGATCTCCAGCAGATCAGGACCCGACCTCTCCGCGATCGCGTCTGTATTGAAGCCCACGGGCGCATCGCCGGCGCTGGTGGCCGTCACCATCACCTGGTTTCCCAGCCCCTGGCGGGAGCTGGCGCCTGCCTGCGCAGCCGTCCGCACTGTTCGAAGGTGTATGGGCCACCGCGACACCGGCGCAAGGGGAATCTGCAGGTTGGTCACCGGGTGGCCGTCGACGGAAAACTCGGAAATTCCGGAAGAGGCCGACCGCCTCCGCGCTGCTTCTCCTCCGGGGTCGATTTGGACTGTAGTCAACTCATTCGATGAGACGCTAACGAAGAGCGTGTATGTCCCATCCGGAAGACTGGCCTGGGCAGTGTGCGTCGTCGCGTCGAACCGGCCGGTATAGGCCTCCGGGCGCCCCGCCGCATCCAGCACCAGCACCATCTGCGACTGTGAGTCGGACGGTCCTCCCGGGGGGGCGTTACCTCCCAGATCCTTTCCATTCGACGAAATCTCAGTAGCTGCGACATTGTAGAAGTATTCGAGGGTCAGCAGCATATTGGCCTCCGTCTGTTCGCCGGCCCGGAGCCGGATGCGCGTTGCATCGGAAAACTCCCGCGCCTCGGGATAAAAGATGCTGGCATAGCCCTGGCGCGCCACGCTGGCCACTCGGTTGGCCGCGACGGCGGTCACCGCCGGTTCGCTTTCCATTGCAGGCTGGGTAAAGAGCGCGTAGACGCCGCCGGGAAGGCCGCCGAAGCGGTACGCCCCGTTGCCGTTGGTCTGCGTGGTTCCGTTCTGCGCCCAGACAGCGCGGCCGTTGCGCACAACCTGCTTGAGCAGCGTCACAATAATCCCCTGCGCCGGGTCGCCGGTGGAGAGTTCGATGCGGCCGTGAATCGCCGAGGCGGGGCTGAGCTTGAACTCGAGCTCCGGCATCTCGGCCGCCACCAGCACGCTGTGCGCCGGGCCATCATCCTGGTAGTCCACGTCTTCAGAGGCGTAAGGGCGGTCGTGGAAGCCCGGCTTGCGAACCTGGATGGTCTGCGGTCCCACCGGCACGCCGGGAATCTCGAAGCGGCCCTCGCCGTCGGTCAGCGCGCCAGTGTCGGCCTCGCCTTCGATCCGCACCAGCGCCCGCGGCAGCGGCTGGCCGGTGGCGGCGTTGCGCACCACTCCGAGCACAGTCGCCAGCACGGCAGCCGGAGGATTCCCGGCCGCGACCTGAGGCTGCAGTCCACCGGGCGGCTCCTGCGCCAGGCTCGCTGCCGCAGCCAGCAAAAGCGCCGCGCAGAAGACCCGCTGCCGCAGGCCTTGCCGGGGGGCGAGCCTTCCGCCCGTGCTTTCATGGATTTGAAGAGGGTCCACGCTCTATTGTGACGGCTCCGAGAGAGAATTGGAATCGGCCAGCGATGAAAAAGAGACGCTGCCGCACGCATCTTCGCCCATCAGAAGGTTTGCAGCGCATTGTTCCTCCCAGGGCCAGAGCAGCGTTACGCCGGTCCGGCGGGCCATTGACAGGCGCGCTCTTCTCAGCCTTTCGCTCTACAATCCATACAAAGGGGAAGCTCATCTTGAAAATGACTCGAAACAAATGCCTTTGCGCTACAGCTTTGGCTCTTTTCGTGCTGGTTTCCGCCGCCGGAGCCGGTGCGCAGCAACTCTCGCCGAAGCTTCAGAACGCCATTGGCCACTGGCAGATCGTCAACAGCGACGGCACGCCGGGCGGCCAGGCGGAAATCTACCTGGAGAACGGGAAGCTTTTTGGCAAGGTCACGCAGGTTCGCCCCGGCCGCAATCCGCACGACGTCTGCGACAAGTGCTCCGGCGAGTACAAGAATCAAGTCATCCTGGGCATGGTCTTCCTGCGCAACTTCCACCCCGACGGAGACGACTGGGTGGGCGGAACGGTGGTGGACCCGGAGAATGGTTCCGAGTACAAGGGCAAGATCTGGGCCGTCGGGAGGGACAGTCTTCATATGCGCGGCTATATCGGCATCTCCCTGCTGGGGCGGACCGAGGCATGGGTCAGGATTCCCTGAGCGGCCAGCCCGGGCTCCCGGCGCACCGGAAGATGAGCAATTGGTATACTGGTAATGTGAGTACAACTTTGCTCGATTCCATCTCAAACGGTGACCGCTCTGAGACTTCCCCAAGTCAGAAAAGGGTGTTGTTGCTCAAGCCGCGCGGCTTTTGCGCCGGAGTGGTACGCGCGATCGACGTTGTCAAGATCGCTCTTGAAACCTTCGGCGCTCCGATTTATGTGCGCCGAGAAATTGTTCACAATCGGTATGTGGTGAATGAGCTGGCGGAAAAGGGCGCGATCTTTGTCCATGAAATCTACGACGTGCCCCGCGGCCAGCGCGTCATTTACTCGGCCCACGGCGTTTCGCCCGCGGTGCGGGAGATCAGCAGGGAACGCAACCTCAGGGTGATCGATGCCACCTGTCCGCTGGTTACCAAGGTTCACATCGAGGCCGTCAAGTTTGCCAAGCAGGGCTATTCGCTGGTGCTTATCGGCCATCGCGATCACGACGAGATCGAGGGCACGCTGGGCGAGGCGCCCGGGGTGACCCAGGTGGTTTCGAACGTCGCTGAGGTTGCCGCGCTTGAGGTGCCCGATCCCAATCGCGTGGCCTACCTGACCCAGACCACGCTCTCGCTGGACGAGGCGAGGGATATCATTCACGCCCTCAAGCTGAAGTTTCCCAACATCGTCGGCCCGCACTCGCAGGATATCTGTTACGCGACCGAGAACCGCCAGGTCGCGGTCCGCAACGTGGCGCACCAAGCAGGCCTGGTGCTGGTGGTGGGCTCAACCAACAGCTCCAACTCGAACCGGCTGGTCGAGGTCTCGCGCAACCTGGGGACCATCGGCTACCTGATTGACAACTCCCAGGCTATCGACCCCGCGTGGCTCCAGGGCGTCAGCACGGTTGCGGTTACGGCCGGCGCCTCGGCTCCCGAGGTTCTGGTCGAGGACGTGGTCAATTACCTGCAACAAAACGGTTTCGATCACGTCGAAGAAGTAGAGGTTATGCCGGAAAACGTGCGCTTCGGCCTGCCGCCGGAGATTGTGCAGGCCATCGGCAGCGCCGGTGGGGCAGAGCCTGTGGCAGTGCGGTGAAGATAGGGACTAGGGACTTAGGGACCAGGGACTAGAGCCTGAGGTGATTCAAAGTCGCATGAGCTTTCATCAAGGGAAGAGACAATCCGTTGCGCCTCGATTTGGGCGGTTGGATGCGGATCTGGCAGATGTGCAGTCGGCCATTGACCGCTCCCGGGACTTCCTGCTCTCCATGCAGCATCCCGAAGGGTATTGGTGCGGGGAACTTGAAGCCGACGCAATGCTTGAGGCGGATTACATCTTTCTGCACACGCTGCTGGAAAGCGGCGATCCGGGCCGGCTGAAGCGCGCGCTCACCGAGATGATGCGCTACCAGAACGAGGATGGCAGTTGGAGCATCTATCCCGGCGGCCCAGGCAACCTTTCGCTCTCGGTGAAATGCTACTCATCGGCCAAGCTGATGGGTGTCAGCTCTCAAGACCCGCGGCTGGCCAAATGCCGCCAGTGGGTTCTGGCGCACGGCGGCGCGGTCGAGTGCAATACCTTCACCAAGATGTACCTCTGCGCGCTGGGCGAGTACGACTATGATGCGGTGCCGGCCATTCCGCCGGAGATTGTTCTCTTTCCCAAGTGGTTCTACTTCAACATCTACGAGATTTCTTCCTGGTCGCGGTCGATTCTGGTGCCGCTGGCGATTATGTACGCGAGGAAGCCGTTCAAGAGGATTCCGCCGGAACAGGGGATTGACGAACTGTTCGTGGGCGGGCGGTCCAACTCGATTCTCCGCCTGCGCAGGGACCGCAGTTCCATCTTCTCCTGGCGGAACTTCTTTATTGTTCTTGACCGGATGATGCACTGGGCCGAGGCGATTCACATCCGCCCGTTGCGCGCGCTGGCTTTGAAGCGCGCGGAAAAATGGATGCTGGAACGGCTGGAGATGACCGACGGGCTGGGCGCCATTTATCCGGCGATGCTGAACGCGATCATCGCGCTGCGCTGCCTGGGCTACTCCGAGGACGATCCGCAGGTGATTCGCGCCCGCGATGAATTTGAAAAGCTCGGCATCGAGGAGCCGGCCAGCGATGGGATGCCCGAGCCTACTTTCCGAATGCAGCCTGCCGTTTCGCCGGTGTGGGACACGGCGCAGGCGGTTTGCGCGCTGGGCGAGGCAGGCGTGGCCCGTACCGACCCGCGCATGATCAAAGCGGCGGACTGGATGCTCTCAAAAGAAGTTCGCCACAAGGGCGACTGGGCCGTGAAGGTTCCCAGGACCGAACCAGGCGGCTGGTACTTCGAATTCAACAATGAGTTCTATCCCGACACCGACGACACCGCGCAGGTGCTGCTGGCCCTGAACAAGGTGGATAATCCCCGCGAGCGCTATCAGCACCAGGTGGCCGAGCGCGCCATCGCGTGGGAGTTCGCCATGCAGTGCAGGAACGGCGGCTGGGGCAGCTTCGACAAAGACAACACCAAGATGATCTTCCAGTACATCCCCTTCGCGGATCACAACGCCATGCTCGATCCGCCGACGGTGGACATCACCGGGCGCATGCTGGAGATGCTGGCCAGCTACGGCTACGCGCGCGGCGACAAGCGCGTTGAGAAGGCCATCCAGTTCATCTTCAAAGAGCAGGAGCCGGATGGAAGCTGGTTTGGCCGCTGGGGCGTCAACTATATCTACGGGACATTTTTGGTGCTGCGCGGGCTGGACGCCATTGGCGTCGATCATCTTGAGCCGCAGGTGCAGCAGGGGGCGGAGTGGCTGCGCATGGTGCAGAATCCCGACGGCGGCTGGGGCGAAACCTGCGGCAGCTACGACGATCCGAACACGCGCGGCGTGGGAACGAGCACTCCGTCGCAGACGGCCTGGGCGCTGCTCGGCCTGCTGGCCGCCGGCGACGACCGCTCGGACTCGGTGGCCAAGGGCGTGCGCTGGCTGCTGACCCGCCAACAGGTTGAGGGCAGTTGGGACGAGGCGATGGGCGAGGGCGCAGTCCGGCAGAGTATCATCACGGGAACGGGCTTCCCCAGAGTCTTCTATCTGGCCTACAACATGTATCGTCAATACTTCCCGCTGGTGGCTCTTACCGCCTACAAGCGGGCGATGGAACGGAAGAGCAGCTATTAGCTGCCGGCTCTCAGCTTTTAGCTCGTGCCTGATTGTCTGAACGTCTTTAACGGGTTTTAGTAATTAGCTAGGAGCTAGAAGCTAGCGGCTACAAGAAGATTTCATGGAACGCGCCAGCGAAGACGGCGCTGGAGGTTAATGCAAATATGGCTGTTCCGATCTCCCAGATGGCGACGGTTGCCACCTATGTGCTGAAGAAGAGGCTCACCGGCCAAAAACGCTATCCGCTGGTGCTGATGCTTGAGCCGCTCTTCCGCTGCAACCTGGCCTGCGCGGGCTGCGGCAAGGTGCAGTATCCGCCTCACATCCTCAAGAAGCAGCTCACACCCGAGGAGTGCTTTTCCGCGGTCGAGGAGTGCGGAGCTCCCATGGTCTCGCTGCCCGGCGGCGAGCCGCTACTGCACCCTCAGATCGTCGAGATCGTCAACGGGCTTGTGGCGCGCAGGAAGTATGTCTATCTGTGCACCAACGCGCTCGAACTCAAGCGGCGGCTGCCGGAGTTCACGCCCTCCAAGTACCTCACCTTCTCGGTGCATCTCGACGGCCAGCGCGAGCATCATGACTTCTCCGTCTGCCGCGAGGGCGGCTACGAGATTGCAATCGAAGGCATCCAGGAGGCCGTCCGGCGCGGCTTCCGCGTCACTACCAATGCAACCTTCTTCGACGGCACCGATCCCAACAGCGTGCGCGGCTTCTTTGACGAAGTGATGGAGATGGGCGTCGAGGGCATCGTGCTTTCGCCCGGCTACAGCTACGACAAGGCGCCGGATCAGAATCACTTTATGGGGCGCGCCCGCGTGCGCCGGCTCTTCCGCGCCATCCTCTCCAATCGCAAGCCGTCGTGGAAGTTCAACATGTCACCTCTATTTCTTGAGTTTCTGATGGGCAAGCGCAACTACGAGTGCACGCCGTGGGGCTCGCCGGCCTATAACATCTTCGGCTGGCAGCGGCCCTGCTACCTGCTTCAGGACGGCTACGCGGAGAGCTTCAAGGAACTGATGGAAACGACCAAGTGGGAAGAGTACGGCGTGGCCAGCGGCAATCCCAAGTGCGCCAACTGCATGGTCAGTTGCGGCTACGAGCCCACAGCGGTGATTGAAGGCTTCGGCTCGCTCAGGGGATTCTGGGCCATGGTCCGCGGCTCTTTCAGCAGCTATCGCGACGAGCACGCGCTGAAGCTGCTGAATGAACCTGCGCCGCACGGCCCATCGACCCTGGTGCAGATCGCGGAACCGGCCGAGAGCCTTGAGGTGACCAACGCATGACCGCTGAAGTTTTGAAGTATACGCGGGAGCAGGTCGAGGCGCTGGAACTAGCTCCCGGCACGGAACATGAGAGGCTGGAAGGCTGGGTTCCCGCGCTGGCCGGAGACCAGGATCTGTGTCAGGCTCTGGAAAAGGCCTTTGACTATCGGGGAGACGTGACGCTGACGCTCAAGTCCGGCGAGCGCATAGAGGCATTCATCTTCAACCGTCATACTGGAGCAACGCTGACCGAATCCTTCGTGCAGTATTTCACTCCCACGGCGCCCGAGAAGCGTAAAGTCGGCTACGCCGAGATCGCGCGGCTGGAGTTCAGCGGCAAGGACCGCGCCGCAGGCAAGCACTGGGAGGATTGGGTGAAGGCTTACAACGAAAAGAAGGCGGCCGGAGAGAAGAATATCGCGCTCCACCCCGACAAGTTGGAGTAAGAATGAGGTGAGCTTCCGCCTAACCCTTTAGGGCGCAGGCCATCCCTGCACTCACCCAAGCAACTTCGCCTTGAATCCCTGCTCCGCGATCACCGCAACCGCCTTCTTATCGAACGAAACAAACGTCTCTCCGCCCAGCCAGCACGCCAAGTGCATGAGTGTGCCCGGTGCAGCTATCAGTGTTCGGTAACGGCAGGGACTATTCTCCATAAGACGCGGACCCCGTTCGCCAGTTGGTTCTGGGCGATCTATCGCATGAGTCACGACAAGAAGGGCATCTCAGCCGTGCAGTTGGCCAAGGAGAAGATTGAGCGTGAGATTCGCTACTACATCACGAGCCTTCGGCCCGACGCCGCGCGGCTGAACGCGGTGATTCGTCAGCACTGGGGCATCGAAAACAAGCTGCAGTGTGTGCTGGACGTAGGCTTCAGCGAAGACCTGGACCCCAAACGCGCTGGCCACGCGGCGCAAAAATTCTCCATCCTCAACCGCATCGCGCTCAACCTGCTCAAGCAGGGCAAGACTTCCAAACACGGAATCAAGGGAAAACGACTCAAAGCTGCCTGGAACCAACCCTACGTGCTTAATTTACTGGGAATTTGATATGCGTCGGCCCTGGGCGCGGCCTGAGCCGCGCCCTTCTGAAAGCAATCGCTACTGCTGCGGCTGGGAAGCCGGCGCGGGGCTTTGAGGGGCGGGTGCGAGCGGGGCGTCGGCGGAGGGTTGGGTTTCAGTTTTCTTCTTTTTGGAGAGGCGGGTCTTTTCTGTGGTGGTGGTGGCGGACTTTTTCTTCTTTTTTGTGGAGGTATCGCCGGCCAAACCCAGCGGACCGGCCTGGGTCTGGCGGTCGGAAACCTCGGCGGCATCCGGCGCGGCCGGGGCCATGGCGTCGGTCTTATGGCCTTTGACCTTGGCATGCTTGACCTGTTTGGCGCGCGCGCTGTATCGGGTCTTGACCGCCGGCCGGGTATCGTTCTCCAGCGGATTGACCGGCTCCGGGGCGGCACTGGCCGTCTGCTGCACCGCGCCCGCATCCTCGGTTGGGGTCTGCCCCGCGCCGGGAAGCGTCTTGGTGGGCGCCTGGCCATAGCGGATCTTTTCCCTCTTGCCGGGCTTCATCGTGGCTTGATCGGCTCTGCCGTGCTTCTTCTTGCCCGCCTTGGCCGTCGGCGCCGCGGGTTCAGAAGCGGCAGTCTCAGAGGCCGCGGCTGCCTGGGGCGTCTTCTGCCGGAAGGTGCGCGTACTCTCCCGGAAGCGCGTGCGCTCCACCTTCTTCTTCTTCTTCGGAGCGGGTGGCGTATAGGAGCTGTAGATAGGCTTGGTCTCCCGCGGGCTGGCGCCGGTATCGGTGTAGCCGGGCTTGATATCGATATAGGCCTGCTCGCGCATGGTGGTGAGGTAGCCGCGCATGGCCGGGTCCATCTTGCTCATGTAGAAGTTTTCTTGCACCTGCGGCTCGACATCCCTGAACGGGGGAACGCCGCCTGCTATGTGCTGCACGACCTTGAGGATGACATAGCCCTGTTTGGTGCGAATCGGCTCAGTGAACTCCCCGCTCTTGAGGGCGAAGGTCTTCTCTTCCAGCACCTGGGCCAGGGCTCCGCGCTGAAACTGCCCCAGATTGCCGCCCTCGGCCGCCGTCGGGCCGTCACTGAAGGCGTGGGCCAGTTGGGAGAAATCGCCACCGGCATGGAGCTTGGCTTCCAGGTCGTCGGCCTTGGCCTTGGCGGCGGCCAGCTTTTGCTGGTCCTCCGGCGGCTCAGCCGTTTGCCCATCGACGGAGGGTGCCGGCGTCCCGGTGGAAACAAGAATCTCGGCCAGCGTCACGCTCTCCGGCTGCGCGTATTCCTGCTTGTGCGCCTCAAAGTAGCGCTGCGCCTCGCCGGGGGTGAACTGAATCCGGCCGCCGACCTCCTGGCGCATCACCTCCTGGGTGATGATCTGGTTGCGGATATTGGCCTTGAAATCCTCAAAGGAGACGCCCTGTTCCCGGGCGGCCTTTTCCAGGTCTTCCATGCTCTCCAGGTTGTTCTGCTTGCGAATATCGTCCAGCCGCTTGATCAGCTCGGTCTCGCCGGTGATGTCCAGCTCCTTGCCCTTTGAGAGCCACAGTTGCTGGTCGATCAAGTTGCGCAGCAGGTCGGCATGGGCCGCGGAGATCTCCTGCAGGGTCGAGCCGTGCTGGCGCATCTCGGCGTCCATCTCCTTCAAGGCCCGGTCGTAATCCGAGCGCGTGATGATCTGGTCGTTGATCCGGGCGATGATCTCCTCAACGGTCGTGCCGCCATAGGGGCTCTCCGGCGCGGCGGGATGGGCGCTTTGCGCCAGTGCGGTACCTGCAAGCAGCGCCGTCAAAAAGACAAAAGCCGCGGGAGTGCGAAAGATTCGTAGATTCATAAGGTCAGTAGAATGCCGGCGGCTGCATTTCCCCGCCAACTCCATAGACGCCATTGTAAATGCCTGGGCAGCAGCAAAGCGATTCCGGGCGCGATTGGGGGGAAATGGCCGACGAGTGAGGGCATTTCCGGCGGGCTGCAACTCGACAGAATGGAGGGAGGAACTCTGTTTTCGAGAAAAGTGGGTGTAGGGGCGTGGATATTTTGCGGAAACGGCGGGGCAGGAGCCGGCCAAAAGATGTGAAAGTGGCTCAAAAGGGCTGTTTTTTGGTCGTTTTTGGATGTTTTTTGCATAGAATTAGGGTCGTTTTGGCTAGGGTTAGGACAGTGGACAGTTGTCAGTGGTCAGGGATCGGGAGGGAGTGGGCGATGCGGAAGAAGGATCGAGAGGTGGCGCGGATGAGGCTGGATGTCGAGATGCGGTCGTATCGGGCGGCGGGAAGGGCGAAGAATCCGACGAATGAGCTGCTGCGGGCGGTGCGGCAGGCGCTGCGCGTTCCGGTGGCGGAGATCGCGGAGAAGATGGGGGTGAACCGCTCGGCGATTTTTGATCTGGAGGCCGGGGAGCGGAAGAACACGATCCGTTTGAAGTCGATGTCGCGCATGGCGGGGGCGATGGGGTGCAAGGTGGTCTACGGAATTGTGCCGAAGAACGGCAAGACGCTGGGAGAGTTGGCGGAGGAGCGGCTGTGGGCGGCAGTGCTGGGAGAGACAGGGAGTAGGGACTAGGGACTGAGGGACTAGGGACTGAGGGACTGAGGGACTAGGGACTGAGGGACTGAGGGACTAGGGACTGAGGGACTGAGGGACCAGGGACTGAGGGACTGAGGGACTGGAGGGACCAGGGACTGAGGGACTGAGGGACTAGGGACTGGAGGCGTTTGCAGAGAATTATGCGGGTTTGCGGTACGCTTGAGCAAAGACACGGAAAAAGAGGTGAGCGCAGAACGGAGGGCAGGAGAGAGCCTTCCTGATCTTGTTATGGCCATCTCCGCGGCGCGCGCGCGCAGGGAGAGGAAGGGCAGGAGGATTCCTGGAAGTCATACGGGATGATTCTGACAGGGTGTTTCCGAGGCGATTCCGGAGCGGGATTGCCGCAGGTGTTCCTTTTCCGCGGGCGCGAGGTCTGTGGAGCGTTGGCCGGGAATGGCGGAAAGATGGCTGAAGGACTGGAGTTGGAGACAGACAATGCGAGCAGGAAGAGAGGCAGTGCCCCCAAGAACAGGGCACGTAAACGGACTGCAAGGGCGCGAGGCGGCGGGAAGGCGGCGGCCAAGGACGGCGCGGAGCTGCTGCGACAGGCTGCGGACAGGCAGGTGGGCCGGGTCTCGGAGGAACTGGCCGATATGCTGACGAAGGAGGCGCTCAGGGGACACCTGGCGAGCACGAAGATGCTGGTGGCGCTGGCGGGGGCCAAGAAGCCGGCTCCCGAGCCGGTGGTTGGCCGGCGACTGTGCAATTTTGTTGAGCGGTTGGCCTCGGAGCCCCAATGGAAGGGGGACAGTGAACAGTGGGTAGTGGACAGTGAACAGCCGACGGTGGACGGTGAACAGGGACTAGGGACTAGGGACTAGGGACTGGGGACTAGGGACTAGGGACTAGCCACCCCAGGAAGCGGAGGATTGCTTCCTGGGGTATCCTGCGGCGATGCTTTCGATTGGGCGGCGGAGCGGGAACTCAGGGCCACAACGGGGTTTGTCGGGACCGATCCTCAAAACCTAGCCCTACTCAAGGTCAATGAGCGCATTGGGCTGTTGGCAACAACCGACAGCTAACCTCAGGCTAGCTCACTCAACCAGAATAATTTAACGGCGTTCTTGGCATTCTTGATGGCTGGTCGGCCTCCGCCGCCGGCGCAATCCGCGAAATCCAACGGTCAGTCCCATGCGAGATTATGGCCGATGATGAGCTCCTGCATGGTCGCGTGATGCGTGTTCATCATAGAGATAAGCCGGGTCGAAAAACCGTGGCGGGCCGCCATCTGGATCACCTCTTCGGCGTTGTCGTAGGTCATTAAGAGTTCGCCATTTATCTTCTCGGACTGCCGAAATAATTCCTCATGGTCCAATTCATTATGGGTGTAGAGGCGTTTCCCGGCGCGTTTTCCGTTCTTTCCTGCGGTATAGGGAGGGTCGATGAAAAAGGCTGCCGTCTTCTGCGGAGCAAATTTTTCGATGATCGCGATACCGTCGCCCTGAATGAACGTAATCTTTTCGCGGAAACGCTGAATGTTCCTGATTCGTGTGGCGAGTGTCTGAGCATACCAGCGGGGTTTAGGGTCTGGTCAAACTCTTTGCTGATAGCCGCGTCGCATTCTTGCGGAGGGAGCAGGGGCCTTTAGGCCCCTGAGTACATCGGATCAATTGGGGCCTTTAGGCCCGGGCCCTATTCCCCGCTATTTGTTCAACCCTTCAGGTGGAGAGGCATGGGGTCCAGCGGAGCACGGGCAGCGGAACTGAATGGATAGGCTTGCGGCGTCGATACAAGTCCGCGTCGAACGGGGTTCTCCTCGATATACCGCACGCAACTCATGAACTTCTCTTCGCTCATGATCTGGCTCTCGTTGAAGCTGCGCATCCATACATCGAACTTGCTTTTCAAACGGAAGGAGAAGCCGCCCTTAATGAACTGCATGGCTTTTTCGAGCGAAACATCCGGAGCAGGCGTAATCAGAGCGTGAAAATGGTCAGGCATGATGACGAACGCGTGCAAGAGGAATCTTCCCTGACTGCGATAGTCGATGATGGTCCACTCAAACAATTCTGCCGTGGCCGTGACCTGAAAGAGGCGACGGCGTTGCGCCGTCACAGCGGTGACCAGATATGTCCGAGTTTCTTGTGGCGCTAATCGCACGTGAGCATGATATACGAAAGGCCCGTGGCTAAAGCCACTCTCATTGCAAGCCTGCATTCAGGAGCCTGAAGGCCCCTGCTCCCTCCGCCTGAAAGAGTCGGGGGGGTGAGTCCGTTGTTAGTACAAATAGGCCCCAATCTCCTTCGCTGTTTTCACCGCGCTATGCATCAGGGAAAGCGCACATTGTTACATCAGAAGTCTGTGCCCGCTATCCGAGCTTTCGGCTCGTTCTTCACGACGGAACTCCTCCAGAGCGATTTGCAGTACACGCTGGAGGTGGTCGGACCGCTTAGAACGCTTGTCGCGTACCAGAAGCCACGAAATGAAATGACTCAGCAGATCTTTGAGTTCTATCGTTTCAAGCACCCGATCCTCACCAAGCTCAAGGATTTCTTTAGTCACGGTCGGCCTGACCATAACCCTGTTCGTTCCTGGCGCCTTCCTCAAGTCTCTACGGAGTTTTTCTACGCTTTCATCCGTTGTTACCTGATAAATGGCGTCCGATGCGAAGAAGTCCATCCCTCCATCGTTGGCGTGAGTCGTGGAGAATCGTTGCAGTGAAAAACCAAATGTCCTGAAGTATTCCCTCAGAACCGCAAATGACACTACCTCGAAAATCTCACCGTGATTTCCAGAAAGGTGTGAAAGATACTCCTCCACGAGGGCATGTCGTTCCATGACTTGTTCGGAAGGCAATGAGCAAGTCTCTTCAAGCCTCTTCATGGCGTTCTGGCGCTGCTCATAGGCTGATCGCAGTGACCTCATGAGCTCTTCCTGGAGTTGATCAAGCTCATCGAGTGTCGTGTTTTCCAATAGAGAAGGGCGTAGGCGATACTTTCCGTTCGTATAATCGACGAAGCCCGCTCTACCAAGACGCCTTACGATATAGGTGGAATGATAATCGCTGTGTATGTACTGCGTAGCTAGTTTCCGAAAGCCGTCCTCAATCTGTTTCTCCGTGAGACCGTCCGAAACCTGCCCGTCTCTTGCTGCAGCCAAGTAATCATTCAGCAGCGGCAGCCCCACTCCAAGGACCGTCCGCTGTCCGAGATGTTTCCGAAGCACAGAGCAGAGATTCTTGGTGTTCCCAGTCCGGCTGCCCGGACCAAAATGTTGTCTCTTGCTCTCCATAGCCGAATTCTATACCCACCGCCGAGTGGGTGATCTGTTCGAACGCTGCGTCGAAAGCTGTGTATACGGCCTTCCTGCGCTCTAGCGAATAGCGGTTCGTCTTCTTGTTATAGTCGAGCCCGTAAACAAGCCATGCTATGTCCGCCTTATGTTTCGGCACTTCCGTAAGCCTTGGCAAAGTGTTGAAGAGGCCTTGGTCCATGGCAAATGCCATTTTCTTGCGCCGCTTGTTGAGGATTCCGCCTTCGAATATGAGTTGGGGAACAAGCTGTTTGCGGGAAGAGGAAAGGTAATCTGGCCCCGGATAGTTCGGCTTGCCCTTCCATTTCATGTCCGCCCGGTTCGTTGGGTCTTTCATGTAGTACTCAAACGGATTGCGGACGTTGCCAGAGATATAGACGCCTTGGACTTCCAGTGCCCCGAAGTCCGTTACTTTCCCATGCTTGTCGTACGAAACTAGAACAAGGTCGATGTTGCCAGCGGATTTTCCGTATTTGTCCTTGAGGCGGACTTCCGTGAGCGAGGTCCACATCGCGCCCGGCGGGAAGAAAAAGTCGGCTCCGTCGTCCGCGATGAGCCAGTTCTCGCGGAACCTGATGGGGCATGTGATTGCGGTATAGTCGGCCTCGAAAACGCTGCATACTCCCAAGGGATCGTTCGCCTTGTCCTTTGTGCAATTCGGAACCTTGTTGTTGAACGGGCATAGCTTCCTCGTTCGATAACGATTTGCGGCTTCGGATAGATTGTCTATGGGAAACCCGAAGACTTCGGCGAGCGGTTGAATCCTGGGTGCCATGATGCACGGATTCTATCACTCTTGGGCGGTCCCAGCCTCGATTCTGAGACCTGGTATAGCAGGAACCTCCGCCCTCAAGTTCTGTCTTGACTCCAACCTTCATTGTTGCAAAATCGCCGAGTCACTCGTTGACTGCGGATCGGTCCTCGGAAGTTGGCTTGTGGGGGGCGTTTTATTTGCTCTTCGCCGGTTGCGGTTCCAGGGAGGGGTTGCGGAGGGGCGGTGCGGCTGGCTGGGGGGGTGAATAGGGGCCATC
>Ga0302275_10003359_pt1 | contig 16239 bp, 13 predicted proteins | sample III_Bog_N2_2_FD_200229 | JGI IMG/M metagenome (GOLD analysis project Ga0302275, IMG submission 200229) | Peat permafrost microbial communities from Stordalen Mire near Abisko, Sweden - III_Bog_N2_2 | ecosystem: Environmental > Terrestrial > Soil > Wetlands > Peat | place: Sweden: Abisko...
GAAGGCCCGATACAGTACGCACGGCATTGCTGGTCTGCAAGATTTGCCACGCCCAGGCCGCCCCACGGTCATGAATGACAAAGTCGTCCAGGAAGTTCTGCGTATGACGGTTGAGGAGCGGCCTCATGAAAGCACGCATTGGAGTGTGCGACTCATGGCGAAGTACATTGGCCTTTCAACGTGGCAGGTTCGCCAAATCTGGAGCGGCGCCAATCTCCGGCCTCATCGTATTAAAACGTTCAAAATTAGCAATGATCCTCACTTTGCCGAGAAAGTAGTCGATATCGTGGGTCTGTACATGAACCCGCCCGACAATGCGCTGGTACTGTCTGTCGATGAGAAGACTCAGATTCAGGCTTTGGATCGAACTCAGCCGGGCTTGCCGTTGCGCCCTGGCCAGATTGAGCGGCGTACGCATGATTACAAGCGCCACGGTACCGCCAGTCTCTATGCTGCACTGAACCTGGCTTCGGGCAAGGTGATAGCCGCCGTAACGGATCAGCATCGCGCCGTTGAGTTCATGAAGTTCCTGCGCAAAATAGATCGCAGCACCCCAGCAAAACTCGATCTGCATTTGATTTTGGACAACAGCAGCACGCATAAGACGGCGGAAGTGCAGGAATGGCTGGAGCAACACCCATGCTTCAAACTGCACTTTACACCAACCAGCGCCTCTTGGATGAATGCCGTGGAGGGCTGGTTCTCACAGCTCGAGCGGCGTTCTCTTGAACGTGGCATATTCAGCAGCGTTCAAGACCTCAAAGAAGAGCTGCTGCGCTTTGTTGGCGTTCACAATCAGCACTTGGCAAAGCCCTTCAAATGGACAAAGTCCGCAGAAACCATCCTAAAAGCGGTTGATCGAGCAAAAGAGATTGTTAAGTAACTATCCGCACAGGGCACTACTGTGGTGCTTCAAACAAATATTTAGATATTATATAATTGGCACATGAGAAGGCCAATGAAAATTGTGTTGCCCGAGACTGATCGGGATACCTTGGAAAAGCTGATCGCCAGCCGTGCTACGGATGCGAAAATCAGGCTTCGTGCCCGCATTATCTTGATGACGGCGGATGGCTGCTCCACTGAAGAGACTATGGACAAGCTACGCGTCAGTAATCCGACACTGAATTTGTGGCGGCGGCGCTATCTGGACTGTGGCGTTGAGGGCTTGCTCAAGGGCAAGACACGCCCACCGGGACTGGCGCCATTGCCGCAAGAGAAGGTGCAGGAAATTCTGACGCTGACCTCCACGGGCAAGCCGGTGGGCTCCACCCACTGGAGTGCCCGAAAGATGGCTGATCGGGTGGGGGTTTCCCCCGCCAGCATCCATCGCATTTGGCAGCAACACGAATTAAAGCCGCATCGTGTCAAAACCTTCAAGATATCGAAAGACCCCCGGTTTGAAGAAAAATTGCGTGATGTTGTAGGGCTTTACGTAAACCCGCCGGAGAAGGCGATGGTGTTTTCGGTCGATGAGAAGAGCCAGATACAGGCGCTGGACAGGACGCAGCCAGGCCTACCCATGAAGCCGGGCAAGGCGGGCATGATGACGCATGATTACAAGCGCCATGGCACCACGATCCTGTTTGCAGCCCTCAATGTGCACCAGGGCACCGTGATTGGCGAATGCCTGCCCCGACACCGCAACGACGAGTTTCTGAAGTTCCTGAAGAAACTCGACAAGACTGTTGCAAAAGATCTGGATGTGCATCTGATTGTGGACAACTACGCGACCCACAAGCATCCCAATGTTCAAGACTGGCTGGCGAAGCATCAGCGGTTTCACCTGCACTTCACGCCCACTTCGGCCTCATGGCTAAATCTGGTCGAGCGGTTCTTTCGGGATATCACTGAGGAACGCATTCGCCGGGGTGTATTTCGCAGCGTCGGTGAATTGGAGGCGGCGATTAAAGAATATCTTGAGCACCGAAACGCCAACCCAAAACCGTACCAGTGGACAGCAAAACCAAACACCATTTTGGCAAAGGTCGCCAAAGCTAAAGAAATGTTGGAGACGCTACACTAGGCCATTGATGTATTGTCACGTGCGTTGCCATGCGGTGGAAACCCTTCGGGGTTCCACCCTACAAAGGCGGCAAGCGAATTACTGCCCCCCCTCCACATCATCCAGGCTAAACGTCTCGGTCTGGTCGTTATACGAAAATATCTCCGCATAGCGCCCCCAGTCGATGACGGCGGCGAGGGCTTCGGCGGCGGCGCCGTCGTTCAGGTAGTCTTCCAGTTCCTGTTCAAAGCGCGAGCGGGGGGCGCGCTGGTCGCGGCGCTCGGCCAGTACCTTGCGGATATGGGCGGCCAAGGGCACGTTGCGCAGGAGGTGGTTGGCGAACAGGATCTTGCGCTGCTGGGTGTCGTAGTCGGCATACTGCATGCCGGCCTTGGTGAGGGTGATGTCACCTTCACGCACGTCGGCAAAGCGGAAGTGTTCCAGCATTTCTGCCACGAGGAACAGTTCGTCCACTTCCAGATGCATGTGTTCGGCAATGACAGGCAGGTCGGCGTGGCCATTGTAAGGCGCTACAGCCACGGTCTCGATCATGCCGGCCAGCAAATTGATGGATACCTCGGGCAGGAAGCTGCCGAACTCCAGGCGCTTGGCGGCAGCGTCGGCGCCCTTGCGTGCGGTCATCTTGGCGTAGATATCATCCACGAGGCGACGGAAGGCGGGGTCGAGACGGTTGCGCGGGTGCGGGAAGGTCACCGGCACTTCGGCCACCACGCGCCCAGGATTCGAGGACAGAATCAGGATGCGGTCGCACATGAAGACGGCTTCTTCAATATTGTGTGTGACGATGAGCACGGTCTTGATGCCCAGCCGTTTTTCGCACCACAGCTCCAGCAAGTCGCTGCGCAGGGTTTCGGCGGTGAGCACGTCCAGCGCGGAGAAGGGCTCGTCCATCAGCAGCAGGTTGGGCTGCACCACGAGGGCGCGGGCAAAGCCCACGCGCTGGCGCATGCCGCCGGACAGTTCGCGCGGGTAGGCGTTTTCGAAGCCGTCCAGGCCGATCAGGTCGATGGCGGCCAGTGCGCGGCGGCGGCGCTCGGCGCGGGCCACACCCTGGGCCTCAAGCCCTGCCTCTACGTTTTCCATGACGGTGAGCCAGGGGAACAGGGCAAAGGTCTGGAACACCATGGCGACGCCGGCCTGCGGCCCGGTGACGGGCTGACCCTGGTACATCACGGAGCCTTCGCTGGGCTGGATGAGCCCGGCGATAATGCGCAGCAGGGTGGACTTGCCGGAGCCGGAGCGCCCGAGCAGGCCGACAATTTCGCCTTCGCGCAGGCTCACATTGACATCACTCAGTACCTGGTGATTGCCATGTTCTTTGTCGAAAGCCCGGCAAATGCCCTGGGCAGAAAAAATCTCGGGACCGAGCGGTAGGGAGTTTCCATTGGCCATGACAGCAACACTCAATTCAGGCGGAGTTTGTTTTCGGCGATGGCGTACAGCGGCCGCCACAGCAGGCGGTTGAAGACCACCACGAACAGCGACATGACGGCGATACCCAGCAGGATTTTCGGGTAATTGGCGTCTGCTGTGTTTTGCGCAATATAGGCGCCCAGACCGTGGGCGGCCAGCTTGGTATCACCCCATTGTACCGCTTCGGCAACAATGCTGGCGTTCCAGGCGCCGCCGCTGGCGGTAATGGCGCCGGTGACATAATAAGGGAAAATGCCGGGCAGCATGATTTGCCGCCACCACTGCCAGCCACGAATCTGGAAGTTGGTGGAGGCCTCGCGGTAGTCATTGGGGAAGGCCGAGGCTCCGGCAATGACGTTGAACAGAATGTACCACTGTGTACCCAGCACGATCAGGGGGCTCAGCCAGATATCCGGGTTGCCGTGGAAATGCACGATCAGCACCACGAAAATCGGGAAAAACAGGTTGGCGGGGAAGGCGGCCATGAACTGCGCCAGTGGTTGCATTTTTTCAGCGAGGCGCGGGCGCAGGCCGATCAGCACGCCCAGCGGCACCCAGATCAGTGAGGCAACGGCGATGAGCACGAGTACCCGCAGCATGGTGATGGTGGCAAGGCCGACCACGTGCAGCACTTCGCCGGCATCAACGCCGCTGCCCACGTAGCGCACGATATGCCAGGCGGCATAGGCGGCCAGCAGGGCGACGCTGGCATCATAAATCTTGTCAATCACGCGCGACACGCTGGTATTCGACGTGCTGTAAACCGCGTCGGGCAGTGGCATATGCCAGGGCTTGCGGACAAAAGCACCCAGGGCAATCCCGAAGGGGCGCAGGATGCGCTGAATCAGCCGCGTGCGGCGAATCAGGTTGAGCAGCCAGGACTCGGGGGCTTCTGCCGCTGCCGTGTCTTCCATACGGTATTTGTCGGCCCAGGCCACCAGGGGGCGGAACAGCAGCTGGTCATAGGCGAGGATGATGACGGTCATGGCGATGATGACCCAGCCCACGGCCATGATATGTCGCTGCTGGATGGCCTCGGCCAGGTAGGCGCCGATGCCGGGCAGGATGATGGTCTTGTCGCCCACGGTAATGGCCTCGGAGGCCACCACGAAGAACCAGCCGCCGGACATGCTCATCATCATGTTCCAGATCAGGCCGGGCGTGGCGAAGGGCACCTCCAGCTTCCAGAAACGCTGCCAGGCCGTGAGGCGCAGGTTCTGCGACACCTCGATCAGGTCTCGCGGCAGGGTGCGCAGGGACTGGTAGAAGCTGAAGGTCATGTTCCAGGCCTGACTGGTGAAAATGGCGAAAATGGCTGCCAGCTCGGCGCCTATCACACGGCCGGGAAACAGGGCCAGGAAGAAGGTCACGGTAAACGATATATAGCCCAGCACCGGGACCGACTGCAGGATGTCGAGAATGGGAACCAGCACCTTTTCCGCACGCCGGCTCTTGGCGGCAAGCGCACCGTAGCTGAGCGTGAACAGCAGCGACGCTACCATGGCCGCCAGCATGCGCAGGGTGGTGCGCAGGCCGTATTCCGGCAGGTGTATGGGATCGAGCGAGACGGCTTGGGTTTTCAGGGTGGACAGCGGCTCCAGCGTCTGGTGAAAGCCACGGCTGGCCAGCGCCAACATGCAAATGATGAGCGGAAAGGCGACAAAGTCCCAGCGGTTGGGCATCAGCCGCTGTGCGAAGGCCGGAATGGGATAAAATCCGTTTGCCATAATCTCTCTCAAACAATGGTGCAGGCTACAGGCGTGGCGCGCCCGTCATGTCCTGGTGGCGCAGGTAAGAGCCTGTGTACTATTTTTATCACCCTGCGCGATAAAAATAGTACACAGGCTCTAAGACAGGCTTTGTCAGGGAAGTTCCCCACGGCAGCCGGATGCCGATAGCGTGCCTGAATACCCGCTGGACGGTCGGGCGCGGGCAAGCGTATCACCGCAATGTTTCAATTCGCCAGCGGGGCGGCAATTCTTGCAGCTTTGCAGGCTCAGGCACAGTCAAAAACTTAGGATACAGCGCCAGTGCGGCCGCAAAGACGAGATACAAGAGGCCAAAACCCGCCAGCCTGCCGGCGCTGAGCGCGCCGCGCCGCAACAGTACCCACATGCAGGCGATGGATACAAACGTGACCAGTGCCGCGATCAGCAGGGGGCTGTCCAGCAGCCAGGGCGTAAACATGATGCCCAGGGCGCTGGGAATGGTGGCCTGTATCAGCATGGCGCCGCTGATATTGCCCACAGCCAGGCTGACCTTGCCCTGGCGCAGCCAGATGATGGCATTCATGGTTTCCGGCAGCTCGGTGGCGATGGGGCTTAGCAGGAGCGCGGTCAGCTGCGGCGAAAGCCCCAGCACCGGACCTATCGTTTCCAGTTGATGCACAAACAGCTTTGAGCTGCTGAAAATAACGAGCAGGGCCAGCACGGTTTGCAGCAGGGCCCAGGCGGTTGACGGAGTAGCGTCGCCGGGCCGTATTTTCAGGGGCTCCAGGTCTTCTTCGTCATGCTCAAGCCCGTCATCCGTGGTGATCTCCCGCCAGGTGTAGAGGCCATAGGCCAGCAGGAAGAGGAGGCCCAGCCAGGGCTTCCAGGCAAAGGCGAACAGGCCGAGGCCGACCTTGGCCGCGAAGATAAGCAGGAACCAGCCTTGATCCCTGGCCAGGCGTTTTTGCTGCGACGCTGCCAGTAGGGTGATGCCCCGCTTCCTCTGGAAAATCAGGAAAGAAATTCCCACCACGGCGTAGGCGATGGTGGACAGCACCAGCGGGCCGCCAAGGGCAGCGCCAACACCTATCTGCTTTTGCGCCGGGGTGTGGCCCATGAGAACGGCGACAAAGGTGACCACGCTTTCCGGCAGGGCCGTGCCAAAGGCCGCCAGTACCGTACCGACGGCGCTCCTGGATACGCCAAGGCGCAGGCCGGCCCACTCTACGCCGTTGACGAAGTATTCGCAGGATACGTAGATGGCCGCCGCACAAGCCACGAGGGCGAGTATCGTGAAGATCATTTCACGGCTCCGTGGCGTGAATGCCTGTTCGCCTGTTGAAAGCAGGCGGGCAGGTGGATGCTGGGGCGGTGCATTGGGATACTCCGGGGCAGGCAAGAAGCCGTGGCTCAATATTCCAGATGCAGCCGGATACCGACGACACTAGCCGGGCCGCGGTCGCGATTAAAACCTGGATTGACGATGTACTGGAAGTCGGGGCTGATCTGCACGCCCTTCAGGGGCACGAAACGGTAGTAGGTTTCCAGCACTTGTTCATAGTCGTAGTTGAGCTTGCCATCGCCCACGACAAAGCCTTCGCCCCCCGCTGCCAGATAGGCACGATGCTCGGGCGAGAGCCCGCCGATCACATAACCAATGCCGATCTGGTCGGTGGAGCGCCCCCAATGCACACCATTGATCTGCCCGCCCATGCTTAGTACGCGGTCCATCTCGGTATAGGCAAACGATTCGGTGTGCCCGTCATTGGCGCCCAGGCGGGCAAACAGGCCGGTTTCACCATCATCTGCCAGGGGCTTTTCTACGTTCAGCCCGAGGCCGTTCTTGTGCCGGTTCGGCGCGTCATTGGCCACGATGCTTGGTGCCTGCCCCTGTAACTGGCCCGCAGCGATGGCGTCGTTGTAGTCGCCCATGCTCGCCACATTCTGGTAGGCCAGCAGGCGCAGTACGATGCCGTTCTGACCGGGCTGCACCCAGTCCAGTTCCGCGTTCTGGCCTCGGGCCTGGGTAATGGCTGCCAGTGGTTGGGCGTTGGCCATGTGCGGCATCTTGTAGATACCAAGACGAGCCGTCCACGGGCCGGAAACCCAGGCGACCAGACCGCCGGTGGTGTAGCCACGGGTATCGGCCGCAAAATCCCAGGCAGTGTTGTTGATCAGGCTCCAGTTTTCAAACTGGCTGCGCGTGGTGTTGGCGTAGCGGTTCTGGTCGAAGTCGTCGTTGACGGCCATGATGCCCAGCTTGAACTCCAGGTGCCGGTCGGGCTCGTAAGTCGCCAGTTGATCTTCCGCATGCGCTACCGCCTGCTCTTGGCTGCCATCGAGCGGGTCCAGAAAGCGTACGTAGGCGCGCGCCACGTAGGGCTTTTGCGGCAGGCCCTGGGCGCCGGCACGCACGGCGTCGCCATTGGTCAGACTGGCGAGGCCGGTGTCATTGCTGACCCCGGAGCCGATGAATTTTTCCTCGTCGAAATAAAACTGGGTATGGCGTATCGGCTCCCAGCCCAGCGAAACACCGCCGGTATAGGTACTGTTGGTGCCGCCATTGCTGATAAGGCTCAGGGGACTGCTGTAGGGCGAGGTGAGCGGATACAGATGCTGGCGGATCAGGGTGAACTGGGCGCCCAGAAACTGCGGCATGGGAATGCCGCTGCTGGCCGGGGTCGTTGCTGCCAGTGGCAAATTCAGAGCGACAGGAGTTGCCGGGTCAGCGTCTGGCGGAGCGGGCTGGCCAGCGTGCGCCAGTACAGCGGGAACACCCGTTGGTGTCGCCGTGTCGTCGGCACTGGCCAGCAAGGGAAACAGCAACATGACGGGAAGAATGCGCCGGGCCAATTGGGAGGAAAATCCGGGTTCGACGGTGAACTTCATTGTTACGCTCTCTTTGCTTCCTGCGTTTTCCAGAATGGGCAGAAGGCTTGCGAATAGGTTGCTGGGTGCGCGATATGGCGGCACTTTAGCGTGGCGTGTGGGCAGGGCATGCCCACACGCTCAGGGTGATTTAACCGACTTTGGCGTAAACGCGGTGTTTCACCTTGCCGGCGTTGCGGTTAATGGGAATGACCTTGGCCAGAGGACGTTCTTCAGTGGCGGCCGGTGCCTTATCCCTGGTCCAGGCCATGACGAGATGGCCTTCCTGATTACGAATCCAGCGTGCGTGCAGCATGATGCACCTCCACAAGGCAATACATCGTGGTGGTGGCGGCAAGAGGGCATTAAACAAGCTGCGCCTTGTCACCGGGATGACAGCACGCTGGAAAATACGAAGGTATTTATAGGCGCACTGCCTCGTTTACACTAACGAGGCAGTGGCAGGAGGATTAATCCGGGACTGGCTCGTCAGCTTATGTCGTCGTTGTGACGTTTACAACTGCAACTGTCCAAGATCGGGTCTCCTGTCGTGAGGACGAATATACTCTACCCCAGTATACCTTGGGGGTCAAGCCGGGCGGGTTTGTATTCCTGAAAAAAACCTTACAACACCAGCTTGTAGCCAATGCCGTAGACCGCCTGTATCAATTCCTGCTCGGGCAGCAGCTGGTTGATTTTACGGCGCAGGTTCTTCATGTGGCTGTCGATGACGCGGTCGGATACGTCGCGGTCATCGGCGTAGACCTGTTGCAGCAGCTGGCTGCGGGTGAGTACGGCGCCGGGGTGGGCGGCGAGGGCGTCCAGCAGCAGGAATTCCTTGGGGGTAAGCGCCAGCGGCTGTTGTTTGACCTGTACCTCGAAGCGTTCGCGGTCGAGGCTGATGAGGCCAGCGCGCAACAATTTGCCGGTGCGGACGGGAGCTACCTGTTGCGGTGGCTGGCTGCGCCGCAGCACGCTGCGTACCCGCGCCACCACCTCACGCGGGCTGAAAGGTTTGCAGATATAGTCGTCAGCGCCCAACTCCAGGCCCAGCAGGCGGTCAATTTCCTCGATGCGCGCGGTGAGCATGAGTACGGGCAGGCTGGGCCACTCTTGCCGGATATCCTTGAGCAGGGCGAGGCCGTCGCGCCCTGGCAGCATGACGTCGAGGAGGACCAGATCGGTATCGACGTTGTGCAGGTGGGGCATGACCTCGCGCCCGTCGGCAAGGGTAGCGGTGCCAAAGCCCGATTGCTGCAAATAGGCGCAGAGCGCGTCGGCAATGCGTTCTTCATCTTCTACCACCAGCACCTGGAAGATTTTTTCATTCATGCGCGGCTGGTCTCCAGCGGTTTTTGCGAGCTGTTCAGGGGCAGTTCTATCCTGACCAGCAGCCCGCCCAGGCCGGAATGCTGGGCCAGTATGCGTCCGCCATGCGCGGCTACGATGGTCTGGCAGATGGCAAGGCCGAGGCCGGAGCCGCCGTGGGCACGGGAGCGGGACTTGTCGAGCCGGAACAGGCGGTCGAAGAGACGGGGCAGGGCCCAGTCGGGCACGCCGGGCGGTGAGTCTTCGATGATTAGCTCATACATGCGTGCCGCGCTGCGGCTGCTGATCTGGATCTGGCCGGGGGCATCGGTATAGCGGCAGGCATTTTCCAGCACATTGTTGAGCAACTGGGTGACTTTCTGCGCGTCCAGCTTGATGTGCAGGGTTGGCGCGCCCAGCCGCACATGCAGCTCGATACCCTTTTCGGCGCAACGGGCGCGCATACTCTCGGCCACCCGATTGACGAGTGCATCGGGCTGCAGGCTAGTGAGGTGATAGTGCAGGGCGCCCATATCGGCCATGGCGAGCACGTTCAGGTCTTCCACCAGCCGGGTCAGTTGCAGCACGTCCTGATGCAGTAGATCGACCCGGCGCGTGTCCAGCGGATAAACACCATCCTGGATGGACTCCAACTCGGCGCGCATGACCGTCAGCGGTGTGCGCAACTCATGGGCGATATCCGCCGCCCATTGCTGGCGGGCCTTTTCCGTGCGCTCCAGTGACTGCGCGAGGGTGTTGAAGTCTTCGGCCAGCTTGCCCAATTCATCTTGTGCCAGCACCGGCAGGCGCACCGAGAAATTCCCCCGGCGCAGCTCGGCATTACCCTGCAGCAGGGAGGACACACCGGCCAGCAGGCTGCGCGACAGCAACAGGGCCACCAGGGTGCTGAGCGCCAGTACGAGAGCCAGCGCCACCGCAATATGCCGGTCTTCCTGCGCAAGAAACGCCTCTTCGCTGCCCGGCTCGGGTGGTGGCAGGCTGGCAAGGCCGAGATAGCCAATGCGTTGCCCGGCTTTGTTCAACTCGTGGGTGATCACATTGCTGGCAAAGACATGGTGGCCAAGCAGGAGTTTGCCGTCGGCGTCGTACAGGCTGAAGCGCTCCCCCAGACTGGGCAGGTCGGGAGCCAACCGCGGCAGCAGAGTGCGGGCCGGTGGTTGGCTGACGACCTGGTCTGGGGCGGTATCCACAGGCGGGGTTTTGGCCGCCGGAGGTGGTGATGCGCTCACACCGCCTTCCGCCGGCGTGGCCTCTCCACTGGCTGGCGCCTGCGGAGGCACTGGTTCAAATTGGCGGTGTCGTGGAGGGGAGTTGCGCGGCGGCGGTGGACCCCAGCCGGGTGGCGGGCCGTCAAAGCCTCGCATGTCTTGGGGGGGAGGCGGCAGCTGCCCGTCGCCCTGGGGGTTGGGATTGTCTGGGCTGAAGGCGATGGTTTGCAGGCCTTGTGCCGGTGACAGGTCAGCAGGGGCGGCCACTGGGGCGGCCGGCGGCTGGTTACCCTCGGGCGGCAGCAGGCCTGCCCAGCCGGTCTGTGTGTCGTAAAGTTGCTCAAATACTGGCGCCAGGGCGCCAAGTCGGGCTTCGTCACCCGCTTTGGCGTATGCCTGGAAACTCTCCGCCAAACCCCAGCGCAGCACGAGCAGCAACACGCCCACCGCGCCCAGAGCCGTCACCAGCAGCGACCAGAACAGTTTTTGCGAAAGCTTCACCGAAGGCTCCAGGCAGATTGTGAACCCAACATAGCGGGTTGGGCAGCGTTCGGCAATCGGGGACGCCAGCCTGACCGGCAGGTTTCCTTTTTCTGCCTGTTGCGGCGGTACAAGCGGTACAATAGGGTGTAGGCTTCCTTGCTGGAGCCAGGCTCTCGCAGGCAAGGTTTTCACAGCCGGTGGTTTTACCCTGTGAGCAAAACCTGACAAAATGCCGCCTGGCCCGCTGTTGTGGCAAACCCATAGGACTGCATGAAGACCCCCAAACGTATCGAACCCCTGGTTCAGGACGGCCTTGTCGACGAGGTCATCTGCTCACTCAAAAGCGGGAAGGAAGCCTCTGTCTACGTAGTGGTCTCCCGTGGCGAGACCTGCTGCGCGAAAGTCTACAAGGAAGCCAACAAGCGCAGCTTCAAACAGGCAGCTCTCTATCAGGAGGGCCGCAAGGTACGCAACAGCCGGCAAGCCCGCGCCATGGAAAAGGGCTCCCGCTATGGCCGCAAGGAGCAGGAGGAGGCCTGGCAAAACGCTGAGGTGACGGCGCTCTACCGCTTGCAGGCTGCGGGCGTGCGCGTGCCGAATCCCTACGGCTTCTATGATGGCGTGTTGCTGATGGAGATGGTGACCGACGCCGACGGCGAGCCGGCACCACGCCTGAACGACATTACCGACATGCCCGTCGAACAGGCGCGCGACTTTCATACCCGCATGATCCGCGAGATCGTGCGCATGCTGTGTGCCGGCATCGTGCACGGCGACCTTTCCGAATACAACGTGCTGGTCGACGCCCAAGGCCCGGTGGTCATTGATCTGCCTCAGGCGGTGGACGCTGCGGGCAACAACAGCGCACGCATGATGCTGGAGCGCGATGTGGCCAATATGGCGGCTTATTTTGGCCGCTATGCGCCCGAACTAAAAAACACCCAGTACGGCGAAGAAATCTGGAAGCTGTTCGAGGCCGGCCTGCTGACACCCGACATCGAATTGAGTGGCAAAGTGGCGCGCAACGAAGCTGCTATCGACGTGAATGGCGTGCTGCGCGAGATTACCGATGTGCTGGCCGAAGAACAGGCGCGGCGTCGGGCTGCGCTGGATGAGTCTATCGAGCCGGCACCCGGCTACGTGTAGTGGTTTTGTCTATCAGAACAATAAAACACACTGCTCTTGCGGCTTTCTTTATGGCTTCTGGTGAGCTGTTGCCATGTCGGCAAATCTTGCGCCTGGAATGATGCCCGATTTTTCCGCGAAGCTTTTGGCGACTGAGGCCCGTGCCTTCCAAGGGGTGTGATTGATGATAAATGTTCAGGGCCTGGTTAAAAAATTCAAGGATTTCGTGGCGGTTGACGATATTTCATTTGAAGTACCCGCAGGCCAGATATTCGCCTTTCTCGGCCCCAACGGTGCCGGAAAAACCACCACCATCAAGATGCTGACTACAACGCTGCTACCCACCAGTGGCTCCATACTGCTGGATGGCAACGATCCGGTACGTTCGCCACTACAGGCGCGGCGCTCTTTCGGCATTGTCTTTCAAGACCCCAGCCTTGATGGCGACATGACAGCGTATGAAAACATGGAACTGCATGCCGTGCTGTATGCTGTGCCTGCGCATGAACGTCGCTCACGGATTGAAAAATTCCTCAAATTCGTCGAATTGTGGGAACGCAAGGACAACTTCGCCAAGACTTTTTCCGGGGGCATGAAACGCCGGCTGGAAATTGCGCGGGCGCTGCTGCATACGCCAAAAATTCTCTTTCTTGATGAGCCCACGCTGGGTCTTGACCCGCAGACCCGAAACCTCATCTGGGCTTATATCAAGACCCTTGCGCAAGAACAGAACATGACCGTATTTTTTACAACGCACTATATGGACGAAGCGGAACGGGTGGCCGACGCCATCGCGATCATTGACAAGGGCAGGGTGGTTGCCCGTGGCACGCCAGACTCGCTGAAAGAAAGTACACAGACAACGTCGCTGGAAGAGGCATTTATTGCCCTGACTGGCCGCGCCGTGCGTGACGAAGATGCATCGGCCCAGGACAAGATGCGGGTCATGGGTAAGGTCTGGGGAAGATCATGAGTGTCATTTATATCCTCTGGCTACGGCAGATAAAGCGTTATATCCGCTCACGATCCCGCGTGGTGGCATCGCTGGCGCAACCGCTGATTTTTCTGTTTGTCATGGGCTTCGGGTTCGGCCCCACGTATGCGAAGGCCGGTAATGGCAACTACATCCAGTTCCTGGCGCCGGGCATCGTCGCTATGGCAATCCTGTTTACAGCCGTATTTTCCGGCATAGAAATCCTTTGGGACCGGCAGTTTGGTTTTCTCAAGGAAACGCTGGTTGCACCTGTCTCACGCGCTCAAATCGTGCTGGGGCGAACGCTGGGTGGCGCCACGGTAGCCATGCTGCAAGGGCTGATAGTCTTCCTGTTTTGCCTGCTGGCCGGGTTTCGCATCGAGAGTTTTTCCTTGCTGCCGCTGGCCCTGGTTTTCATGTTTTTTATCGCTCTGCTTTTTACTGCGCTGGGCACTATTTTTGGATCGGTGCTCGAGGATATGCAGGCATTTCCCCTGCTCATGAATTTCCTGGTCATGCCGCTTTTCTTCCTGTCGGGTGCGCTGTTTCCTGCAAACGGCCTGCCTGTGGCGATGCGTATCATCATGCATCTTGACCCCTTGAGTTATGGGGTAGACGGCCTGCGCGGCGCGCTGGCGCAGGGTTTTGTGTTCGGGCCGGGTGCTGACCTGACATTTCTGGGCATTGCTGCGGCGCTGCTGCTGGGGCTGGGCAGCTGGTTCTTTTCACGGATACAGATTTGAGTCAGGGGAGGAGGGCGGCTTGCTGCTCTTGCCGACGGCCATTGGCCGCCCTCCTTCAGACCTTGAACGATGCCGTTGTCATCCATATTCAATGGCCCTCATTCAATGGCCCTCTGTCGGCAAGTGGCTGATTGTCCTGGGGAGTTGTAGTACTCATTGGTTCCGGTCATTTAAAACAATAATCATAATCGTCCATTGCGGCTCATCCTTAGCACGTCGGACCATCAGCTTTTGTCACCGTCAGTATCGGTCTTGCGGTGCAGGATCAGGCGGCAGACACAACAGTCCAACTGCTGGAGTGCGCAGATCAGGCGCTGTATGCTGCCAAGGAAGGTGGGCGGCATTGCGTGAGAATAGCGCCAAAAAGTCGTCTGCCCACCGACGCGCAGGCCGTCGCTGGCCGATGACTATTTACTCTGGGGTGTCCGAGCACTCATTTTCAGATTGCGTTGCTGCTCCAAGATGATTGACTGGCGTAACTGAGAGCTTCGAAGGAAACAGCCGATCGGGCCCGCAGCCGGAACTCAGCGTCATGCGGGCCTGCCTCCTAAAACATTATTTGCTGCCCGCCTGCTGCTCCTGCTCCTGCTTCTGCACATTGATGGCGCGGCATTCCGGCTCGTCGGAGTTGGTTCCGCAGCGCACGCGTTGCATGAGGTTGAGCATGCGCTTGTCGAGCAGTCCCTGGCGCGTCATTTCGGTTTCGATCCGGCGAGTCACTTCGTCCCAGTAATCGAAGTCTGAGTGCTTCATGTAGATCCACAGGCGGGCGTCGACCTGGTTGTCCATATTGCGCGCCAGCGACAGGGAGCGATCGGTCTGCTGGGCTAAGTAGTCGCGGCTGCTCTGGCCGAAGCCGGCCGGGAATTTTTCCGGGTGATCCAGCACCTGCATGGTGAACTCGAACAGCGGCCGGCGCAGGATGCCACCGTTCTTTTCGGCCAGGACCTTGTCGATTTCAAAGGGTTTGTACAGGGCCAGCGGCATGATGATGATGTCGCCCTTGCCCTGTTTGAAAGCGCGCCCGTAATCGACGATTTCCGTGCGCACCTCCACCACATTGATCTGCTTGATCAACTCGGCAAAATTGTCGGCGAAGGAGGGCACCAGTACCCGCTTGCCGGCTGCGGTCTGCAGCGACACCACGCTGCGGTCTGCCGTGACCGCATAGCCGGCACCCATGGGCAGGATGCCCACCACCTCCGTCACGCCCTCGGTCATGTATTTGCTGGCCTTCGGCCCCACCAGCACGTTCAGCAGGTTGCGCATCTGCACATAGTTGTCGAGCGAGCCCGGAGCGGCGTCAATGGTGCCGGTGAATTTGTTGAATTTGCGGGCGCGCAGGCCCAGGATGCTGGCCATGTCGCAATGGCCGTTTTCAAACTTGGCGATCAGGTCGTTGTCGTCGGGGTATACCTCGAGGTTCAGGTTGACGTTCCAGCGCTTGGCCTCAATCTGGTAATCCTTGAACAGGGTATAGTAGTCGCCCGCCGTGCCCAGTGGGTCCCATACGCAAAGGGTCTGGGCGGAGGCGAGCCCGGCAAACAGGCCGATGCCGGTCAGCATGGCCGTGGTCAACAGTTTGGCAAGTCTTTTCATTCTTGTTCTCCCAAGCCTCAGAAGCGGTTTTGGCCAACCTCCCGCGGTCGGTGTCAGTCCCCCCCGGAGGTGGCTACCCTGCTAAAAATGCCATTTGAGAATACAGCAGGGCAAAACCGGAGCGAGTTTGTGGTGTACAGCCGGCTTGTCACATTGACGGATGGTGAGCGCCCGCGCCCAACCATCAGCGCATCCTAAATATATGGGTGTTTCATACAAATTCAGAATTTACTTCCCAAGATATTCAGAGATTACTTCCGATGACCGCGTTGCCATGGCTGTGCCGACCAATAACGGCATGGGGTTTTTGGAGCCTGATCTGGTGCCCGAAGGGCCTATGTCAGCGCGGCATGCAGTACCGCGTAATTAATCGGTGCTCGTTAGGCTGCCTGCTGGGCAGGCCGTGGGACAATGCGCGGTAGCGCATGCCCACGGCCGGAACAGCAGCTTCCGGTATTTCGCATAATGTATATTATGTTAAATTAACACAAGCATTTGATTAAACGTAATATTCTGGCCTTCTTCATCCGTCTCAATTTAACAATAATGTGGAACTACGCCCCGGTAAAACCGGTCGATTTCTGGACAGTCACCCGTCTTTTTGTCCTTCTTGTCGCCGTCCCGGTTCCCTTCGCTCAGAAAGTCTTTCGGGACTGTTTACTCATACCAGACTTTCGGGCAGGTCAGCTTTACCCGGCGTTATTATTAACCCGGCCCAAAAATACATTAGCTAAGCGGCATATACGACAGCGGGATGCCGGAA
>Ga0302275_10003362_pt1 | contig 16229 bp, 17 predicted proteins | sample III_Bog_N2_2_FD_200229 | JGI IMG/M metagenome (GOLD analysis project Ga0302275, IMG submission 200229) | Peat permafrost microbial communities from Stordalen Mire near Abisko, Sweden - III_Bog_N2_2 | ecosystem: Environmental > Terrestrial > Soil > Wetlands > Peat | place: Sweden: Abisko...
GACGTGGAAGTCGAAAACGAGGTTCTGCGTTCCTCGCGGTGTTGTCACGTCGCCATTCCACTTGCCGTTGAAGTCCGCCGCCAGTGCGCTGACCGTGCCGAGCGCGAGAAACATCACTGCGCATGCAAGCTTTTTCATCATGGGTGAATCTCCCTTCTGGTCCATTTCGAATGGATCGTCGCCCGATCCCGGCGCGGAGAATTAACACCCGCGCCTGTCAACACGGACGCAGCCGGGGGCGGATAAGACCCACCCCGAAAACCCACAAAGATGATTTTGATGGAGGAAATCCCGCCGCCGCCCCATCCCGGACAGGCAAAATCCAGAGATCTGATTCCCACTCGAGGGACAAGCCAAGAGCCGGGAACCAGAAGCTGGCTTGTTCACTTCACCCGTCAGGCGCGGTGGATGTGCTCGACCTGCTTGCCGTAGCGGCCGAGGAGAGCGTTCCAGCGGACGATGGCGATTTCTTCGAGCATCTTGATGCCGTCTTTCAAGTAGCTCATGCGGGTGCGCTCGTCATGGGCCCAGCTAACGGCGACCTCCTGAATGCGGTAGCCGCGCTTGAGGGCGATGAAGAGGATTTCAGGATCGAAGCCCCAACGCTCAATGGTCTGGAGCTGGAAGACGGTTTGAGCGGCGGCGCGTGTGAAGGCCTTGAATCCGCACTGCGTGTCGGCGAATTTGAGTCCCATGACGAATCGCGTGACGCCGTTGAAACAGCGGCCGAAGAACTGACGGTAGAAGGGCTGGCGAATGGTCTGGCGCTTTGTCTCAAGCCATCGCGATCCGATGGCGATGTCGGCTCCCGCGGCGATGGCGTTGAAGAGGCCGTCGGCTTCTTCAATGGGGGCGGAGAGATCGGCATCAGAGAACAAAACGACTTCACCGTGGGCCTGGAGCATGCCGGAGCGGACGCTGTAGCCTTTGCCACGATTGCCGGGATTCTCGAGGAGTCGAACCTCGGGGTTGGCGGCGGCAAAGGCGCGGACGACTTCGGCGGTGGAGTCAGAGGAGCCGTCGTTGACGACCACAACCTCAGCAGACCAGCCGCGCTGACGGATGCAGTCGACGACCGACTGGAGCGTAGCGGGGATGCGTGCGCTCTCGTTATAGGCGGGAATGACGATGCTGTAGGTCGGATAGGGCATAGCGTGTGAACCCACCTGGAGACCAGTCCCTGTTTGGCGGTGGGCTGTTGGTTCGGGGAGGCTCAGAACATGATACCGCAGCGGAGGCGATGGACGGTTCTGACGGGTTTGCTGAAGGATAACCGGCCAACTTGCTGATGCGCAAAGGCTAAATTCTAAAAAGGGGCTTGCTTTTTCCACGCTGACCCGTAGAAAATCCGGTTATCCTGATTGCGGAGGCCAAACGGACATGACTAAGGCAGATCTGGTGGAAAAGGTGACCGGGCTGGGCGACCTGACGCGGCGCGACGGCGAGGTAATCGTGGAGACCATCTTTGGTTCCGTGATTGGAGCCCTGCAGAGCGGCGACAAGATTGAGATTCGCGGCTTTGGGTCATTTCGGATTCGCCAGCGCAATCCTCGCATTGGCCGCAACCCGAAGACAGGCGAGCGCGTGGACGTCCCCGCCAAGCGCGTGCCCTACTTCAAGCCCTCCAAGGAGCTTCGCGACCTGGTGAACCCGGGCGAAGCATCGAGCGCTACCTAAGAAATCAAGAACCGCGGAAAAACTACCGTCCCTGTCTCAGCGTGTGCGAGGCGGGGCGGTATTTTTTTTGCGCACTAAAGACTGATTTGGATCAATCCCCGGTGCCTCCGCCGCGGCGGACGAGGCACCCCCACCCCACGGACGAAGACCTATCCGTGGGGCCCCCGGGCACCGGGGGCACCCGCGTGGGAGACAGGAACAGCGGGTTCAGGGCTTGATGCCGATGGTGGCCATCATGCGGCCGGCGTGGCCTTTTGAAGCGCGATGAGAAAAGAATAGGCCGGGGTGGCAGTTGGTGCATCCGCCGACGACCTGAATGGCCCGGGGTTTGAGTCCGGCGGCGAGGAGCTGACGGCGATTGGCTTCGATGAGGTCCAGATGCAGGGCCGGGCCGATTGGGGAGTGACCGGGGGCGCGCTGGGTGAGGAAGAGCATGGGGTACTTGTTGCGCACCTCGTCAGTAGAGTAGACCTCGTGGAAGAGTTCGCGACCGTAGGCGAATTGGGATTCGAATTCAGAGAGGACTTCCTCGCCGACGGCGTAGCAGCAGGGGCCGATGCCGGGGCCGATGGCGGCAACGAGATCCTGCGGGCGGGAACCGAACTGGAGCCTCATGCGGCCGATACCGGACTCGACGATGCGCTTGACGGTGCCGCGCCATCCGGCGTGGAAGGCGGCGACTACGCGGAGCCTGCGGTCGGCAACCAGGACGGGAATGCAGTCGGCGGTCTGGATAGCGATGAGGAGTCCGGGCTCGGCGGTGATTTGAGCGTCGCCTCGCCAGGGTGTTTCGCGGGATGCATCGGCCTGCGTGGTCCCGTGTGCGAGGCATGAGTGGATTTGGCGGACGGCAATGAGGGGCGTGGCGGGACTGCCCGTAATGGCCTCAGCGAAGAGGGCGCGGTTCTGGACGACCGCTTCCCTGCTGTCAGCGGCGGTGAAGCCGAGGTTTAGCTCGCCGGGAGCGTCGTCAGGGCAGTAGGCGCGGCTGACGCCGCCCATGCGGGTGCTGAATCCGTGCCAGAGCCAGGGGAGTTTTTCCCAGCCGGGGACGGGTAGCCAGTGAACGCCATTGGCGGCGATGCGGGGCGACGGCGCGGGACGCGATAGCTCTTCAGAGGCTGCGCGGTCGAGCTTGACGGAGCGGGCGCGGGCAAGAGCTCCGGGGCCGGATTTGGCGCGGAGACTGCGGACCAGACCGGCACTCTGAACAAGGGCGTCAATGGCCATGAGGTCCGGGGTTTTGGGTTCGCCGTGAGGTTTTTTGGCCGGACTGGGAGGAGACCGCATCTGAATTTTGATTTTAGTGCCTGCACTGGATGGGAGGGCGGAGCCGAGAGAATTAGCAGTGAGAGCATATGGGCCCGCTTTCCAGCGGGCCCGCTCGAGAGGCAATTTTGGAGGGGATCCAGGGGGGATTTGAGAGAAGAGGTCCATGACGGACCTTCAAGAAGGAGTGAAACCTTTCTTGGAAGGGTGTTTTTCGGGGAAGCCTCTGCTAATTACCTACTAAGATGCGGCATATTCGAAAAGGTTGCAAGCGAATAGTGGCCCCCAGGAAAATTTGCCGGTGGAAATCGCGCGGGTGGGCAGGTTTCGCTTACCGGCAAGGCTCCCCGCGTATGCAAAACGAAATAATCGACTTGCAAGGATGAGGCTGAATCGTCCATCTTGAGAGAGTGAAGAGGGTAGCGTACATCCTGCTGGTAGTGATCCTGATCCTGGGCGCCGTTTATGTGTACAGGCACCGGGTGGACCTGGGGATTGTTTCGCCAGCCGGCAAGGGCAACGAAGAAAGCACGAGCTCGGGCATTCCAGAGTCGGCGCGCCCGGCAAACATTGCGTGGGAGGCCGTGGACCGCACTTCAGATGGGTTCAAGGTGGAGATGCCGGTCGAGGTCAAGCAGATCCAGGTGCCGGCCTATAACTTTCAGGGGGGAGCCGAGCAGGTGGATATGCTCTACTCCTATCCCAACCAGGAGACATGCTTCGCAGTGTCCTGGGCAGACGAACCGCCAGTGGAGCGCGCCAACAGCGACGTGCCGGACAAGACGCTGGACATGGCGCGCGACGACGCAATGCAGCGCACGGAAACCACGCTTGTATCAGAGACAACTCTCAGTCAGCAGGGCTTTCCAGCGCGGGATTTTTCCGCACGGAATATTGGCGGTGGGGTCTTTAACGCAAGGCTGATCCTGGCGCGGAAACGGCTTTACATGCTGACGGCCACGTTCCCCTCCGTGGACGCGCGGAGGGAACAGGACGTGATCCGTTTCTTTAATTCCTTCAGCGTGGTGGCGGGCTCAAACAACCAATAAGAAACTGGGCTGAATGAAGAGACAGGGCAGGGCTCTCAGAGGGTTGCTGAAAGGTGATGGCTTTCGCCGAGGCGGGAAAAAGCATCGCTCGGAGCCTGAAGGCCGCAGGGATTTTGCGGTGATTCGCGATCGGGTCCGTAACCTTCACATCTGGGTGACTGCCTCCAGCTCGTCAGTGTCTTACGCGGCAAACTCGTCACGATGTTCGTTGGCACGTCAACTGCGCAACCCGCCAGAATTGAAATTTGAAAAGAATGTTGAAGATTGCCAATTACTGGATATATGAGGCCTTCTAATGCTTGCCAGCATCAAGTCTCTTGCCAAGCGGATGCCTATCATTCATCGAATCTTTGCGCAACGTGACCAAGCGTATGCAGAACTCGCCAGCGTGCGCAAGGCCTATAAATTCGCCGCGCCCGGACATTACTATTCGCCACACCCAGCGCTGGACGAAATCCGCGGAGACGAGGCGCGTATCTTCGGTGCGATGCCGCGTGAGTTCCCGGGAATGGATCTGCGCGAGGATGAGCAACTGCGGCTGCTCCAGCAGCTTGCAACGTTCTACTCCGATATCCCGTTTGGAGACCAGCCGAAGACTGGGCTGCGCTACTACTACGACAATCCGTACTACTCGTACTCTGACGGCATCATGCTTCATTGCATGTTGCGCCACATCAAACCGCGACGGTTGATCGAGATCGGCTCAGGCTATTCATCCTTTGTAACGCTGGATACCGACCAATACTTTCTCGGTGGCACGCTCGCAGCAACTTTCATCGAGCCGTACCCAGAACGTCTGCTGTCGCGCATAAGCAATGCCGATCGTGCACGCATGACGGTCATTCCCAAACGTCTTCAAGATGTTGATCTCGAGCTGTTCAAGAGCCTGAGCGCAGGCGATATTTTGTTTGTCGATTCTACGCACGTAAGCAAAATCGATAGCGACGTGAACCGCATTTTCTTCGAGGTTCTGCCTGCCCTGGCACCCGGTGTGGTCATCCATTTTCACGATGTGTTCTATCCATTCGAATACCCGAAGGAGTGGATCTATGAGGGTCGAGCGTGGAGCGAACTCTATATGTTGCGGACTTTCTTGCAGTACAACAACTGCTTCAAGGTACTCCTCATGAACACGCTCATGACCCGCTTCCATCGACAGTTTTTCGAGCAAAATATGCCGCTGTGTCTGAAGAACACGGGCGGTAGCATCTGGTTGCAGAAAACTGAGTTGCCCGGTAATTGAAACCAAGGTGAGTGTTTGCGCCACACGGGTTGAAGGGCCCAGTTCCAACAATCCACAAATGCCCTGAGTGATTTTCTAAATCGCCGCTATTTTTTCGGCTCCTCGTCCTGAGGCACCACCGGGCCTTCGCCGGGGAACGGCCAGTTGGTGTCGAGCAAGATTTCTTTTTCGCGCTGAGCCTTGGGGACCAAATCGATCTTCTTGTTCTCAAAAAAGTGCACGCCGGATTTGCCCGCGGTAGCGATGTCGAGATCGCCGTCGCCGTCCAGATCCATGGTGATGAACTGCGTGCCTGCGGCGGCGGTGCCGTTGACGCTGATGGGGTAGCGCGTGAACTCGCCGGTTTTGCGATCGATCTTGTAGTAGTAGACAACGAGCGGATCGTAGGAGCCGGGGTCGTTGCCGTTGTGGCCGCGGTAGCGCTTGCCGGCCAAGAGCTCCATTTGGCCGTCGCCGTCGATGTCGACCATCTTGAGCGCGTGCACCTGCGAGAACGATTCGTCGATGGTGTGCTTGACCCAGGTACGAGTCGCGCCGTCACCCTGTTGTTCTAGCCAGTAAATTCCGTAGCTGTGGCCCTGACCGTAGATGATGTCGGTTTTGCCGTTGTTGAGGACGTCGTAGCCGATGATGGGGAAACCCGCGTCGCCGAGTTTCCAGTCGGGATGCCACTCCCACTGGTCCGTGTCTGCGTCGATCTGACGGAACCAGCCGTAGGGGGTGAGGATGTCTGCCTTGCCGTCGCCATCGACGTCAGCGACGCCTGTGCCGTGGCCGTCCTGCTCGCGGCCGCCCACGTGATGCACCTTCGGCTCCTTGCCGGAGAAGTCGATCCACAGAATGCCAGAGTGGTTGTAGTGGGCGAAGATGAGGTCGGGCTGGCCGTCGCCGTTGATGTCGGCCATCCAGCCGCCCTCAGTATCGTAGCTGTCGGTGATGAAATGCTTCTTCCATTCGGTGCCATTGGGGCCGGGGTTTTCCCACCAGAAGATGCCGTTGGTCATCCAGCCGGCGGTGACCACGTCAGGATATCCGTCGTGGTTGACATCGATGGTCCACTCGCCGCAGTCGGAGACGAATTCACCGCGGATTCCGGCCTCGCGGTACTGGTGACGCTTCCACTCGCCGCCCTGGGGGCCTGGATTCTCGTACCAATATGCTCCGCTGAGCAGGTCGGGGCGGCCGTCCCCATTCATGTCGAGCGCGGTTATGCCCTCTGCATGGTCGGTGCCGAGCCGATGGACGAAGAACGTAGCCTGGGGAACGCCGCCGGGACCGGGGCCTGGGGTGGTGAGGCGGTCAGAGTCGCGCGGGGCCGCAGCGGGCGCGGCTGGGGTCTGTGCCTGCAGGACAGCTACGGCGGCCAGCAACGATGCGGCGGCGAAGGTAGGTGCGCATTTCGGCAATCTCATTGGGGGATTTCCTCTCGCGGGCCATTCTCATGTGTGGCGGGCCCGGCGCGCAAGGGAGGTCAAGAAGTTGGGACGTGGCGACCGGCGATCTTCGCCATGAAGTGGGTGATGAGAGTGACCGGGAGGAAGCGGACGATGAAGCTGGTGAGACGGCCCTCGGCGCTTGGCAGGACGGTGCGCTTGCCGCGGGCAAGGCCGTTGATGCCCTGGCGCACGACCTCCGCGGTGGATTGGACGCCACGGCGCTCAAAGGCCCTGGCGCGGGAGATCCGGAAGAATTCGCTCTCCGTGGGGCCGGGACAGAGGGCAGTGACTTTGACGCCGTAGCGCGCGACCTCAGCAGCAAGGCCCAGTGCGAAGAAGCGGTCGAATGCCTTGGACGCCGCGTAGGTGGCGAAGTAAGGCAGCGGCTGAAAGCTCGCGGTGGAAGCAAGGATGAGGACCCAGCCGCGGCGGCGCTCAACCATGCGGGGAACAAACAACCGCGAGAGGTGCACCATGGCCTCGCAGTTGACGCGAACCTGCGCGAGTTCCTGGTCAATGGCACTCGTGTGGAATGCGCCGAACTGGCCGAGGCCGGCGTTGTTGATGAGGATGTCGACTTCGAGACCGGCGCCTTCCGTGGCCTCGTCGATCTGTCGTGGGGCAGCGGGATCGTTGAGGTCTGCGGCAATGACACGGACTTCTGTTCCCTTGGCCGTGAGCTCTGCAGCCAGGGCATCGAGGCGATCCTTGCGGCGCGCCGTGAGAATTACTTTTGCGCCGCAGGCTGCCAGTTGCCGGGCCAGTTCCGCGCCGATGCCTGCGCTTGCGCCTGTAACCAGCGCCCATTTTCCTTTGAAGTCGGTTGTATTTGCCATTGCGGTTTCATCATAGCGGATGACCGTGACACCTAACCGCGACGAGACGCCGTCCACGCGCTACATCTTGATCATCTTGAAAGCGTGCGTCCACTCATTGCGGAGGAATCCGGGAAGGCACCACAGCATGCAGAGCGGCTCAATGGCGCGTGCCGACTCTGCTCCGCCCATGTCCGCTGTCTCCCAGCCGAACTCGTCGAGAATTTTGCCCACCGATTTCTTGGCCGCTTCATCGTTGCCGCAGATGAACATGGTGGGTTTGCCTCCGGGGAAGGCCGGGTTAACCATGAAGGCCGCGCCGACGGAATTGAACACCTTGACGAAGTGCGCGGACGGAAACTTGCTCTGCAAATCTTCCATGAGAGATTGATCGTGGGTGGTGAAGAGGCGCAGCACGCCGTGATCGGGTGGCGCATCGGCAATTGGATTCACTGCGTCCATCACGATTTTGCCTTTGAGATTTTCGGCTCCGGCGAGGTTCAACACATCAACGGCGGCCGTGCCTTTGACCGCGAGAACCAGCGCCTGCCCGAAGGCGGCCGCGGCGGCGAAGGTCCCGGTAGTGCCTTTGGGATTTTTCGCTGCCCAGTCTGCAAGCTTCGCGGGAGTCCTCGAGCCAATCATCACTTCGTGGCCGTGCTTGAGAAAACCGCTTGCCAGCGTTGTCGCCACACTTCCCGATCCAAGAACTCCAACCTTCATTGCTGTCTCCTTTGACGCAAAAAACTCACCCAAGCACGATAGGCTCTGGGTGCATAGATGTCGGTTTCAAGAGATTCGATGCGGATTATGTGGATTTGGTCGAGCGGGATTTAGCAGAGGCCGGACGAATGGCCGAACTTTCGGTGGCTGTACGCGGTTTCTTCACAGACTTGTCATTTTTCTCCAGGCGCAATTTCCATGCCGTATGCAGCGCGCCGGCAAGCGTGTCCTCGGTGGCGGCGGCAAGGCGAATATGCGTCGCGCCGCTCTTGCCCCAACCGCCATGCACTGGGAGGAAGACTTCAGGGGCATCAGCGATGAATGCTGCCTGCTGCTCAGGCGTGAGCATCAGGTTGCCGTAGCCCTGCTTTACATGGACGAGTGTGGCGAAGATGTGGCCGCCGACGCGGAAGTCGGCTGCGCCAATGTGCGAGCCTTCCTCTGCGCCTTCAAGCGAGAGAGCGATGCGGCGAAAGTCGGATGCGCTCATTTTGTAGCCGCCTGGCTTTTTATGGTGTCACCGGCGATATAGGCCGAATGTGTTTTCCGATCCAGCTAACGGTAAACTTCGCGCCGGTTGCCGATACGCACCACGAGGATGCGGACCAACTTGTCTTCAATACCGGCAATGATGCGGTAATCACCAACCCGGTATTTCCAGAGATCGCCGAACTCAGTTCCCTTGAGGGCCTCACCAATGCTGCGCGGGTTCTCAAGTGAAGCTATCCGCTCGTAGAGGAATCGGGATAATCGTCGAGCTATCTGATGATCGAGTTCCTTCAACTGACGCTGGGCCTTGGGACCAAGCTCAATCGACCAAGCCATATTCCTTCATCACTTCCTCAAGAGGAACCGTCTTGACACGGCCTGCGTGAATGTCGGCCAGCTCCTGTTCGGCGAGATAGATATCCTCGAGGTCTTCCAGATGCTCAAGTATGGCTTCGCGGGCGTAGAAGGTTTTGGTCCGGCCGGTGGCCTTGGCCAAGGCGTCAAGACGCTTTTCAATCTCTTCGGGAAGGCGGATTGCCAGCATAACGGACCTCCTTTGATTTTGCTATACAAGTATAGCACGATGCGTGATCACTGTGCATTAGTTGCCAGCAGTTCCCCTTCGAACTCCTCATTGAGCCAGTTGGAGAAGGCCGAGAATTCTTCGTCGCGGCCAAGGAAGTCACGGACCATCTGCCGGCCGGGCTTGGATCCACCCTGCTCGAGGACGGCTTTGCGATAGCGTGTTCCGGCTTCGCAGCCAAGCAGGTCGCTGGGATCGAATTGCGCGAAGAAGTCGAGAGCAATGACCTTGTCGAAAGCGTAGGTGTAGTAGTTGGACGAATACCCGGTGAGGTGGCCGAAGCTTGCGTACATGCGATTGCCTTCCATCCACGTCCACGGCTGCAGGCTCTGGTAAAGACGCTTCGTGATTTCGTCGAGGTCGAACGCGGCGGGATCCTGATCGTGAAGATCGAGCGAGAGGGTTGTGTAGTAGAGCTGCGAACGGATCCAGTCTGCTCGGCCAAAGGCACCGGCGAGCTTCATTTTCTTGATGGTTTCTGACGGGAGGACTTCGCCGGTTTGATAGTGCCGTGCGAAGGTCTGCAAAAGCTTTTCGTCGCGGAAAAACTCTTCAAGCATTTGCGAGGGCACCTCAATGAAGTCGCCTTCGGTGGCGAAGCCGGAGAGGCCCGCCCACTCGGTTTGACCGCCGAGGATTGCGTGCATGAGGTGGCCGAATTCATGGAAAAAAGTCACGACGTCGGAGTACTGGAGCAGGCCGGGATCGGTGGCATTGCCTGCGGGGAAGTTGCAGATGAGCGCGGCCTCCGGCATGGCGCGGCCACGGACTCCGGTGACAATGGGCGCGGCGGAGAACCACTTGTCCTTGCCGTCGCGCGGGTGCATGTCGAGATAGAAACGGCCGACGGGCTTGCCGACCTCTACGACGTCAAATACGGATACGGCGGGATGCCAGGCGGGCGCGCTGGAGGGACGGAATTCGACTTTGAAGAGGCGGGCTGCTGTTTCGAGGACGCCGGCCTGGACTTGCGCGTAGGGGAAGTAAGGGCGCACGGACTGGGAGTCGAAGGCGAAGGCGGAGCGGCGGAACTGTTCATACCAGTAGCCGCGGCTGGTGATATCGATGGGAACAGCTTGAGAATCGCGCTTGCGGGTGAAGTCGAGAATGAGCTCGAGCTCGCGGCGGGCGCCCTCGGTGCTGGCTTGGTTGAGCTTGGCGAGGAAGGTGCGAACGTTGGCAGCCGAGCCCATCATCTGGTCCGCAGTGGCCAGATCGGCCCAGCTGCGGAAGCCGAGGACGGTGGCGATCTCCTGGCGCGTGGCGAGCAGGTCGAGGAGGATCTGCTGGTTCTTTGGATAGGCGCGAGTGTTGTAGGCGAGGAACATGCGGCGGCGAAGCTCGGGATTGGAGGCGAAGGTCATGACCGGCTGCATCTCGTGCGGGTCAGTGGTGAGGGTGACGCGGCCTTCGGCGTCGGGCTCGTGGCGGGCGATGTAGTCGGGGGGCAGGCCGGCGAGCTCTTCCACGGTGATCTGGATGGTTTTGCCGCCCTCCTGGATGTTGCGGCTGAATTCGAGGGAAAGGCGGGTGGATTTCTCGTGGAGGGCCTGAATGTGGTCGCGAGTGGCCTGGTCCTTGTCAACGCCGGCCAGGCGATAGCTAAGGAGGGTGCGCTCAACGTAGTGGAGGGTGGCGGGCGATGCGCCGGTCAGGTCAATGGCGGCAAGTGCCTCATAAACCTGGCGGTTGAGGCTGAGGGCGCTGCCGGCCATGGAGACGCGCTGGGCTTCCTGCTGGGCCTGGTCGCGGACCGCATTGTCTGCCGCGACGGAGTTGAGGACGCCGGCCTGGGCGCCCGCGAGGCTGAGGTGCTCAATGGCCTGGTCGTAGAGGCTGAGGGAGTTTTCAGGGGTGCGGGGGCCCGAAACCGCCAAAAGCGCTGCAAGTGCGGCCTCGTGGGCGGCGAGGCGGGCGGAGACCCATGCGGAAAGGGCTTCAGCGGAGGCTGCGCCGCCTGCTTCCCAGGCGTGAATGGAGTCGATTGAGGCGGGAGCGGACGGGTTCTGAGCGGCCATGTCGGGGAAAATCCTCTAGACTCCAGATTGCCACAGCTGGGCCGGGTGCGACAGGTTTGCGGGGCGGAAAGAAGTCGCGAGTATTCAACAAAATCCAGGGATGCAATCAACAGTTGCATCGGGGACGATTCCCGCTTAAGATGCGTCAATTGACGGCTATGGCTCGAGTTGCAGTGAACACGGTTGAAACGCCCCCCGCGCCGGCGGTTCCCCGGATGCGGCTGGGGAAGCTTTGCGTGGCAATCCAGGGAGGGACGCCGGAGGAACTTTGGAGGAGGGCGGAGGCGGTTGCGCCGGAGACCCGGTTTGTGGAGTTCCGGTTGGATTCGCTGGCCAAACCGGCGGCTGCACTGCCGGCGCTGAAGGAGTTTTTGGCCGCTCATCGGGATGTAACGGCGATTGGAACATGCCGGAGGAAGGAGTTCGGCGGGCACTTTACGGGTTCGGTGACGGCCGAACTGGAGATGCTGACAAAGGCGGCCGAAGCGGGCTGCGCGCTGGTGGACCTTGAGGTGGAATCGGCCGAAGAAGCCAAGGCGGCGCAACTGGCGCGGTTCAAGGCTGGGTTGCGGGCGGTGGGAACGGCGCTGCTGGTGAGCTACCACGATTTCTCACGGACCAAGGGCCTGGAACAGGCGGCAAAACGGATTGAGGCTTTTGAGCCGGACTTCGTGAAGGTGGTATCGACGGCGCGAACGCTGTCAGACAACCTGGCGGTGCTGAAGATGATCGAGGACCGGTCGCTTGCGTCGCAGGTGGTGGGCATTGCCATGGGCGAAGAGGGTCTGGTGAGCCGGGTGCTGGGACCACGAGCCGGGGGGGCGTTCACCTTTGCCTCGCCTGACGATGGGGCGGAGACCGCTCCGGGACAGGTAACGGCGCGGACCATGGTGGACCTGTACCGGCTGGACCAACTGGACCAGGCGACCCGGATTTTTGGCGTGGCGGGCAACCCGATCGGGCACTCGCTTTCGCCGCTGATGCACAACATGGCGTTCAAGCGCGAGAGCGTGAACGCAGTGATGCTGCCCCTGAAGACGAAGACGCTGGACGATCTGTTGACGCTTGTGCGGGAACTGCCGCTAGGCGGCGTGGCCGTGACCATGCCGCTGAAGCAGGAAGTGCTGCCGCACCTGGCGAATATGGATCCGCTGACGGCGAAGATTGGGGCATGCAACACGCTGCGTACGGGCGCGGATGGGAAGATTTATGGATTCAACACGGACGTGGCCGGCGTGGTGAGGCCGCTTGAAAAACGGATGCGGCTGAAAGGCGCGCGGATCGCGGTGCTGGGAGCTGGTGGAGCGGCGCGGGCAGCCGTGTTCGGGCTGGTGGAGCAGGGCGCAGAGGTGTTCGTGATCAACCGGACGCACGAGAAGGCCGTGGCTCTGGCGCGGAAGGCGCATGCGAAAAGTCTGAAGCAGGATCAACTGGCGAAAAACAAGTTTGACGCGCTCATCAACACAACGCCGTGCGGAATGGCGGGGATCAAGCAGGCTATGCCCATCAAGGAAAACGAGCTGAACGCATCGCTGGTGTTCGACATGGTGTACAACCCGCTGGACACGCCGCTGTTGAAGCTGGCGCACTCACGCGGGATAGCCGTCATTAGCGGTATGGAGATGTTTGTGCAGCAGGGGGCGCGGCAGTTCGAGATATGGACGGGAAAGCCGGCGCCGGAAGCCGAGATGATGCGGGTGGTGGAGCTGGCGCTACGGCGGAAGAGCTGAAGTGCAGCTTCTAGCTTTTAGCTTTTAACTCTTGTGCTTCCGTGTTGAGTTAACTGCGCATTCGCACGAATCTTCCCTGAAAGATGTGCGCTTCAACGACTCGGGTTGGCCGTTGCTCCCCACTCTTCCGGGCTCACATCGCGTGCGTGCTGTGAGAAGAGCCAAAGGTGGCCGTCAAGATCCTCGACGCCATACTGCCGTTCGCCATACTCGGTTTCATGCAGCTCTTCCACGATCCTGGCGCCCGCTGCCTTGGCATTGGCGTAGTGCGCGTCCACGTTGTCTAAAAAGACGGTCAAATTCTGGGTTCCGTAGCCAAGCCGCGCCGGACCCATGCACCCTTGACGGGTGTTGCGCAGCATGATGAATGCCTGTCCCAGGTACATCTGGGCCCCGGCCACAGGCTCGCCATAGCGGTAGGCCACTTTGAATCCAAAGACGCGCCCAAGCCATTCGCAGGCCTCCGCCACGTTCTGGTAGCCGATGTGCGGAAGCAGGGTGTCAACGGGAACAGAACGATTCCTCATGCTGAGATCATAGATCGCCGATTCAGTGCGCCAACCGAAAATACCTCTTCGCCCGCGCGACATCCTTGAAGATTTGCGCTTTGAGAGCTTCGGGCGAGGGCCAGGTCATTTCCCCGCGCAGGCGGAGAAGGAACTCGAGTTCGATGGGGGTGTTTAGGGTGAGGTCGATGGGCTCGAAGTCGAGGATGTGGGACTCGACGGCGAAGGATGCCTCGCCGAATGTGGGCCGGTTGCCGATGTTTGTGACCGACTGAAAGATGCGCACGCCCGTGGGCAAGGCCGCCTTGAGGCGCGTGATGTAGACTCCGAAGCCGGGAAGCAGATCGTGGTAGGGCGCGAGGTTGACAGTGGGCACCAGCAGGCGTGTGCCGATGCCGCGGCCGCGGGCCTGCGTGGAGACAACCGAAAACGGACGGCCCAGCATCCAGCGGGCGCGGCGCACATCTCCCGCGGCAACCAGGGCGCGGATGGCGGAACTGGAGACTTCAAGGCCGTGGGCGTGGACGGCGGAGTGAATGCGAACAGCAAAACCGAGTTCCGCGCCGAGGGCTTCGAGCTCCACGATGCCGGCTTCAGCGCCGCGGCCGAAGCGAAAGTTGCTGCCCTCGTGCAAGGCGCGCACGCCCAGCCTTGCGGCTAGAACCTGGCGCACAAAATCGGCGGCGGGGAGATTGGCGAGCGGGGCATCGAAGGGCAGAAGCACGACCGCGTCAACGCCTGCGCCGGCGAGCAGGCTGAGTCGCTGGGCGATGGGCGTGAGCAGTCGCGGCGCCTCAAGGGGACGCAGAAACTGCTCGGGGTGGGGATCGAAGGTGATGGCGACGGCGCGCGCGCCGGTCTGATGCGCTTCGCCAACCACGGCGGAGAGGATTTCTCGATGACCGCAATGGACACCGTCAAAGTTGCCGACGGAAGCGACCGTGGGACCAAAGCCTGTGGGAATCTCCGCAGCAGAGCGAAAGACTGGAATACGGGCGACTTGGGCCAGCAGGCTGAGCGGGTTCTCGGTCATAGGTTCACGGGGGCCAGGGAAACGGGAAGGGTGAGGCCATCGTAGGCGAGCTTTACACCCTCAGGCAGGGTGCGATTGGTCTGTTCGTGGCCGAGCTCATGGGCGATGTGGGTGAGCCAGGTGTGACGCGCGCCGGTTCGCCGCGACCAGGCCAATGCCTGTTCCACCGTGGCGTGGCTGGGATGGGGCTTGTGGCGCAAGGCGGAGAGGACCAGGTGCTCGAGACCTTGAAGCAGGCCGAAGCTGGACTCGGGAATGGCGCTGACGTCGGTGAGATAAGCGGCATTGCCGAAGCGGAAGCCGGAGATCGCCATATCGCCGTGGAAGAGCGGAACGCGCAAAAAGTCGACACCATGGATCCGGGTGCGGTCGCCAAGCAGGTTGAGCTCGACGCGGGCGCGGTTCATATAGGTGGCGTCGGGCGCGAAGGTGTAGTCGAATGACTTCCGCAGGGTTTCCGCAGTTTCTTCAGTTGCATAGAGAGGGATGGGGCCACCCTCCTTGAACATGGTGAAGCTGAGGGGGCGCAGGTCGTCCATACCGAGAATGTGGTCGGCGTGACAATGTGTGTAGAACACGGCGTCAACGCGGCTAAGGCCGGAGCGGAGCGCCTGCTCGCGGAAGTCGGGGCCGGTGTCGATGACGACGACACGATGAGGTCCGCCGATGCCGGGCTCGTTCCAGCGCAAGAGCGCAGAAGGGCGCAGACGGCGGTCGCGGGGGTCATCGGAGGTGCAAACGGGGCACGCGCATCCCAGCGTTGGAACTCCCATTGAAGTTCCCGTGCCCAGAAATGTCAGCAGGCCATCCATAGGAGAGCTTTCAGATTTCAGCCATCAGCTTTTGGCCTTCAGCTACAGAGCCGGCAGCGTAGGGCTGGATTGTGCCAGTTTACTTTTTGGCCGGCGGTGGTGGGGCGGGCGGCTGCATGGCCTGGGTGTTGATCATGCTGGTGAGTTCGAGGAAGGCCATGCGCGCCTCAAAGAGGACGGTCTGGAGGGTACGGTCTTCCGCCGGAGTCAGATTGCCCTTGGTCTTCTCGGCCAGTATGGCGATGAGGTCGATGGTGGTGCGCGCGCCGAGAATATCGACTCGGGGCCGCTGGCCTTCCTGGGTTCCGGCGCCCATCTGGATCATGGCGGAGACGTAGAGCTGCTGCACGAGATTGTCAAAGGTGACGGGCGGTTGCGGGCCAGCGGCGGGATTTTGCGCCCGGACGAGATCTTCAAGCCGTTGCGCGGAGGCATCGTAAGCGAACTTCTGCTCGCGGGTCTCGTCGGCAGTGGGCTGAGGAGGCAGTTCCAGCTCCTCGGTGGCTGGCGGGGCGGCCTGCGGCGGCTCGGGCTCGCGCCTGGAGGACTCATTGACCACCAGCCGTGGGCCACTACCTGGCTCGGCGGCCGGGCGTGGCGCTTCAGCAGGAGCCGACGCTTCAGACTGGTGGGATTGTTCTTCCTCCGCCTTCATCTTGCGGCGGTCAATGACTTCAAACTTCGGTGTATCGCTCATGGCTTGTAGTTTCCAATCGGTCACGCCGGGGGTTGGGACGGGTGACTCATTTTCAACGATTCGTTTTTCCTGGGACTGGCGCGAAGGCTCGTCCTAAAAAGTTGGTGGTTCAGCCAGAATGCCGGCCGTACCCGGGTCTCGACCGTCGG
>Ga0302275_10003363_pt1 | contig 16226 bp, 19 predicted proteins | sample III_Bog_N2_2_FD_200229 | JGI IMG/M metagenome (GOLD analysis project Ga0302275, IMG submission 200229) | Peat permafrost microbial communities from Stordalen Mire near Abisko, Sweden - III_Bog_N2_2 | ecosystem: Environmental > Terrestrial > Soil > Wetlands > Peat | place: Sweden: Abisko...
CCTGACACCGGCCCGCGCTCGGCGACGCACTGGGCCCAGGTCAACGCGCCATGACCGACCAGTTCAAACTGCGAAAGCCCTGCAAGAACTGCCCGTTCCAGCCAACGCCGGACGCGATCACCTTCTCGTGCAAAGAGCGCGCCGAGGAGATCGCGAAGTCGGCCTATCGCAACGGCTTCCCCTGCCACCTGTCCGCCACCAATGACGAGGACGACAACGGCGAAAGCGGCGGCTATGTGTTCGGTCCCAAGACCCAACATTGTGCTGGCGCGGTGATGATGTTCATCAAAGACAGCGGCGGTGATCCTTGGCCCGGCATCGGCAACGATGACGATCTGGCGACGCGCCTGGAAAAGCAGATGGACTGGACCGCGCCGCATTTCGAGAGCGAGGAAGATTTCATTGCGGCAAGTCCCAAGCCGCGCCCGGTGACAAAGCGGACAAAGCGTCCTATATCTCGTTCAACCAACCAAGGAAAGAGACCATGAAGAAACTTGCAATCGCCTCTCTCGCTGTCGTGCATCTCGCATCTGCGCCCGCCATCGCTGGCCCGTACCTGGGCGTCGACGGCGTGTTCCAGTCCGTCAATCTCGATGCGCCGACGCTGGCGCGGGTGCCGAACGATCTCACCGGTCTTGGCGTCAGCGCGGGCTATCGTCTGGGCGCGGTCTCGCTCGGTGGCGAATACTCCAGCGCCAGCGCCAACAAGAGCGGCAGCAGCCTGTCGTCTACGCGCTACGGCGTCGATCTCGCCTATCACGTCAACCTGATCGAAGGTCTGGACACCTATGCCCAGGTCGACGGCGGCCGGTCGGCGTACAGCGCGGTGGGCATCAACAACTTCCCCCAGCCCGCCAGCCTGCTGTTCCATGGCTCTGAAACCGACTGGGGTGCTGGCGGCGGCGTCTCGATCCCGGTCTGGCATGCCGTGGCGATACGCGCGCATGGCGGCTACAGGTCAACGAATTTCGCTGACCACGCCTCCGGTGGCTTTGTGTTCGGCATCGGGCTGGAACTGGCGCACTGATGGTCGGCGATCCCACCAAGGGCGCACCGTTCTCGACTGCGGCGCATGTCGCCGGGGTTGGAGCAAAGCGCCTTGGTGAGACCGACGCCGAGTTCATCAAACGCCAGGAACGCGAATGGCCTATGGCGCACAGCACCGCAGAGGGCGCATCAGGTCTGCGGCCGCTCAGTCCGCACGAAATCCACGCCATGCCGTCGCCGAGCAGCGTGCTCACCTCGATTGCCGGAGATAGCGCTTTCGGCCCAGGCGTGCCTCTCGATCCTGACATGAAGGTCGGAGACATACCGCGCGGCAAGGATGGGAAAATCCATCTGCGGGTTGGGAGTGCAAAAAAATCATTCCCGCCCGGCCTGGAGCGCGCCGCCGCCGAGAACATGGAACAGATTCTTGGGGCGATACCAGACGAAAATCGCCGCGCTATCGTCAACGAAATGATGCATGGCGCTTTCACCGTGGCCAGCGCGAAAGGATATATCGAGGGATTTGATGCCGCCCTCGCAAAGCTGGAAGACATTGACAGCCGCTTGAAGGTTCTTGGCGGCATGAGGCCAGACCAGCAGCGCCGTCTCGCTGATGCTTACCAGAAAACTGGCCATTTCCCTCACAATATGGTCGCCATGGCACAAGAGCGCCTGAACGAGATCGAAAGCATAGAGCGGGAGCGCCGCGAATTGCGTTGCGAGATTATCGCGCTCAATGCCACTGAGATAAATGACAAGGCGATGGAGGAACTGCTGCCGGTCGGCGAGCATCCTGTCCTTCAACGCCTTACCGAAACAAAATTCCACGGTATGATGGATGCCGACGCTGCTGGCGCTATCCTGGCTCCTGGCGCGTCCCAGATACCGCACGCAATCGCGATGCTGTCGCCGGAAGGTGCGCCGCATATTTTCGTCGTCCAGCATGACTGGGCAGCAGCTTTCAAGCACGCGCAGGACTTCGAGGGCGGCGAGTGGAAACTGCCATATAACGACGTGGCCTTTGAATTTCGGATTTCCGGCAAACGCACCATCGTGCTTTGCGGGTCCGAGAATGGTCACTTCTCGTCGATCTATATGCTGACCGAGAGCAGCTACGGCTGGATAGTGTCAGGCGTTTACGAGATCATGCCGAATGGTGATCCCAAGGTTGTTGTGGCCAAGGCGGCCGAGGTCATCAGCCGGGCTTTCTTTGGTGCGATGGAGCCGTTGGCGCGGTTATGCCTCGCCCAGATCAGGGCTGTGTCAATCTCCCTGGAAGCGGATGTCGCCGAGACCGAGGTGGTGCGCGCGCCACACAAATTGAACCGTCAGCGTGAGAAAAAGGGTCGTGTCCCGATCTTCGACTATCACATCGTCAATCTAACCGCCCGCAAGCGGTACGCGCCGCGTGCGCCGCAGCCGGGCGACATCGACGAGGAGCGCCACCACAAGCGCATGCACTGGGTTCGCGGCCACTGGCGGCATTACACCAACAGCAAGACGTGGATAAAATGGCATCTGCGCGGCGATCCAGACCTGGGCTTCATCGACAAGGAATACCGGCTATGAGCCACCGCGATCCGACAATGGGCTATTGGTATCTGCACACGAACGGCGAGCGCATCTATAAGCCTGCTATTGTGGTCGAAAGTGGCGGCGGCGCTCGCGACTATTTCGACAGCCCGTTCGTGGTGAAATACTGGATGGGAACCCGGGACGACAATCGCACGCCGGAAGAACAACGCGCCAATGGGATGATCGAATGATCGACAGGGTTACAATTCCGCCGACGATGACGGGACCGCACGGCCGGTTCTGGGAGATCGACCAGCAGGAGATCACCAGCCGCATCAAGGCTGCTGGAAACTGGCAGCCGGATTACGAGGCGACGCTGGGCGCATGGATCATCGAAGCGCCCTATGCCCATCCGGTCTGGCACAGCTATTTCATGACCCTCGTTCATCTGCGCACGATCCCTGGCGTTCGTCCTCCCAACATCGGCCGCCTCAAGGAAGCGACGCACGAGATCATGCTGTTCGCGCTTGACCCCAACAAACCGCGCGAGCCCGCGATCAAGGGGCACGAACTGCCAGCCAGCATGTCACCACACAACTTTGTCGGCCAGTTCATCGCCTCAACCGACGGCATGGCGCTGGACCGGATGCGGACAACTGCCGAGAAGATCATTGACGGCAGGCTCAACCCAGATACCGATTACATCCGGTGGTGGGCAGCCGAGTTCGGCGATCACATGCTCAAGCCCGGCTGGGATCGAGGCGACAGCTTGCACCTCAGTAACGGCGAAACCATCATCATCCCGCCCGCCAAGCTGCCGAGCGAAATGAACTGACCGTGCGGAATATGTCGTTCATGATGACGATGGAGCAGGTCAGGGCGTCGCTCGCTTGCGTGACGAATTGGCGATTGTCGAGACCTGCTGCCATTCCGGTCCCAACGGCATACCTCAGAAAGGATGTCACTCGCCGCGATGGCTGGGAATTTCTGGAAGTCGGCGACAAACTGTCCGCCTGCGAGAAGTGCCAGGGCCTCGGCAAGGGCGGCAAGATCGTCAAAATCTGCACCATCATCGTGCTGGACGTGCGCCGCGAGCCGCTGCGCCGCATGATCGACGAGCCGGAATATGGGCGCACCGAAGTGATCCGCGAGGGTTTTCCGCTGATGACTCCAGCCGAGTTCGTGGCGTTTTTCTGCCGTGGCCACAAAGGCATCACGCCAGACAGCATCGTCACCCGGATCGAGTTCTCCTACGCCTGATCCTTGAGTCGCGACCCGCCTTTGCCGTACAAGGGCAAAAGCTGGGGAGTCGCGCATGACCGCATATTCGGACGCCATTGCCGCCGCCAAGGCCAGACTGGCCGGTGCTGACGCGGTTGCGGCCGACACGCTGGCGGTCGATTTCGGTGCAGCAGACGAGCATACCACGGGCGGCGGTGACGCCACGGCCCATCAGGATTTTAGCCGGATCGTCGCCGATGCTACGCGCGGCGTGGATGGCGAGGGCGACAAAGCCGGTGCGCCTGACGGGCAGCAGGAAACCAAGGTCAAGGTTGGGGGTGACGTCGTGACAAAGGACTATCGGCATTTTGCCAAGGTCGAGAAGATCGAGCATGGCGTTGTTTTCGGCTGGGCCATCATCTGCAAGCAGGATGGGGTCGAATACTACGATTTGAACCGAGACCCCGCGACCGGTGCGCCGAAGCCGGACCATATCCCAGAAAACTCGATGCTGGACGCCGCCTGCGATTTCGCCAAGGCAGCGCGCCCAGGAAACGAAATGCACGCTGGGCCAGAGATCGGCCAGTATCTTTTCCTTTTCCCGATGACGACCGACATCGCCAAGGCGCTCGGCATCGTCACCAAGAACACCGGCCTGCTGGTCGGCTATAAGCCGCCGCCGGAGGTTCTGGCCAAGTTCGCTTCTGGCGAATACACCGGTTTCTCGATTGAAGGCGAGCGCATCATCGACAAGGAGTTTGACGATGGCGAAGCGTAATATCATGGACAAATTCAGCCTTTCAGCCATCGCGGCCGTCGACCGGCCGTGCCAGGAAGGCGCGAAGGCGGTCATCATGAAGCGCGCCGTTGATGCGCCGGTCCTGTATCTGGCCAAGGCTGCTGGCGCGGCCGATCTGCCGCCCGCCGTCGAAGCCTATCTCAAGCGCGAGTTCACCCAGGATCAGCGCGATGCCGACGCAAAGTCTGGCGCGGCGATGCCGGATGGCAGCTTTCCGATCAAGAACCGCGACGATCTGGAAAACGCGATTCGCGCACACGGTCGCGCAAAAGACCCGGCAAAGGCCAAATCTCACATCATCGCGCGGGCTCGCGCACTTGATGCTTCCTCGCTGCTGCCAGCCGACTGGAAGGCCGGAAAAAGCATCGGCGGCGACCTCGTCATGGAGATCGCCCGCGTCGCGCCGCGCACGTTGCCGGAATTGCTGGATAACGTCGTAAAAGCCGAGCAAATCGGCGACGACATTGCCAAGATTTCTGACGCGAAACTGCGCAAGGACACTCTGGCCAAAATGGCGACCGCCAATGTTGCGCTTGTGGCGTCATCGTGGGCAGTGCTGGACAGCGCGTCCGGGGAGGACGCGGCGTCACTCTTGCAGAAAAATTTCGCCGAGTACAAAGATCACATCGCAGGGCTCGCGCCACGCGCGGAACAAGGGGACGAAATCATGCTGAAAGCCATCGCCAAGTCGCTGGGTCTGCCCGAGACGGCCACCGAGGCCGAAATCCAGAAGGCGCTGGATGCGCAGGCTGTGCTGTTGAAGCGCGCCGATGCCGTTCTGAAAATGTCCGGCAAGCATGCTGCGTTCATGAACAACGACAAGGCCAAGATGCCGGAAGGCGGCAAGGAAGGCTTCATGGACATGTCCGCCGACGAGCGCGACAAGCACATGGAGAAGAACCCCATCCAGAAGGCCGCGAAGTCCGAGGATGACGAGGACGAAGATGAGGACGACAGCGACGGCGCGCAGAAAAACTGCATCAAGGTCGACGGGACCAAGGTGCTGCGCAAGGCTGTCGGCGACGTGACCTTCGCCGTCATCAAGTCCCAGCAGGCCGCCATCGAGAAGGCCGAGACGGCCACTGCAATCGGCGTGATCGAGAAGCGCGTTGCGCCGCTCAAGTTCGTGATCGGCAAGTCGGAAGAAACCGCCGGTATCCTGCACCGTGTGGCCGTGGGCAAGTCGACCAAGGCCGATGCCGATGCCATCGAGAAGGTCCTGGTCAGCGCCAACGCGCTGATGGCCAAGTCCGACGTCATCACCAAGGAACTGGGCGGCAATGGTGGCGGTTACAGCTTCTCCAAGGCCATCGACGGCATCAATGCCGCAGCCGATGTGCTGATGAAGGCCGATCCGAAGCTGACCGCCGCCAAGGCCCGCACTCTGGCTCGCACCCAGAACCCGGAACTGGCCAAGCAGGAAGAACGTGAATCTGCCGAGGCTCGCAGGGCCGCCTAATCAGCGGTTGAGGATTTTCTGCCGGGTATCAAACCGGCGTCATTTTGGGGGTAGCCGTCATGGCATGGGAAAAGCAGCTTTTTGACATTCCGGGTCTGACCACCGATGTCGACCTGTCGGGCACGACCGGCACGACCAACGGTTACCAGTCGACGGGCCAGTTCCTGTTCGCCAAGCTCACCGGAGCCGTGACCATCGAGCCGTGCGCGGCTCTGACCGATTTTCCCATCGGCGTCATCCAGACCAACCCGAAGTGGGCCACCGGTTACACCAACGTCGGCGTCGAAGTGCGCCATCTTGGCGTTTCCAAGGTGATGGCGTCTGGCTCGATGTCCATCGGCAACATCGTCGGACCTGACGCCAATGCCCGCGCTGTGGCGCGCGCCGTGGCCAGCAGCGGCGGCGACGCCACGCACTGGGTCTCGGGTGTTATCATCGACGAGGCTCCGGCTGGCGTGACCGAGGTCACCGTCGTGCTTCTGTTCTCGCCGTTCTATCTCCAGGCCTAATCAGCCTGATCTGTTTACGGGGCTGGGGGCCCCTTTTTGAAAGTGAAAGGGAAGTAACGCCATGGCACAGCCCACCAGTTCCGACGTCCACGCCGATGCGGCGCTGACCGATTTCTCGTTGGCCTATATTCAGGACAACCAGAACTTCATCGGCGGCAACGCCATCCCGACCTTCCCGGTTGAGCACAAGTCCGATCTCTACTTTGTGTTCAACAAGGACGACTGGATGCGCGACGACGCGGTGAAGGTCCGCGCGGAAAACGAGGAAGCCCCCCAGTCCGGTTTCACGCTGTCCAAGCAGAACTACAACGCCACCCCCTGGTGGACCGCCGTGCCGCTGTCGCAGATGACCCAGGCCAACACCGATCCTGGCCTGCCGCTGGACAAGGCCGCCGCGCAGCTTGTCACCCAGCGCATGATGATCCGCCGCGAGCGCCTGTTCGCGACCAACTTCATGCTGTCGACCTCAGGCTGGGCGACTACCAAGAATGGCACCGCCGGTGGTGGCACCGACTTCACCTCCTGGGACGACTATGCGTCGGACCCGGAAAAGAACATGGACGACGCCAAGAACCTGATGGTGAAAACCACCGGCTTTGAGGGCAACGTGTTCACCGTGGGCTATTCGGTGCATCAGGCGCTCAAGCGCCACCCGATCATCAAGGACCGCATCAAGTACACTTCCGCGGAATCCATCACCGCCGCGATCATCGCCAAGTTCTTCGAGCTTGATGAATATCACGTCTCCAAGGCGTCCTATTCGTCCACCAACGAAGGTGCGGCCTCCAAGACGCAGAACTTTGCGGTGCCGAGCAACGCGCTGCTGACCTACAAGGAAGGTGCGCCGACGCTGATGTCGCCGACTGCCGCCACGATCTTCTGCTGGTCGAAGCTGACCGGCATGAACGACGCGGGCGTCCGCATCGACCAGTATTACGACGAGAAGAAAAAGCAGGACGTGATCCGAGGCGAATTTGCCTTCGCCATGGTGATCTCCGGCTCCGATCTCGGCTATCTGTTCAAGGACGCCACCCACTAACTGGGCGGTGTCGCCAACGGGGACCGGCTAGGTTTCCAGCGAAGGTGACTTATGGCTGGCAGGATGAAAATCGCGGGGCCGTTTCTCGGCAAGGACCGGAAGCCCGGCGACATCATCAGCGACGAAGAATTGTCGTTGGTGACGCAGCAGACCAAGGAAGCCCTGGTTTCGCAGGGCATCATGGAGATCGAGGGCTTTGCCTCCGGTGCTGCCACCACCATGGACGCCGCCACCAAGGAACTGATCGGGCAAATGCTCGCCGGTTTCGACCGCTTCCGCGAGACCATGACCGCCGAGGTCTCCTCGCTTCACAAGAAGATCGACGCTCTGGGCGGCAAGACCGCAAAGCGCTCGAAGTAAGGGGCACCGCCGATGACCGTTCTCCCGATCAAGCAGCCGCAGCCCAATGTCCTGACGCAGACCTCTGCTGCGGTCGGTCGCTGCTTCCTGCTCAATCCTGGCGGCGGCGCAGGCACCGAAGGCGATGTGTGGATCACCACCGGACTTGGCGCTCCGACCAATGGTGTTGCTGGAACCGGCGATGGCGCGGGCTGGATCACGCCGGGCTCGCTCTACATCGACGCGACCAACAGCAATCTCTACATCATGACCGGCACCACGACGTCGGTGGTGTGGACTATCTTTGAAGCCGCTGGCACGAACCCCACGTTCGGCAATGTCACCCTCACCGGGCTGCTCAATGAGTCGTATCTCGACTCTCTGACCGCGCATGCTGGCGGTGGGCAGGCCTCGGCGTTGGCCCTGACCAAGGAACTGAATCGCGTTTCGACTGTCGCCACCGCTGGCGATAGCGTGAAACTGCCCGCCTCGGCTCCCGGCCTTACGATCCTTGTGATGAACCATGGCGCGAACGCCATGCAGGTTTTCGGCGCTGGCACCGACACCATCGACGACGTCGCCACCGCAACCGGCGTGTCCCAGATGGTCAATTCGGTGGTGCTCTATACCTGCTACACGGCGGGCGCGTGGTACAGCGAGGGTCTGGCGACCGGTTTCTATGGCGCGCTCCAGACTCTTTCCTTCACGCCAACCATCACCGCGCATGCCGGTGGCGGTCAGGCCTCGGCGGTGGCGCTCACCAGCCTCATCAACCGCGTCTCTACTGTCGCTACCCAGGGCGACAGCGTCGCGCTCCCTGCTGCACAGCCGGGCATGAACATCATGGTGCTCAATCGCGGTGCCAACCCGATGCAGGTTTTCGGCAACAATGCCGCCGGTGACACCATCAACGGCATCACCGCCGCGACCGGAATTTCGCAGGGCATCAACACCACTGCGGTCTATGTCTGCAATGTCGCGGGCAACTGGGAAGTACCGATTACTTCGCTCCAGAGCACAACGCCGCAGGCGGTTTCGGCCAGCGGTGCGATTCCGCCGCACGTCGGCCACACTTACGTCATCACCAAGGCTGGCGTCGCCGCTATGACCCTGGCGGCCCCGACGGCTGGCACTGACGACGGAATCGAGATCGAGTTGACGTCGAGCACGGCGTTTGCCCACACCCTCACCGCGACCGGCCTGTTCCAGTGCGGCACTGCGGCCGTCAACTTGGCAACCTTCGCGGCCAATGCTGGCGCGGGCCTCACCCTGATGGCCTACAACGGCAAGTGGATCGTGCTCGCCTCGGTCGGCATCACCTTCTCGTAAGAGGGGCTTAAGTGGTCAACAACCCGTCCGCCCTTTCCCGCGACTGCGTTTATGAGACCAGCGACGGCGATGCCGCGCGCATCCTAGCATCGACAGGGAATGGCACGGCCGCCAGTCCCATCATACCGAAAACGTCACCGACCAGTAGCAACGCGAACGGGAACACCGTCACAGTGACGGCTGTTCCTGTTGTTACAGCAAGCGCCGCCTACACCGTTGGCAATGAAGTGGGACAGGTTCTCACTTTCTCCAACATCTTTGGCTCGCTTGGGTCTGGCATCGTGCAAAGCGCTGTGCTGCGCATGAAGTCGGTGCAGACATCAGAATTTGATCTGTATCTGTTCAATGCCAACCCGAGCCATTCGTCATTTGCGGACAAGACCGCACCAGCCATAAATTCTGCTGACATCCCGGCATTGATCGGAAAGCTGTCGTTCACATCAGCAGTGAGCGCTCTTGGCACTCACACCATTTACAATCTCGACGGATTGGGCAAAGCGATTGCCCTTGGCGCTGGCAACACGACGCTCTATGGCATTCTCGTGACCACCGGGACGCCGACTTTCACCGCCACTTCTGACATCCTTGGCGTTGACCTGATCCCATTGCAGGATTAACCGCCATGGCACTTTATGGCGCGCGGCGAGCACTTTTAAGCGGTGCTCCGTCTTGGATACCGAGCCAATTCTGGACCTCGTCCCTCTACATCGACTACACGCTCGGTCTCGCCGCAGTCGCGCAGGGCGGCAATTTGCAGCCGGTCAACATAAACTCGATCCACAGCGTCACGCGCGCGCAGACCGTCCCCAGCTACGTCCAGAATGCCAGTGGGCTCCTCGTCCCGTGCAGCGCGAACACGCTGCGCCTCGGCTCCGGTCTTGGCGTTGACGTAGAGCAGGCGAGTACGAATTTGATTATTCAAAGTTCGGCGCTTGGAAATGCAGCATGGACTGCCTCTGCCGCTACAGTCACGCCAAACGCGGCGGTTTCCCCAGACCTGACAACAGATGCCGCATCTGTTGTTGCGAACAACACCACCACGTTTCACTCCGTGAATGCGACAAGCATTCCACTTACTGCTTCCCAGACCTACACGATTAGCGCTTATTTCAAACAGTCTGGACAGCGCTATGTCGTTATAGTTGTGAACACGGTAGGTCAGATTGTTTTTGATCTGCAAAACGCCGTTGTCACACAAACAAGCGTGCTTACAAATGGCACTGTGACCCTTATTGGCAATGGCTGGTATCGGTGTACTGCACAGTTTGTTCCGGCCTCGTCTGCGAATTATGGTGTTCAACTTGCCGGGACCATAAATTCAACGTGGGGGAGCTATACAGGCGACAACGTGAGCGGCGTCCTTGTTTGGGCACCGCAAGTTGAAAACCTCGCCTTCCCCACCTCTCCCATCCCCACCACGACAGTTGCTGTGACGCGGAATGCGGATAATGTGACGTTGGTTGGGGCGGCAGCTTCGGCGACGCTAGCTGCGAAGGCGGCTTATTTCCAGACCAACTCTTTTGGAAATGCCGTGAGCGCCACCACCAGACGCCTCATCGACATTAATGGAAACCAAATCATTTTCTACGGGGCGAGTTCAACTACCAATGTGAGTATCTCTCCCAATGGCAGTACGAACACCGCCATTGGGACGGCAGGTAATAGCACATCCACTATCAATTCGGTGAAATCTGCATTCGGAATGGACAGTAGTGGCACCTCTGTTGTCGCCAACGGTGGCACGCTTGTTACGGACGCGACTTCATGGGGGACCCCGTCTGGTTCTATTTATCTTGCTAATCGTGCTGCCGCGGATCGCGCTTTGAACGGCTATATGCAGCGCGTAGCTTTCGGCCCAACTAAGGGACAATTCAATTCAGCGGCTGTCTATCCATGACCCGCTTTCTCGCCCTCGCTGCTGCGTTGGCGCTCGGTGGGTGCGTCGCGGATCAGGGCTGCGGAACCATCACGATGCCGCCGCCGCAATATCAGGGACACAAGGTCGCCGCACGCGCCGTCTGGATGCACAGTCAGTTTATCGACGGCTACTGTCGCGGGCTTGGCGTCAGGACGAACGAGCGCGGAACGATCGGTTCCTGCACGGGCCGCGACGCGCTCGGCTGGTATCATGTTCTGAGCGATGACGGCGACCCCCGCGAGTTAGGCTGCCAGATCATTCACGAGGATTCCCATCTTCCGCCAAACCCATGGCCTTGGGATCACCCCTCGGCAGGGTTTTGGCCGCTGATCTATTGAGGCTTACATGACGATTTAGGACATACTGTCCACGGTGACGATGTTGCCTATCTCTGCTTACATGCCTTCTCTGCGGGCACGATTCTAGGGGACAAAAGACATGAGCGTTAAGCCCGGCGATATTCGCTTCTACGGTTCGGCAAATATGTCCGATGCCGACGGCACGACTCAAGGCGGCGCTGTCAACTTCTCCAACAAGATCACCTTCACCGATGTCTCGCCCACCGGCACGATGGACTACGTCTCGTCCAGCGCCAGCGACACGGCGACCACAATCGCCCAGACCGGCCGCGACGGCACTGGCGCAATCCAGACCGAGACCAAGACCCTCAACGGCACCACCAAGGTGGCCGGGTCGCAGTCTTTCGAGCGCCTGCTGAAGGCTGTTGCTGGCGGCACCACTGCTGTCGGCGTCATCGCCTCGATCAGCCATACCGCTGTCATCAGCGGTCACACTGCCCAGGCAGCAGCGAACTCGTCCGGCATCACCCCGGCCACGATCACCTTGCAGTCTGGCGATGGCGCGACGGCCAACATCGGCAACATTGTGCGCATCGAGAACAATCTCCCGTCTGGCGTGCAGTTTCAGCTTAAGGAGATCATCGCGGTCTCCGGCTATGGCACCGATGTCGTGGCGGTGGATTCCGACTGGGGCACCGTGCCCTCGTCCGCTTCGACCTATTCGATCTATGAGGGCATGCTGTTCAATCTCGCGCCCAACCAAGTCACCCAGGTGCGTCGTCCGTTCTACAATGCCTCGGCCGACATCGCTGGCGGCGTGAACAAGGACTATTTCGAGAAGATTTTCGCGGTCAACAACAACACCGCGACCGCGCTGACCGCTGTGCAGATCAGCAAGCAGGTTGATCCGGCGTCCGGCATCCTCGATCTGGCACTGACATCGGCGCTCAACGACACCGGCACCACGGCGGCCCGCCAGACGGGCCCGACGAGCGGACTGCAAAGCCTGGGCGCGAACACGCTGGGCGCGGCGATCACCACCACGACCGCGACAACCCTGACGATGACGGGCAACAGCCAGTTTCCGTCGACCATCGTGAATGGCGGCTTTTTCATCCAGATCGACAGCGAAATCCTGTTTGTCACTGCTGGCGCGGGCACCAACTCGTGGACCGTCGCACGTGGTCAGTGCGGTTCGACCGCCGCGACCCATTCCAACGGGGCGGCTGTCAACCAGTACATCAGCAACGGGGCGGCTCCGCAGACCATCAATGTCCCGTCGCCGCAGAATTTGCCTTCTGGCGCGGCTCCAAACGCCGCTGGTGCCCAGGCAGTCTGGCTGCATCTGCATCTGACGCCCGGTCTGGCCCCGGCTAAGACCAGCTTCACGCTGCGCGAGTTCGGCACCACGGTTTAAGGGCCGGGCCCCCGGCTAGGGGAATTTGATGTCCGACAGCACCATCAAGGCGCTCACCAACACCACATCCCTCACCGGGACGCCGGGAGCGCTCGACCTGCTGCTGCTGGCAAAGCTGGTGTCTGGCACAGACGCCGCGAACCCAAACAACAACACCTATGCGCCCGAGAATATGTTCGTTCGGGATTTTCTCGCGTCGCTCGGGCTTTCGCAAAATAACAAGATCATCAACGGCGATATGCGGATTGACCAGCGCAATGCTGGCGCGAGCCTAACTCCAGCATCAGACGGAACCTATACCGTCGACCGCTGGGCGGCGCGAATGTCTCAGGCTTCAAAGTTTTCAGTCCAACAATTCAACACGACAGCGAATAACACATTCGCTGCCCTTGGAATGCCGGGCGGGATAACCGTCACGTCGCTGGCAGCCACAACCGTCGGATCGACTGACTTTTTCGCCCTGGAGCAGCCCATTGAGGCTGGCAATCTCCAAGATTTGGTTTTTGGGCGCGCATCAGCGCAGTCAGTCACTATTTCATTTGCTGTTCAGGCCAGCGTCACCGGAACTTATAGTGGCCTGCTTTATAACAACAGCGCCGGTTTCTCATATCCCTTCTCGTTTGCTTTGACGGCCAACACGCCGAAGATTGTCTCGGTAACAATCCCGGGCGACACATCGAACGCAATCAATACCGGGATAAATGCCGGACTTACACTACGTATCAGTTTTGGTGCGGGCGCTTCGAAAGCTGCGTCAGCAGGTTCATGGCAGTCCGGAAATTTCTTCGGCGTTACCAGCCAGACTAATTTGGTAGCCACTAACGGTGCCACTATGGCACTCGGTGGCGTAAAGCTGGAGCGCGGATCGGTTCCGACGCCATTCGTGCCTGATGACTTTGCGACCGCCATGCAACGGTGCCAGCGGTACTATCAGGTTATCGGAATTGGCAATGTCGGCGAGTATGCCGGTCAGGGGCAGGCGACGGGCATCTCGGCGGCCATTTGCAATTTCCCTTTGCGCGTATCAATGCGAACGGCTGCTACCACCATCACACTGCCGCCCGCTGGCGGTTCAGTAGGTGATGGGTGTTTTTTGGACGGAACTGTTTCAGTGCCCGGGACGGTTGGCACCAATACGGGCATCAACGAATCTGTGGCAACTTTCCGCGTTTCGGGTTCGGGCTATAGCGGACTGACCGCTGGGCAAAGTTCGATTTTCTATTTGAACAACGCGACAATCACCATTTCAGCGGAGCTTTGATGTGACCGCGTCCTACCAGTTCTGCCAAGCAGACCCGATCTCAAGAGCCGTCATGGTGCGGCGCTCTGATAACGCCTTTATCCCGATGAGCATGGACAATGCCGACTGCCGGCAATTCTTGCTCGATTGGCATGGCGGCGCGACGGTCATCAATGCTGATAGTTCTTCCGCCGCTTATAGTGATGCCGCCGTGACGGCGCTTGGTCTCACGCCTCCATAAGGATGGGCCATGACATCCAACATTTTCGCAGACAGCGCGTCGGTTGCGGAAGGGCTCTACACCCACACCACGTCGCGATCTAACGGCTTCTGGCTGGAAGGCCTCGGCGGCTTTCTGATTAACGACAGTACGGGCGGCCGGATCATCCCCGACAACTCCAATACTCAGCAGCCTGACGAGATCACGCTTATGGTCTCGCCGCCAGTGTTCGTGCCGATGGAGATCACCCAGGCCGCAGGTCTGCGCCTCGAATTTTCCTGTCTCGAAATCTTGGATGGCGTTTCGTCTTTCAGCGCCACCGTTGCCGAGCACACCTTTGACGTCAAACCAATTGTCGCGGTCCCGACCGAGTGGTTCAGTCATATTTTCTTCGATTGGGCGATCAACTTCGACGATTTTGCGCCACTCCTGGCCGATACGCCGAGCCGGTCGGAAATCGTTAATGCGGTTCATGCTGACAGCTTTGCGCCGCTCGACATCGCGATCCAGATCATCAACCTGTTCGGGGCTCCGACGGAATGGTCGGCTACCTTGGCGCTGATCGAGCAATCGGCGGCCGAGCATCTGGCCAGCGAGTTGCGCGACGCGCCGAGCCCGCCCGAGCACGCCTTCGACGTCAAGCCATTGTCCGCGACGCGGATCGAGGTCGCCGGAAGCGCGCGCGCCGATACACCGGGCCGCATCGAGAGCCTTGGCACGCTCCAGCGCACCACGCCGGAACCCGCCGAGCACACCATGGGCGTGCCGGTCTCAACCCCGGCCCAGGTTGAGCGCACTACAGACGTCAAGCCCATCGTGACGGTGCCGCTGGAAAAGACCTTCGATGTGAAGCCGTTGTCCCTGATTCCAATCCAGATCATCGGAAGCCTGCGGTTCACGACACCGACATTCCCCATCGAGTTTCGCGGCACCATGGTGGTGAGCACCCTGGAAGCAGTCGAGGCGCTGCTCGGCGTGCGCAGCACGGCTGTCCCGCCGCTGGAGCACCTGGGTGGCATCGCCGCCGCCACGCCAGTCAGGGACGACCAGAAGGGCACCATGGCCCGGGACACGCCGGAGGTAGGCGAGCGCCTGGGCACCGAACTGGCGCTGTCTGCGGCCCCGCTGGAGCGCGGCTTGGGCATTGGAGGGCCTGGGGTGAAAATACCAACCGAGCACGTCAGCCTTATCCGGGTTGACCGGGCCGAGGCGGTGGAGTTCCGGGCGTGGCTTCAAAGCAACACTGCCGCGTTGGTCGAGGAACTGTCTCGCATTCGACAGGACGCGCCGGGCAGCCTGGAGCACACCGCGACCGTCACCGGCCTGACGCCTTCCAAGGCGGCCTACAGCGGCACGCTGGCGGCCAGCACGCCGATCCCGGCGGCGCTGATGTCTGGGATCGCCAGCGCGGTGGCGGCCGTGGTGGAGCGGCTGACGCCCGTGCGCGTCGATTCCAAAAACCGGGTGGAATGCGCGCTGCTGGTCGACCTGCCCAGCCGGATCGACCGAACCGGAACCATCCTGACCGACGCGCCCGCGCGCATCGAGATCACCATGCAGGTCCACGATGACAGCGGCATCCCCATCGCCTTTTACGGCTATGCGCTGATCGGACAGCAGGCTTTGCAGGGAAGCAAAGTCACGGTACAGCTTGAGGGCACCAAGCAGACGACCGAACTTCAAGGGTCTAAGGTCGAGGTGCTGCTGGTGGGGAGTGTCAAAACATGACCGTCGCAAATCAGGATTTCTCGATTGTCCAGGGGAACGCCGGAATCGTCGTGTGGACGATCACCGATGGGAACGACAATCCGATTCCTATTGGCAGCGGCAATGTCACGGCTGCCTCGCTGGTGGTGCAGCAGAATCTCGACACTGGCACGCCTGTTGCGCTGACCAAGACACTGACAACCGGTCTCTCGATTGTCGGCAGCGGCT
>Ga0302275_10003364_pt1 | contig 16221 bp, 13 predicted proteins | sample III_Bog_N2_2_FD_200229 | JGI IMG/M metagenome (GOLD analysis project Ga0302275, IMG submission 200229) | Peat permafrost microbial communities from Stordalen Mire near Abisko, Sweden - III_Bog_N2_2 | ecosystem: Environmental > Terrestrial > Soil > Wetlands > Peat | place: Sweden: Abisko...
GCTGGATTTCAGTATCGATAAGCGGCACGCCTATTGCAGCGACGATCCACGGAAGCTGTCTGAACGCCTGGTACACACGCTGCAGACCTTGACCCGGGCAATCACCCAACGGCTTGCGCTACGGGACGCGCTGACAAGTTCCGACGCAATTGTCGCCGAGGCTCTGGATGGATTGAAGGGGGCCGAAGCAGTCTCAACGCTTGGCGTGGAGATCCTCTCCCTTTCCATTCTTGCGATCACGCCGACTCCAGAGACCAGCCGGGCGCTTGAGGCTGAGGCAAGGGAGGCGTTACAGCGCCGAGCAGATGAAGCAATCTACGCGCGCCGTAATGCAGCGGTCGAGCAGGAGCGACTGATCAAGGAATCGGAGCTGAACACCGAAATCGCCGTCGAAACTAAAAAGCGGCAGATTCGTGAGACACAAATGGCCGCCGAAATCGCGGTCGAAGAGCAAAGGGCTCAGTTGGTCGACCGCCGCGTGGAAAACGAGCGCAAGGATGCCGACAGCCGCGCCTACGCATTGACCGAAACGCTGAAACCAGTGCGAGAACTTGATTGGAAGACTCTGATGATGTTGGGTGGCAATAATGGAGACCCGCGGACCATGATTGCTTTGGCCTTCCAGCAGATGGCAGAGAATGCACAAAAGATCGGCGAGTTGAACATATCTCCAGATCTCCTGACAGCGCTGACCAAGCCGGGTCCACCGGCGACCGTAGCCGCCGCACCGGTGAGGAAATAGCCGTGTTCAAGAAGATCGTTATCGTTACACGCCGAACCAGGCTTCAGGAGCTCGTAGAACGATTCAACACGCATTCGCAGGCCAAGTTCTATATCGAGCACTCGGGCGGCGACTTCGCGGACTACGAACGCGAGGACGACTCCTACCAAACCGCCCTGGATCTGGTTCGGCGTTCACTGGATTTCGAATTGCCGCATCAGGTCGTCGATCGCGCCTTGATTCCGACGTACAAGTTCCAGAAGGAAGATGTCGTCGTAACTCTGGGGCAGGATGGACTGGTGGCCAATACCGCCAAGTATGCCGGCGCCCAACCCATTGTTGCCGTCAATCCTGAGCCATCCAGGTTTGATGGCATTCTGCTGCCTTTCCTGCCGGATCAGGCGAGGACCGCGGTTGGACAGGTTTTCGACGCGAAAGCCGCGTTCCGCGAAGTGACCCTGGCGGACGCAACCCTCAATGACGGTCAGCGGTTGCTTGCTTTCAACGACTTGTTTCTGGGTGCGCGGAGTCACGTTTCTGCGCTCTACCGGATCGTGCGCGGCAAGCGCTCCGAAACGCAATCTTCAAGTGGCGTTCTGGTTTCGACTGGCGCGGGCTCTACCGGCTGGATTTCCTCTGTATTCAATATGGCCTCGGGTGTGACTAGCTTTTGCGGCGGACGACCGGTCAAAGGCATTCGCATGCCCTGGGAAGATCGACGTCTGTTATACGTCGTTCGGGAGCCGTTTATCAGCCGCCATTCGCAGGCTGGCATCGTGGCAGGTATGCTCGAAACCGGCGAGGAGCTCGTTCTCGAATCGTTGATGCCATCTGGCGGAGCGATCTTCTCGGATGGAATGGAAGCGGACTTCCTTCAATTCAACTCCGGAGCTATCGTTCGCGTTCGCGCCGCCGAACAACGTGCACATCTTGTCGTATCCTGAGGACCTTGATGAAAGTTGCCGTCGATACCGTGATCTTCACCGTTCAGTCTGGAGAGCTGAACGTCCTTCTTGTGAAGCGGAAGATTCCGCCATTCGTCGGGCAACACGCGATTCCCGGCGGTTTCGTTCTTGATCACGAAGATCTCGATCAGGCCGCCCTTCGTGAGCTCAGGGAAGAAACCGGCGTCGCGGACGTCTATCTGGAGCAGCTCTATTCCTTCGGAGATCCCAAGCGGGATCCCCGCGGGCGCATCGTTTCGGTTTCCTACTTTGCGCTGATCTCCGCTGACCGTACCCTCCAGGCGGGCACGGACGCATCCGAAGCTGCCTGGTGGCCCATGGCAAAGCTGCCGCCACTCGCTTTCGACCACGCGGAAATCCTGAATTATGCGCTGGAGCGGCTGCGCAACAAGCTGGAATACACGACGGTCGGATTTCAGCTGCTCCCCGAAAAGTTCACGCTCACCGAGTTGCAAACGGTCTATGAAGCCATTCTTCACAAGCAACTCGACAAGCGCAACTTCCGAAGAAAGATGGCGCTGCTAAAGATTCTGAAACCGCTCAAGGAATATCAGCGCGCCGGACGCCGGCCTGCACAGCTATTCAGGTTCGCAGCGATTCGGTTCGAGAAGCTAAAGGAAAAGGGGATTCTGTTTCCGTTTTGATTGGTGGTCTCTCGAGCGCAAATCCTCGGCAGGGCATCAAGGACACGAAGGTAGGAGTCTTATTCTGACTGTAGCGATGAATACTGTGATTCTATTTCGGCCAACGGGGGAAACGGAACTCGCTCTGATTCGCGAGAGCGGATGGCGGGCTTTTCCGCCACGATTACCGGAACAGCCAATCTTCTATCCGGTTCTGGACGAGGAATACGCGATACAGATCGCTAGGGATTGGAATACTCGCGACGGTGGTAAAGGGTTCGTTCTTCGTTTCCAGGTTGATCGCGACTACCTTTCCCGGTTTCAGGTACAAACCGTCGGTGCTCGAATCCACCGGGAGTATTGGATTCCAGCAGAAGACCTTCCCGAGTTCAACAGAAACATCGTCGGAACGATCGAAGTTATTCACCACTTTGAGAGTCGTGCCCAGTGATTATCACTTCTTTTGAATCTCAGTGAACTGGCACTCAAGTGATGTAAACCAAAACACCCGATCGAACCGAAACGGGACGCACCAAGTCTCTATCCCGTGTGGAATTGGAACGCTCCGTGCGACTGTCACCCCTGAGTAAAGCAGGAGCCACAGTTCCGCACCATCGGGCAAGTTCGAGCGATAGGTATCAATGAGGCTATCCTTCGCGGCTATTCGAGCTTCGATCTGGGTACGAATATCGGTCAGCGTAACACCGCCGACTTCGCCACTCCACCAATCTCCAGGACTTGACTCTGCGACAATAACAACCGAATCGAAACCATCTGGAGCTTCCTTGTACTTGAAAGACGCAACCGGATTCGCGCGATGGACGTTCGCTTGAACGAATCTCGAGAGTGCACGGGCTAATTCGTGTTTACTGCGCCTTTTGCCCTTCGCGTTCGTGAAGTACGCACTCACATGAACAGGATTTGCATTCGGCCCAGTGTAGTAGTCCTTTTGGGCTGTTTCGATGATTGCTCGGTGAAACGATTCTTCCTCAACTGGAATGATGCCGTGGTTGCTACTCGCAGGTCGCAACACCTCGGTCAGCTCTATTCCTAATGCGCCTCTCATTGTCTGAAATCTGAAATCAGGTTCCTCGCCGGCGAGTTCTCCAGAAGGTATGGGCACGCCTGCATTCCGGGCAGCCGCCAAGTACCACGATTCGATTCTCTTTTGTTCACCGTTGCTGCCGGGCATTAGACCTAGTTTAGTTCCTGCCCGGCGCGGCGGATTAATCGCAGGTGGTTGATCGTTCACGTGCCTTTGTAGTTCAACAGCGGCCTGAGGGTGCGGTGGACTTTGACAAGGTCGTGTTGTTCTTTTAGAACAGTGCGAATGTCCTTGTACGCCGATAGAGCTTCATCGCGGATTGCATCGGCGAGACGCCAGTCGAACCAGACGCCCTTCATCTGGCGTTGCAGTTCTGCGCGGCTGATCTTCCTTGCCGCCTCGGACCGGCTCATCGCCCTCCCAGCGCCATGCGCGCTGGAATTGAGTGCTTCCTCACATCCCCTGCCCTCGACATGGAAACTGAGCGTCCCCATTGAACCTGGCAACACGCCCAGTTCACCAGCCTGCAGCACCATCGCGCCTTTCCGGTGGACCCAGAAATTGCTGGCACCATGCTGCTCCAGAGCGACGTGGTTGTGATCGGTTGTGATGGATGTCTCCCAAAGCAGTCGGGCGCCAATTGCATCCTGAATCACCTTCTCCGCCTCCGCTGCCATCGCTCGCCTTGAAGCCGCTGCATACCGGCGAGACCAGTCGAGGTCATGCAAGTATGCTGCTCCCTGCTCGGACTCAGCGTCCAGCGCGCGAAAGCGACCTTCGGTTACTTGCGCACCTGCAAGGTGATGATCGCGGACCGCCTGGCCGAGAGCCCGGGAGCCACTGTGAATCATCAGCCAGAGCTGGTCTTCCTCGTCGGCTTGAAGCTCCAGAAAGTGATTCCCGCTACCCAGAGTCGCGAACTCCACCGCGCCCTCGCTTCGCCGGAGCGACTCGAGCCTGGCACTGCTCAATTCAATGGAATCCAAGTCTTGAGGCTGGGCAACAACTACCTGCCGGTTGCGACGCCGGCTTGGGATCGCCTTTGCGAATCCCGCCAGAATCTGGCCGGCGGCTTTTGGATCGCGCAGCGGCTCTGCACTGGAGTTCGTTGCCACACCAAGCATTCCGCAACCGATGTCGCCGCCTACAGCCTGCGGGTAAATCAATCGCGACGTTGCCAGCACCACTCCCACGCAGATGTCGTTAGCCAGATGAACGTCTGGCATCACAGCGATCCGCTGGACATCTGGGGCCTGCTGGAGACGCCCCAGAGCTTCGGCGACTTCATGACTGAGTGGAGCCGTCAGCCACATTTTGATTGGAGGCAAGGATGGGTCAATCATTCTCACCTTCTGCCTGGAACGCAGGCACGAAGGCCAGTTCCGGCGCTCGCTTCCGTGCGATGGACATGGCGACCTCGGTGCGGAGTCGCAGCCGATTCTGCCGAAGCCACGTCATGGCATCCGAGATGGGACAACCCTCTGAAACCACAATGTGCGCCAACAGATGCCCGCAATCTGGAGCCGGCGAAACCTCATCGACAAAGATTTCGCAGCCTTGTAGTTGCGAATCACCGCTTGCGAGCGCCAGGTTCAGTGCGCGCTGCACCTGGCGACAGAACTGCTGTGTCTTCCGCATTACCTTGCGGTCGAGTGATGATCTCTCTGGGCCATTGCCCAGAAGTGCTTCGGCGAACTCCGGGTCAACGGACTCCGCCGCACGATTACGACGCTTTTGCCACTTCACAAACTTCTCCCTTGCCGCGCATAGGCGCGACTTGCCGTTCCGCGCATGTGCGCAGATGCGGCTTCAACTCATAGGTTGAAATTGGGAGCCAGCCCGGCCGGCTGGATCAGGCGGCGACGAGCAGGCTCGACGGCTTCGGACTATTGGCAATCGGCGACATAGTCTCCTCCGGTCCTCGTCGAGTCGGGAATCGGCTTGTGAAGTTACCGATTCGCTCTACGATTATGCCTTCATTCGAGGAATCATTCAACCTTAATTGGGTAATTCGTTTGCTCCGAAATCGAAATCATGCTACTTTGTTCAAGGAAAGGAGACGTCCATGCGGATCAATCATCGATTGCGTGACTGTGTGAATCGCACGGCCCAGGACGGCTCTTTCTCTGCCTTCCTCTGCCGCGCATAACGGCAACCCCTAACAACTAGAAGGGAAAGTATGACGACCCAGGAGTATCTGTGTCGGCACTTCGCCCGTATGGGTGCGCGCGTTGTTGTGCGCGGACCTCGCCTCAGGCAGCGGACGAAGATTGCAATCGATGTAGGCAGGGACCGTTCCGGCGAAGTGTTTGTCATCGGGTGTGAAGACGAAGTTGCAATCGAAGTTATCGACGTGCAGCCACAGTCGCATCACCTGGTGCTGATGACTCGAGACGGAAGTGCAAAGCACAAGTTCCTGCTTGGGCGCGATGAACGCCACTGGTTTGCTGCGGCCGTGCCGGGCGATGGTGTTCGCGATGTGCGAACCGCAATCGCCAGCTTGCGTCCCACGGAGATCGAGGGACGTGAGGCGATTCGGCAGGGTGAGTGGTTCTTTGTTCCGGAACCCGGCGTGAACGACAAGGACGCCGTGATCCTGCGCAACGAGCCGCTAAGCCGCGGTGGTGGCAGCAAGCCTCACGTCTGTGCGCAGATGATGAGGAAAGGTGGTGAAGCGGTGATGGTATGCAGCCGGTACCAGACGGGCATTGCTATCGGGGAGTACCAGAAGCTCATCGCACGCAACCCAGAAGCGCGAAAGTTCGGCTGGAGCCGCATGGTGCGCAACGCCGAAGTCTATGCGCGTGGAGAAATCCGGCACCGGGATCACAAGACGATTGATCTCTGGTGCTGGCATCGCGTGTTCATGAACCGGGAGAGATTTGCGAAGCACGCTCCGCAGATTGCGTTTCTCGATTAACCCGAATGCCCCAGGTCTCGATATGCACGGGACCTGGGGTACAGGAGCCAACTATGTTCGATGGTGTCACAGAGTTCACTTCGGCGCAGCCAGGAGACTCGGCCGAGTTCATGAAAAAGGTGCAGGCTCTAGTTGTTGGCGGTGCTCGCGACTACGAGCCGGCGCGTCTGTACGTTATTCGCATTGACAACTGGTTTGGGCCGAAATGGGTGCACTTCGCCGGAAAGGTCTCCGTCGGAAAACACTTCTACGCGGGCATTCATAAGGTCACACTGCACGTGCCGCCGTTTGTCCCGCACCGAGTGGTTGCAGAGCGAGTCTTTGCCGGTCCGAACTACGATGAGACCGTCGCCAGGCCGCCGTTGCATATCGAGTGCGCGAGCATGCTGGCGCTTTCCAGGCGAATCGCGGACGTGGATAAGGAGGCCGCATTCGTATGGTTCAGCGGTCAGTCCGAGGTACAGAAGCGGGGTTCAATCATGGTTTATTTACCAGTTGCTTCGACACCGATGACGAGCCACCGCCGCGAACGCCGCCGGACCGGAGCATTTTACGTGGGTCTGTCGGAACACGAAATGGGCTGGAATCCAGTCATGTTGCGCGAGATTTCGCGTGGTGAGGTGGAGCACCTTGAGGAGTGCGGGAGAACTTTGATTGACTACCGTGAGCTTACGCACTGAAAATCTCGGCCTATATTCTCTAGTCACCATGGAGAGCTATTTCAGCGAACTGGTTACCGCGTTTGTTCCTGGCCGTCTGCATAATCCCACAGCAAGCATCGATGACGGGTTTGCCGCGCGGCTGTTCCTGCATAAAACTAAGTTGAAGCCAGAGTGATCGTCCCATGCGCAATCCGCAACTGAAAGGGCTCTCGCCTGCAATCAAAGAACTCGTCGATCCGCTTGTGACTTGGCCGAATATCCAGGCTCGGTGGCGGGATGAGTTTGACACTGTTTCGAGGATTCGATCCATCGGCGAAAGTTGCGAAGCTCATGCACGATTACCTAGAAAAAGGCTTCCCACCCCAGGTCTTATACGGCGTTATACGAGGCGCATATAATTATCCGAACCTCGTATAACGTGCTTTACCATTGGAGCATTCGCGGCCATCAGCTGCACAGGGGCTTTTGACAATGGAACCACTCGCTTTGTGAACGCTTCGTTCTAGGATGAACGGCACCAACCGGCTGCGCCGGTCGGAAGGATACACGTCGTCGACATCGAGTCTTCGGCGGGCCTACGATCAGGAACTGATGAGTCCGGTCTAATCCTTCCGATTACCCAGCCAGCGCACTTCTGCGGGCGAACGGATACGTTGGCAACGCTGCTATAATCCCCCCAACTCTTAATTCCAACTTTTCGGATGTAGGATCTTCTTGAACTCATTTGAATTGAGTGGTTTCCGCTCGCGTCAAGAGCGCATCTCGGGCCAACTGAAGGCACTTGCAGAAGTTGCGAGAGGCCTGGCTGTTGAAAGTCTCGCCCTTGAACTAGACAATACCCGGCGCGAAATGCTCAAGGATACCTTTCGCTTTGTGGTCGTTGGGGAGTTTACCAGAGGCAAGTCTACGGTGATCAATGCGCTGTTGAGAGACCGTGTATTGCCGTCCGCAGTCGAGCCAACAACGGCCGTCTTGACGAAGGTCGCGGGGGGAGGCAGCAAATCGTTCAAGTTGCTCCACCGCAATGGGCGCCAAGACCAGGAAATTACCTTCGAACAGTTTTGCGACCTCGTTGCGCCGCTTCTGCCCCGGAGGAATGACCGAGATCAATGCCAACGATATGAGCAGAGGCTAAAAGACCTTCGCGATCTCTCGATGGTCGAAATGTGCTGCAGCGCGCCTATTTGCAATGAGGGTGTCGAAATCATTGATACACCTGGCACAAACGATCTCGACCCACTCCGCGAACAGATTACCTACGACTATATCCCTCGTGCAGATGCAATCCTTTTCGTACTAAGTGCAAGGACGCCTTTTACTAAATCTGAGTCGGACTTTTTGGTTAATCGAGTGCTAAAGTCCGACGTTGCTAGGATCTTCTTCCTGCTCAATTTCTCAGATACGCTTTCAAAGGATGATCTTGAGACAGTTCGACATAAATGCCTCAATGACCTTTCGAACGTCGTAAAGCAACCCCGCCTGTTTCCCGTCTCAGCGAGGACTGCTCTTCGCTTCAGGCTAAGAGCAACAAAGAATTCAGTATCGCCTGATGAGGAAGGCGGCTTTCAGGAACTCGAAGCCGCTCTCTCAACGTTTCTCCAGTCCGATCGAGCTTGTGCCAAACTGAGCCGTCCGATTCATAGAGGGCTTCGCTATTGCGATGAGTTGCTCAGCGGCCCACTATCCTTCGCCAAGTCCAGTGTCGGATTAGAGATTCCAGAATTGCAGAAAAGGATCGACGAGCTTGCCCCGAAGATTCAACGACTGCAGCAACGACGCGACACGACAATTTCATCTCTTCGCCTTCGCCTCGGTAACAAGCGAAGTGAAATGGCTGTTCTTCTTCGAAGAGGCCTCTACGATATTGCCAACTCAGCTTTAGCAGCCGTCGATTCATACGAGGGGCCGCTGCAAGCAGAAGAAATTGGCCGACACATAGAGGGAATTGTGGCCCCAATCCAATCTCAATTACACTCTTCGTTCAAATCCACCACAACTGCTGCATTTTCGCTTGAGTTTTCCAACGCGGGCAAGGAGCTTGCAGATATTGAAGCCGGCTTCGGCACGGTGTTCCACGCGAACTTCGATGCTTTGATGACAAGGCATGGTGTGAGTGTCTCCTCGACGGAGGTTGGGACGGGCTCTATGCTTCTCCAGCTTGGAGGGGCCGGAATCGGACTCCTGTTTGTTCCGCTATTCTTTCCACTCGCTATCTTCGCTGGATGGATCGGCGGTGCATTGGCCTCTTTCCTTTTCGAGTCGAAAGCTCGGCAAGAACAACTTGGGAAAATAAGACTCTCGATGGATGAACGTTATCGAGGCACAATTCCCGGTGCTGTATCTCAGTTTGAGCAAGCCTGGGATACGGCTGTACAAGAAGCGTTGAAAGAACTCGCGGACGCCTTTGAGCGTCGTTGTGTTGAGGCCAGAAGCGCACTTGTCTCCGCGCTGGACAAACTGACGAGTGCCACGCAGAGCGCCACCGAGTTGCGGAATGAGTTGGGCCGGACGGAGAAACGCTTGCTTGATGTAAAGCAACAGTTGATGAGCGAAGGGTTGTTCGAATGAATTGTATCGAGGCCAAGGAAGAATTGCGAGAGATCGGCAACTGTCTTGCCGCTATCTTGAATACGATCGACAGTCAGAGTTTACTCTCCGACTTTAACGATTGGCGTACAGATTTGGAGACAGATGTATTTACTGTCGTTGTGGTAGGCGAGTTTAACCGGGGCAAGAGCACATTGTTAAATGCGCTCTTTGGGCAAGAGATTCTCCCTATTGGCGTAACGCCCACTACCGCGACAGTTACAATTCTTCGTTACTCCGCGAATCCCCAGATTCAGGTGCATTATGCTGGTGGCACTGTAAAGGATTTAGTCTTTTCCAAGGATGCGATTGAATCCGTTGTTTCCTCCGCCAGTCAGGCGGCAACGGAGATCGAATATGTCGAAGTTGGCATTCCACATCCGCTATTGCAGGCAGGCATGGTTTATGTCGATACGCCGGGTGTGGCCGACCTCAACAGGGACCGTGTAGAAGTGACGTATCGTTTTGTCCCTCGCGCTGATGCAGTAATTTTTGTACTTGATTCAATGCAAGCAGTGACCGACTCTGAAATTGAGTTTCTTCAATCGACTATTCTGACCAATGGCATCGAGCGATTGCTCTTCGTCTCGAACTTTGCTGACTTGCTTGAGGTTGAGTACAAGAGCACGGCGGCAGAGAAGGTGAAGAACAGGCTTGCCTCGGCGCTCGACAGAGACGATTTGCCCGTTGTTGTCTTATCTGCAAAGGAAGCAGGTTCTGAATCCGAGCGGGCCTACTCTGGCATAGAAGAATTGGAGGCCCAACTTCGCATTATCAACCTAGATGGAATGCGTAGTCAGGAAAAGGTTGCTCACCTGCGCCAGAGGCTTTCAGCAATCATTCTTAGTGCCAAGAATGACGCCGAGCGCAAGAAGTCTTCGAGCCAGCTTGAGGCAGATGCGCTAAAGCGACAAATAGTTGAACTGGATGAGCAGTGGCGTCAGCGGGAAGAAAGAATTAGACGGATTGCCGACTGGACGAGCGACCGCGAGGCTGAAATCATTGCGATGGCGCAAAAGTCCATGGAGACGTATTTTCGCGCTCTGAAGGAAGATGTAGGCGACCAAATTAGCACCTACAGCGGGCCGGATTTTAAGGGCTTCGTTGAAATGCAGATCCCTCTAATGATCAAGAGGCGGTGCAAGATGTGGGTTGATGCACACGGGGATGCGCTTCGTTCATTGCTCATGCGTCTTTCTGCGGAATTGACTGCCGCACTAACCAGGGAATTTAAAACCAGGATTCCAATGCTTGAGCCGAGGTTCGTTTCTCGCGGGATAGCAGTTGAGGATGTCCATCTTGATTCTCCAGATGCTCCAAATGGTCGTATGTATGCAGGGCTCATTCTCGGAGGCGTTAGCGCTCTATTAATGCTAACCGGCGTCGGAATGTTTATGCCGATGCTCAGTTTTGCTGGATATCCTTGGTTGGCCGGACGCCTTGACAAATCCGGCCTCGAAAAAGCCAAGCACAAGTTCATGCCTGAATTTGATAAGGCCCTCTATTTGGCGGCGGAGTCAATGAGGGACCGAGTTTTAGGGTACTTGGTCGATGAGGTCAGAGGTCTTCAGGAGTCCGCCGAACTGAAGTACCGCCAGCTCCTGCAAGCAGCGCGGAGCGAGATACAGGAAGAATCGGCATTCCGGAGTCAGCCGACGGCGATGGTCCGGAGCCGTCTGAGTATTATCGACGAGACACTTGCGAGTCTACGAAAACTCGAGACTCGAATATCGTTACTATCATCCAACGAATTGAAGGAGGCCTCTGTATGAGCGACCAATTTGCTGATCAGAATCAGATCTTCCACAATGGCGATCTGTCCCACCATACCATCAACGGCGAACTGATTTCCACTGGCGTCAAGAACGCGTTTTCCCAGGACTACTTCCGGTCGGATGGTGGTCATGAACATGCAGTACCCAATGCCGAGGGTGGAATGGATGTGTACAGAGACGGCGCTCTACAGGAGAGAATCATTCCCCATGGACATGGTGCGCACGATGTCTACGACTCTCAGATGCAGTTAAAGGCAACTATTCATCCAAATATGCAGCACGGGCACGACGTTCTGCACGGTGGAACCCTGCTGGAGAGCAGCATACCACTTGGTCACGGCGCCACGACGGTATTGAACTATAGTGATCCCCTTGCTCATCTGAGCGAATACTCAATGACCAAGCTTGTTCTGGAATAGGAATCAATGCCAACGATAGACCTGGATAACACAAAACAACTTGCTCGGCTCGGCGAACTGCTTTCAGCTGCGGCAACAGACTTATCTTTCTATCCGCTTTTGGCAGACCATTCGTTCCAGTTTGAGACCACCGCACATGATCTACGCCTGCCGCCTCTGGTCGTTGTTATGGGAACTTTCAAGTCAGGAAAGTCGACATTACTTAACGCCATTTTGGGTGAAACACTTCTGAGTACCAACGTGTTGCCAGAAACTGCAACTGTGACGATGCTTAGGAAAGGGAGGAAGGGTAAGATCTTTGGTCATTTCGAAGGGCACCCAGTCCGGAAATGGCCCATTTCTAAATTAGCCGCCCTAAGCTCAGAAACAACTCCTGCCACGGCAGCAATTCGCGAATCGATTTCCTTCATCGAAGTTCCGATTGATCTTCCGTTACTAGATCGCGTCACGCTTGTTGACACTCCAGGCGTTAATTCGCAATATGAGAAACACACGCAGGCGACAAAGAGTTTCTGCCACAGATCCGAAGCCGTTCTATGGATTGTCTCCAGCTTACAGCCTCTCAATAGTGTCGAAGAGGCGTGGATCAAGGCGCTTCGTGAGGACATCAAGGTCCTGGTCGTAGTTAACCAAATTGACCTACTGGATCCGGATGAAACGCCCGTATCAAGAATAGTTGAAAGAGTTCGAAATAGCGTGGAACGGCAAAATGTATCGGTTACGGCGGTGTCCGGAAAACTCGCACTCGAAGGAATCCTGAACTCAAACAAAGGGGCTCTTAACGCGAGTTTGTGGTCTTCATTTCTTGAGGATTGCGATCGTGAGGTTTTTCATTTCGACACGAGCCGGCGACTTCAGCGTGCAAGCAGGGATGTTCATCGTCTAGTTGATTTACTTTTTGCAGACATCTCGGAGTACTTGCGAGAAGCGGATCGGTATCGACTTAAAGCTAGAGGTGGCAAGGAGTACTACGACAGCCTTGAAACCAAATTACGTATGCTGGCCGAGGCCGAACGCGAAATGCTCAAATCGGAAGACGTTCGCGAAGCCATGCAGTCTCTATCAATTGAAGAATACTGGGAGAGCTCAAAGGAGTTGGAGCTAAAGCGCCAGGCTCTGACAGGAGCGCTACTTGCAATTGATGAAAAGCAATCTGCTATCAATCGTGAGGTATCCGCGCTGACAACTAGGCGCGAACGATTCCAGCCTGAGGTTGATAAATTCAATCAAGACTGGACGGCTTACATGACTTCTGGGCTCTTTGGTGGAGAGCCAAAGATGTTTACCGGCGGCAAAGATAAGTTATTGCGTCGCAGGCAGATTCTTGAACAACAACAATCATTCTTCGGAACGGAGCAAAAGGAAATACGGAGTCGAGAGCGCGAACTGGATTCCGTTCGTGAAAGAACGAAGGGTGACTGTGCGAAGTTTCTTGAAATTGCCGGGGACTCCATACGCAACACAATTGCTTCAGTAGTTAGGGAGTCAGAACACGCTGTTCAGGATCAGGGTAACGCAGCAGCAGAGCTTGCGGGGCTGAAGTGGCTTGCCGAATATGCGAACAGGTCTTGCAAAAAGAATCTGTGGACAGAGATAAGTCAGCTTACTGTGTCCTCTTTATCGGACGTGCCAGTTAGTGAAGCGGATCGCCGAATCGAACAGCTCATCAGAACGATTGAAAGTATACCTGGCCAAGAGTGGAATGTGGTGGTTCAGAATCCACTGCCGCTACCAAAAGAGGTTAAGAGAACTGCATCAGCTAAGGGAGCCCGGATCGAATCGTGGAGACTGGTCAGGGATGCCTTAATCTTGGTTCCTTTGCTTCCGATAAGAATCCTGACTACGTCCTTTGGATTCGCACGAAGGCATCCAGTATTTGCAATCTCTCTTGGAGTTATTCTCTACTTCGTCACAATTAAGAGTGGCCTGTTGCAACGCTCCTCAGCGACGGCTGAAGTTGCAAGTCAGCCCTCTTCCCAGGCAGCTCAATCGTCAACGGACTCCGACAGTTCTGCGGCAAAGACGGATACTGCAACCACCGAACAGACTGCGACCGGTCCTGCTGCCGATCCGGAAGCTCAGAGCACAGAATCGACCGAGCAGGAGGCAAAGGCTCTCTATGACCAGGGACGTTACTCTGACGCAATCCCTCTTTTCGATCAGGCTTGCAATGTTGACGGTGGCAAGGAGGCTTGCGTTGAGCTAGGCAATCTCTATCGAAATGGAGTTGGAGTGGCGATAGACAAGTCCAGAGCGACAAACCTCTTTCAAAAAGCCTGCACCATGGGTGATCAGGACGGTTGTCATCAATTGAAGGAACTGCAGGCTCTGGATGCGCTGGATGCACCTGATACCAGATCTGATGCAGCAAGGAAGCAACGAGAAAAGGCAGCACTGAAAGCATTGGAGCAATGAACATGAGGATTAGGTTCTGCACGTTACCGTTTACGATGTTGTTCTCAGTTTCCTGTTTTCTCGTTGCGGCTAATGTAGTTATGGTCTCGTCCTCAGGTCAAGCTCAAGTCGAAGTTTCGAAGCCCATCGGCTTGAATGGGCTGAGCCAAGCGCTAAAGATCGGTGGGTTGACGCCAGAGAAACTGGTACAAATTATTCGTGAGCGTGGCGTCAGTTTCAAAGTGGACGTCGAGATCGAGAAGCAGCTACGCAATGCTGGAGCGGACGAAAAGGTTATACAAGCGGCACGCGAGAATTATCGTGGTGAGACCCTGAAACCTGGTCCCGTTGTGGATGCAGTTCCAGACTCTGGCGCTCAATCCACTTCCTCGTCAGAGGATGAAAAGGAGAGAGGGCAACAGACTGCGCAGGCACGTCAATCGCAGGCTACTCTCCTCCTGCAGAGAGGAAACTCCTATTTTGCCAAACAGGAGTTCGACGCCGCTATTCAGGATTACAGCGCCGTCATCAGCCTCGACAGCAGTTCTCCGGCTCCCTTCGCCAATCGCGGCCATGCCTACAACGGGAAAGGTGAGTATGACCGAGCCATTCAGGACTTTGATGAAGCCATCCGCTTGAATTCAGGCTTCGCAAACGCCTACTTGGGCCGGGGAATATCAAATAACCAGAAAGGAAAGACGGATGAGGCGCTTTCGGATTTTGACCGCGCTATAGGCCTGGACCCGAATCTCACGAACGCCTTTCTGTTTCGTGGAAGCGTATACAACACTCAGGGGCAGTTCGAACGAGCTGTTTCGGATTTTGACAAGGTAATTCGCAATTCTCCGAACTCCTCCGGCGTCTATTACGAACGCGGATTATCGAAGTTCTTTATGGCCGACTTGGCCGGGGCTGCTGCGGATTTCGAACAAAGCCTTGCGCCGAATCGCCCCGCAGTTAACTCGGCCTATGTACTTCTGTGGCTGCATATAGCTAACCGCCGCCTGGGGAAGAACGACACAACGGATTTCGCCCAGCGGGCAGCACGAGAAGATCAATTGAAATGGCCGGCCCCGATCATCCGTCTCTATAACGGCGAGTTGACGGAAGAGCAGGTTGTTGCCGCTGCTGCTGATTCAGATGCGGAGAAACAGAAGGGCCAACTTTGCGAGGTACATTTCTACGCCGCTGAATACGCGCTTTTTCACGGTGACCTTGCGACCGGGCTGAGAAGACTCGATACCGCGAAGGAGGTCTGCCCCAGAGCCTTCACCGAATTTCAAGGCGCAGTGCAGGAAATTCAGCGGATGCGCTTCACCGATCCCGGATATGCCGTAACCAGCCGATCCGCTGTGTCTTCGAGCCCGGTTAATCTCAATCACCAAGAAGACACGATGCTGCATCCTGACAACGAGGTAGATGCAGGGAGATACTGGGCCGACCCTGCAACCGGGTTGATGTGGACAAAGGAGGACAATGGCCAGGATATTTCGTGGCAGGGAGCGTCTAACTATTGTAGAAATCTGGTCCTAGGTAATAGCTTTAAATGGCGTTTGCCGACGATTGATGAGTTGGAAACGATCTATGACAGAAGCCCAAAGACGGGTGGTGGAAATGTGATTGGGGATATCCGAATCACACGAAAGTTAGAGTGGAGCAATTCATCTGGGTACAATCCCCGCGAGAAGTTTGTATTTGGCTTCGATTTTGGCCACCGTGGAAGTCTATTAGACATCAACTTCAATGGCATTCGCTCTCTCTGTGTGCGCCGCTCCTCAGATCACGACGCTGCTAAGCAATCGACATCCTCGCCTGGAATGTTGCCTGTGAGAATGAGTTCTGGTGAGTACCGTCTGTCGCTGAATGGGAACATCCATAGGGTCGAAATCTCAGATGATTATGTCACGATTTCACCTGTGACTGGCCATCTGAGCGCTCACATTCCTATCAAGATTGATGGACACGGAAAGCGTAAGATCGAGGGGCAGTGGGAATCTGATAACCTTAATGGTTGGCGGATTCAACAACGAAGCGCAACGGGTTGGTTAGAGTGTAACTGTTTCCAGAAGACCTGATGCGGGGTTTTGTAGCCCAGGCATTTTCTGGGTCTG
>Ga0302275_10003369_pt1 | contig 16210 bp, 13 predicted proteins | sample III_Bog_N2_2_FD_200229 | JGI IMG/M metagenome (GOLD analysis project Ga0302275, IMG submission 200229) | Peat permafrost microbial communities from Stordalen Mire near Abisko, Sweden - III_Bog_N2_2 | ecosystem: Environmental > Terrestrial > Soil > Wetlands > Peat | place: Sweden: Abisko...
CATTTTTCCCCCATTTTGACCGATATTTTACAAAATTGTCGGACGAGCGGCAACTTTGCCATGTCAATGAGCGGCATAGCGGTGTAACCGAGCAACTTTGGCAACGTGACTAACGGGTCGTCAGGCTGCCACAGAGTGGCGGTGGAAATTAGCCGGGGACAACGTCCCCGGTTGCCATGAAGAATGAATCACGTCCCGGGAGGGACGGGGGAAGTTTCCGCCGTCCCTTCAGGACGGGTGGTGATCGTGCGCCAGAAACCCGGCACGCTGTGCCGGGCTAATTTCCGATGTCCCTTTCGGGACGCCACGACGCATCAACGGGTCAGCACAAATTCCATGAACGAGACATCGTGCGGATGTTTATCGCGACAATTGTTGTAGAGTCGAGCCTGTGGCTCGAACTGATTCGGCCACAGGCCGAACGCTACACCAAGACTTCGCCCGCGCGCGCAACTCCGGCAACGCGCCCAACTGGTCGAGCACAAATTCTTTGAACGTGTCGTCAGGCACTATTTATTTATCGTTGTCATGGAGACGTATGATTTGGCAGCGTCGGCGGTTTCCAAATGGTGTAATCGCTTGGCACTTCAAAAATTGAAGGGTCAACCGGTTCTTCCTTTATCGAAACCAGAGTCGTCGTGATTGTCTGCACCAATTGTGTCATTGTAACAGTCATCTTTGATTTCACCAGTATGCCCGGCAAAGAATTCATTGTGGGCTGCATACCATTACCTAAAATAGAGACATCCGCTTTCTCAAATTGGGCAAAATATGGCTTAATTTTTTCATAATTAGGAAAATCTTTGACAATCCAAAGAACTTCGGTCATCCCGTTTGTGCCAACCCAAAATCGTTTAGGAGCAGACCAGTTGTAAATTTCCGCAGCGTAACCGCCTATTTTTTCGGATTTGCCGGTATCCGACGGTTGTGACAGTGCAGCATCATTGTCTCTAGCATCTTTTCGTTTCATGTTCTTTGTGAATGTCTTTTGCGGATGCATCAAAATGAAGGAGTCGCCCGTTTTTCCATCTTTAATCATACTCATGTCTCCGGATTCTCCGCCAACGGTATCTTGCCGAATTTTATCTCCGTGTATTTTTATCGTCATGGTCAAGATGTTGGTCTGATTTCCAAAGCTCACCTGTTCTTGCATAACCAAATCTGCCCGCACAGCAACGATGGTTGAAATTAGAATGAGGAGCGTGATTTTATATTTCATAACAGGATTATCTTTTCTGCGCTTCCTTCGCCCAGGTGTCTTTCAAAGTGATTGTCCGGTTGAAAATCAGCGAAGAATTTTTATCGGGCGCGAACGAGGCGCACCTGACCTTTTTCTCCCAAGATCAGCGGCAGGCCAAGCCGGGCATTTTCCGCGCGCAGTTGCCGCGCCACGCGGCGGAACGCGCGGCGTGCCGGAGCAATGAAGTCGTCCCTCTTATGATGGCCGTTTCCGTTTTTCATGACTTTCCAAGTATAGCTTTGAGTTGGTCTTGCGGGCAAGTTTCAGATTGAGCCATGAGACGCGGCGGGCTGGTCTGGTTGTCCCAAACCGCCCAGCGGTCGGCCAGCGGCGCGTAGTCGCGGACAAAATGTTGCAGGCTGCGGCCAAAGCGTCGGCGGATGTCGGTCGCCGGCACATTGTGTCCGCCTTTCTTCACGCGCTCGCGCACACGCGCGATGGCGATGGCCGGATTCGGCAGCCAAAGATAATGAAGATGAATTCGGAAACCGTTCTCCTGCGCACCTTTCAACAATCCAACGTAAGTTTTGCCGCTCAACGTGCTTTCAAACGCGAAAGTTTTCCGTCCGGAAACAAACGCGCGGAATTCAGCGAGCAAAAGCCGTCCGGCTTTGATGGCTGCCGCGCCGGTATTCAAAGGTGAAAGACCTTGCGCGATCAAGTCGGCGTTCAGGAAGTTGAGGCATTTGACTTCATGCGGAAGAAATTCTTTCGCGAAGGTGGTTTTGCCCGCGCCGTTGCATCCGGCGATCAGATAAATCGTTGGCGGGATTGTGGCCATTTAACCTTTCTGCGCTTCCTTTGCCCAAGTGTCTTTCAAAGTGATTGTCCGGTTAAAAACAAGTGACGAGTGATGAGTCGGGAGTGACGAGTCTTTGTCCAACGCAAAGTAGCCGATGCGCTCAAACTGGTAGCGCGCCTCCGGCGTGGCTTCCTTCAGGGACGGCTCGCATTTCGCGGTCAGCACTTCCAGCGAGTGCGGGTTGAGGACGGATTTGAAATCGCGTCCGTCCTTCTCCGGCTCGGCTTCGGTGAAGAGCCGGTCGTAAAGACGGCATTCGGCATCCACGCAATGCGCGGCGCTCACCCAATGAATGGTTCCCTTGACCTTGCGCGCGGAGGTCGCGCCGCCGGTCTTGCTGTCGAGGTCGGCGGTGCAGCGCAGTTCGGTGATGTTGCCGGTGGCGTCCTTCACCACTTCGTCGCACCTGATGATGTAGGCGTATTTGAGCCGGACTTCGCCGCCGGGTTTGAGGCGGAAGAATTTCGGCGGCGGCACTTCCTTGAAATCGTCCTGCTCGATGAACAGTTCGCGGCTGAAGGGAATCTTCCGTTTGCCCGCAGTCTCGTCCTCAGGATTGTTGACGGCATCGAGTTCCTCAACCTTGCCTTCGGGATAATTGGTGATGACGACCTTGATGGGGCGCAGCACGGCGAGGCGGCGCAGGGCGTGTTTGTTCAAGTCTTCACGGATGGTGTGTTCCAAAACTGCAACGTCGGTCAGTCCGTTGTATTTGGTGATGCCGATGTTGTAGGCAAAGGCGCGCAACGCTTCAGCCGTCACACCACGACGGCGGATTCCGCATATCGTCGGCATGCGCGGATCGTCCCAGCCGGTGACGAGATTTTCCTGCACGAGCTGCATGAGCTTGCGCTTGCTCATGACGGTGTAATTGAGCGAGAGCCGGGCGAACTCGTATTGATGCGGCAGTGGGCGCGGAAGGCCGAGGCTTTCGAGAATCCAGTCGTAAAGCGGGCGGTGCACCTCGAATTCGAGCGTGCAGATGCTGTGCGTGACGCCTTCGATGTAGTCGCTCAGGCAATGGGCGAAGTCATACATCGGGTAGATGCACCATTTGCCGCCGGTATGATGATGGTCGGTTTTTTTGATGCGATAAAGCAGCGGGTCGCGCATCCAGATGTTGGCGGCGTCAACGACAATCTTGGCGCGCAATACGCGGGAGCCGTCGGGAAATTCCCCGGCCTTCATGCGCTGGAACAAATTCAAGTTCTCCTCCACGCTGCGGTCGCGGAACGGCGAAGCCTTGCCCAGGCGACGGTATTCGTCAGTCTGGTCGGGCGTCAGGTCGCAGACGAACGCACTTCCCTTTTCCACCAACTGCTCGGCGTAGTCGTAAATCTGGTCGAAGTAATCGCTGGCGTAAAAAGGCTCGAGTGTTTGGGATTGCGGATTGCGGATTGCGGATTGGGTGACGGCTGGCAGATAAAAGTCGCGTTTGCCTTCCTCGGCGATGGTTTCGGGCGTCATGCCTCTCGGCTTCAATCCAAGTTTGTCATCCGCCCAGCCGGCGATTAGCCAGTTCACATCTTCAATGATGGAATCCACATACTCGACGTCTTCCTTGGCCGGATTGGTGTCGTCCATGCGTAGGTTGCAGACGCCGCCGAACTCGCGCGCGATGCCGAAGTTGAGGCAGATGCTTTTCGCGTGGCCAATGTGGAGATAACCGTTCGGCTCAGGCGGAAAGCGCGTGTGGATTTGAGGATATTTCCTTTCCGCAACGTGCGCGGCCACGATGTCGCGGATGAAGTCGGACGGCGTGGCAGGCGGGTTTGAAACAGATTCGTTAGGCGTGCTCATTTTGAAATTAAAATTAGCAAAAGGCCGCTCCTTTGAATAGCAAATTGGCGGCGCGGTGGATCCAAAGCGGTTCAGCGAGCGTCCGGATGACCCGCATTTTTTGAATGAAGAACCTCGCTGATGGCGTTGAGCATGTCCTCGGCGGTGTAAGGTTTCCGGAGAAACGCCCGGACCACGGGATTGTTGACCTGGGTTTCGGAGGTCAATCCGCTGGAGCCGATGATCTTGATATCCGGATTGATTTGAGCGAGGGCGTCAATGGCGCCGGGACCGTCGAGAACCGGCATCATCATGTCCATCAGCACGAGGGCGGTATCCTTGTGATCCAAATAACAAGCAATGGCCTCCTGGCCGTCGTTGGCGGTGACAACGCGATAGCCAAAAATTTGCAGGATCTGTTTGGCGACGCTGCGGACGGGCGCTTCATCATCCACCACAAGAATGAGTTCATTGTTTCCCCGGATCAGCGAAGCGCTTTTGAGCGGGACTGGCAGTACGACTTCCTGTTTGTCGAGCATGGCCGGCAAATAAACCTGAAAGCAGGAGCCTTGACGGACTTCGCTGGAAACATGGATCAAGCCGCCATGGCTTTTGACAATTCCGAGGGCGGTGGAAAGGCCCAAGCCGGTTCCCCTGCCCATTTCCTTGGTGGTGAAGAATGGCTCAAAAATCCGCTCGCGAATTTGCGGGGTCATGCCAACGCCGGTATCAGTGACGCTGAAGACGACATACTGGCCGGGATTAATTTCCCCACTCGTCAGGGTGCGCGGCTGCTTCACCTCCACGTTGGCAACAGCCATGATCAGTGTTCCGCCACGAGGCATCGCGTCGCGGGCGTTGATGCAAAGGTTCATCAGAACCTGATGAAGCTGGACGTTGTCGGCGGCGATGGTCGCATCATGCGGTGTGACATTGACCTGAAGCTTGATGGATTTGGGCAGCGTTTCGTTCAAAATCTTCCGCAATTCCTCGATCAGGTTGTGCGGATGCATGGGCAGCCGGCGTCCATTCGTGCCGCGTGCGAACGTCAGGATCTGTTTGACGAGGTCGGCGGCGCGCTTGGTGTTGACGAGGATTGTCTCCTGCAACTTATGGCGGTCGGACTCGTCCGGACTCATCTCCAGCAACTGGCAGGACATCAGGATGGGAGAAAAAATATTGTTGAGATCGTGCGCGATGCCGCCGGCCAGGACGCCGATGCTTTCCAGGCGCTGGGTGCGGAGGAATTGCACCTCCATCTTTTTTGCCTGGGTGATGTCGGTATTGATCGCCAGGATGGATTCTGGCTTGCCCTGCGAATCGTGGACCAGCGTCCACCGGGCTTCCACAATGGTTTCTCCGCCGCCGGGGTCGCGATGATGGAATTCGCCGTGCCATTTGTAATCTTGCAACAGCGCCTCTTTGGCCTTTTGGAATTCAGCTGGATCAATGCGCATTTTTTCAAAGGCGATGCCGCCGACGGCTTCTTGCGCCGTGCAGCCGTAAATCCGCTGCGCGCTCTGGTTCCAATAGACAATGCGGTTTTCCAAATTGCTGACGATGATGGCGTCGCCCGCCAGATCGAGCATGCGCGCCTGCTGCGCAATCTTGTCCTCGGCCAGCTTGCGCTCCGTGATGTCCATCAACATCCCCAGCACGGCGGGCTTGTCCCTGAATCCGGTGTGGCGGCCCAGCACTTCAATTTGGATGAGGGAGCCGTCCTTGCGCAGACCGCGAAAAAAGTAATGCGCAAAATCAATTTCACCCGACAGCCTCCGGAAGATTTGATTCTGCACGAGCGGACGGTCTTCGGGGAAAACCACATCAATCATCATGCAGGAGGCGATCATCTCCTCCGGCGAATATCCAAAGATTTCGGCCATGCGCGGATTGACATAAACAAACCGCTGATCCTGGATGATATAGACGCCCACGAGCGACTGCTCGACCAACATCCTGAACTTGCGTTCGCTTTCCTGATAACTGGCCGTCTGTTCCCGCACTTTCCGCCGCAACATCATCACCCAAAGAAACGTCGCCCCGATTATGACGCTCATGATGCCAATCACGTTGGTGGTATGTTCGACCGTCCACCAGGATGGTTCCCCCAGAATTTGAATGTCCTGTTGTGAAGACAGCGTCAACTGGAACGATCTCGGCACGCGCGCTTCATCCGCCAGCACCCGGTAAAGGCCCGTCACCTGAAGCAGGCTGCCCGATTCCAGATTTTTTATCCGGTCTGTGACAGGCTCAAGACACTTCGCTTCAAAAACCCGGTCGCCTGTCTGAAGCGTCAGCACATCGTCGCCATCAATCTTTGTGTGGTGCAGAAAAAGCGCGTCCATCTGCACCCACCGGTCATGCCACTGCGGGTCCAGATTGTTTCCAACCGTGAGCATTTGTGGCGGTGGAAGTTCGCGGTGGCTGACCACCTTGAAAATGGCGTTGCGCAATACATAGCCATAGTCTCCCGGGCCGGGATAACCGGACGCCATCACATAATCGCCCGCTTTCAACCGGTCGTCCGGCAATGCCAGCACGCGGACGCCTGCTTGAGCATCTTCCAGAAAAAAGGAATCGGAATCGATCATCGTGACCAGTCCGGCGAAGTTGATCCGGTGCTGCAACGTCAGTCGCGGATGGAATTGGTTGAGGCTGGCGATCGGCTGCACCGGCAGGCTGAAGGGATTGGCCACGCCCGGTTCTTCCACATGCACGTCGCCGAGCGAGGACGCCCACATCACAGAACGCACAAGCTGGCGCTTTTCATCCGATATCGAACCGCATGCGCCTTTGATGGTCACGATGGAATCCAGCAAACTGAGCGGCTCAAGCGCCGCCGGCACCTTCACCGCTATCATGCCGCTCAAGTCGTTCAAGTTGAGCTGCACAATGTTGTCGGTGTAGGACATGGAGCGCACCACGCCGCGCACTTCTATCCACTGGCTGCCGTCCTGGCCCGTCGCCAGTTGGAACATCGTTTCCGGCTTAGCTTCCGGCAGACGGCCCGAACCGATCACGGTCACCTTGGTAGCCATCACGATGGGTGAAAAATTGCCCGGATCGCTCACCCCTTCCACTTTCAACATGTCACCCGGTTTCAGGCTTGGGGAATTTGTTGGTATGCGGATCGTGATCCCGGCCGTGTCGTCCTGCACAAACAAATAGTCCTTGTAATGGGCGTTGACGGTCACGACCGCGCGCAGTTGGACTGGATAATTCCACGCCGCCTTTTCAGCCGTCAAATCGCGGATTTCCCAGACCTTGGTCAGCAACGGCAGCTTCGCGGGTTTTGCTGACGGAACAGTTCTGTCTAAGTTTGTGGCGCCTGTTGCCAGCGAAGTGGCCACGGCGTTCTTGAGCGCGATGGAATAACCATCGGAAACCGTCTGGCCCAGCAGTTCAACCCGCTCCCTCACCGCCGGCAGAACAGCCTGATGCGTGTCGGCAAACATCGTTCCGGTCCCGTCATAGACCACGATGTATTCTCCCGGCCGTTCATCCAGCACCATGCCCCTCACGCGGACAACTGTGTTTTCGCTTTCCGCCATGCTGCCGGAATTCAATGAAATGATGGTCCGCAACGGAATGGATGCGTAAACCGTGGGCAACCCATACTGATTGGTCGTTGATGAGTAGGTAGCTGATGGGGACGGCGAGGAATCCCTGCCAGAAGTTTGCATGTTCACCGCCCGCTGCCGGCCACAGCCTGCCATAATCGTGACCGCCAGCGCACTGATCAAAAAAAGCCTGATGTTTGCAAGACGTTTCACTTTAGTTTGCCGAACAAAACCATAAATCATCTTGCCTTCTGTTTTACAACCGGGCTGTTGCCTTCAAGATGACGGCTTAAGCTTGTCCGTAAAATGGAAAATGGTCAACGTTCAATGATAAACGGCAGCCTCCGGCGCTTCCGAGACTCTTCAATCTCCTCCGCCAATCCTTCAGCTTTTTTCGGTGATGAGGGGTGAAAACTGGCGCTTCTCCGGGTCGTAGGCAAACAGTTCCGCAGTGGCGATCTTGAAAAACCAGCCGTGCAACCGCAGCGTGCCCGCCATCAGCCGCTCCTGCACGCAATGATAGCTGTGCAGGTTTTCAAGCCCGAACAGGACGTTCTCCTCGCCCGCGATGTCAATGCGGACGGCTTCATTGCCAAGATGCGCGTATTGCGACCGGATGATTTCCCGCACCGGCTCGGCGAGCTTGAGCCATTCGCACAAATGCGGCATCAAATTGGCGTCCGGCAGATTGCCCAGCAGCGCGGACATCGCGCCGCACTGCGAATGACCGCACACCACGATGTCGCTCACGCGCAAGGTCTCCACGGCAAACTCTATCGCCGCCGCCGTGGAATTGGTGCTGCCCGTCACGCTGGATTGCGGGATGATGTTCCCGACATTTTTCACCACGAACAAATCGCCCGGCTTGCTCTGTGTGATCAGCTCCGCCAGCACGCGCGAGTCCGAGCAGGTGATGAACAGAGTATGCGGGTTCTGCCCCTCCTGCGACAGCTTGCGGAACAGCGAACGGTAATTGCCAAACGCATCGGTCTGGAATTTGTGGACGCCTTCGATGAGCTGTTGCATTTAATTGGTTGGTCAGTGTTTCATGGTCAGTGGCGGGATTGCTGCCGACTACTGACCACCGGCCGTTGACTGCGAAAGCGTCTTGTTCTTGGCGCGCGATTCCTCCATCAACCGCACCTTGAACTTTTTCAACTCCCCCTGCAGACGGGCATCGCCCACCGCGAGGATTTGCGCGGCCAAAATTCCCGCGTTGCGACCGCCGCCAACCGCGACCGTCGCCACCGGCACGCCCGGCGGCATCTGCACGATCGCCAGCAGCGAATCGAACCCGTCAAACGCCTTGCCCAAAATCGGAACGCCAATCACCGGCAAGGTCGTGAACGCCGCCGTGACGCCCGGCAGATGTGCCGCGCCGCCCGCGCCCGCGATGATGACCTTGATGCCGCGCCCGCCCGCGCCCGAAACATATTCCTCCAGCCCGTGCGGATCGCGATGCGCCGAGATGACCTTGGCCTCGCTGGCGACGCCAAATTCCTTCAGCGCATCGGCGGCCAGTTTCATGGTCGGCCAGTCCGAATCGCTGCCCATTAGTATGCCGACTTGCGGCTTGTCAGATGAATTTTTCATTGTCGGACAAAATTGAGCGAAGAAATCGCCCGCTTGGCAAGCAACAAAATAAAAATTGCGCGGCCCCCCTGCCCGGCGATCATCCCGGAACCCCCGTGGCGTTCCACAATGCGATGACCGGTGATTCGACCCTGTCGCGCTCGTAGCTGAGAATGCCAAGCGATGCGGTGTCCAGTTGGAAACGTTGCGCCTCACCCAGCGGCAAACCAATCCAACGCGCCGCCAGCACCCGCCCGAAGTGGCCGTGCGAAAACAACGCCACATTTCCCACAAGCCCGCGGAGACGCACAATCAGCCGGTCCGCACGGGCCGAAATCTGGCCGGGCGATTCACCGTCGGGACAGCCATCTCGATAAATATTCCAGTCCGGTCGCCCCTTGAGAATTTCCGCCGAAAGCAGGCCCTCATAATCGCCATAGTCCCACTCGGCCAGATCCGGCTCAATTTCAGCCACCGGACCCAGGCCGGCCAGTTCACACGTGCGTCGCGCGCGCAGCCTTGGGCTGGTCAGCACGCGGGCAAATGGAATCTCCCGCAAACGCAGCCCCAGATTCCGCGCCGCATCCTCGCCGCGCGCGATCAGGGGAATATCCGTGCTTCCGGTATGCTGGCCGGAAAGAGACCATTCGGTTTCGCCATGACGGATGAGATAAATGCGCTGCCCCATACTCCGCAGCCAGAATAATGTGTCGTCCCCATTTTGGCCAAATCAAAATCCGATTGAAAAGCAATTTTGCCAAGAACGCGATCCACCGCCTCCCAGACGGAAATTAGTGGACATGGTGGAAGTCGCACACCGGCAATGTTTCTTTCTCGGAAGAATAAATAGCCGGAACAATTGCTCGTTCCGGCTTGGGTGAATGGGGGCTATGATGGCTGTCGCAAGCACCCCGCCACCAAAATGTTACTTTGATAATATCCCACAAGGCGCTATCTTTCGCCCTCGTGCGTAAAACGGTTTTGTTTCTGCTGCTCATGGCCTCCGGTTGTTGCCTGGCTCAAGGGGCACCGACGGCAACCAATTCTGCAGCCATCGACCGGGTGCTCATCCTTGAGGACAGCACCATGCCGTTGACGACGGCCGAGGCCACGCTCATCATCGGCCCCCTCACGCGCATCAACGGAGTCTATGCAGGCGATTTCAAGATCAAGGTCTTCCCCTATTTCTTCAAAAACGACATGGGGCGGCTGGCCATCAACATCTCGGACAAGGCGCTGGCGGCGGCCGATCAAGGCAGAACCGTGTCCCTCACCGGCACCTCCACATCTACCAAGAACGGCATCGTCCGGCACATTGAAATCATTGCCACGCCGAAGGATCGCGATCACGGCACCGTCAGCCTGTGGTTCATGGCGGGCGACCAGAAAATGATTTTTACCCCGGCCTACTACTTTACCAACAATGCCGTTACCACGGCCAACGCACCGGCGCATTCGCGAATCCTTGAGACCAGCCTCCGTTAAGAACACAACGAACAATTGGCCGTCGCAGCGCGACGGAATGATAATAGCCCGGCATTTCAATGCCAGGTTTTCTCAGCAATAAATTCAAGTCCTTTTTCCAGTCCGCCCCCGGTCGTTGACAAAAACCAAATCGCAAAATACCTGTCCAATTCTCGTTCTGCGGTCATAATGAAAACAGCTCGAAAATTATGTACATCCCAAAACTAAAACAGACACTCGGAATCTGCGTGGTAATTATTCTGGCGGGTTGCAGCAAGCATGAGGTTCATTCGAGCAGCGGGGTTGGCGACAATCTTTCGACGAGTGCAATCTTCAAAAATTCGCAGGAGAAATCGCCGTGTCCATTTAGACCATTCATCAGTAACATATTTTTCCAGCAGCTTTTGTAGAGCCACGCGGTCGCGTACGTCTTGGTATCCTGTGGCTTCATCAACAAGTGCCACAATGCCCAGCTTTGCCAAACTTCGCATGATTATATCGCAAGCCTTTACAACCTTCATTTGCCCCGGAAGTGTAATGACGCCAGCATCGCGGGCGGAAAGGTACGTCTCGCAAACCAGAGGCACAATTTCAGCACGATACCCCTCTCGGTAACGCGGGCGCACCCGCCGCCGTTCGGTATAGCCCTGCCGAAGTTGTGAAAGTTGAAAAATCAGTTATCAGCGGAATGCCTGACGTGACGCGGATTACAACGTCGCACATTGAAAAGCAGAATCACACCCTTCGGATGCACTGCCGTCGGCTGACTCGCCTGACAAATGCGTTTAGCCGCAAGATTGAAAACTTTGAAGCTGCGGTCGCGCTGAATTTTGCCTACTATAATTTCTGCAAACGGCATATCACAATCCGTTGCACGCCCGCGATGGAAGCCGGTGTGGAACAAAGCCAATGGACGGTTGCCGAACTCGTTGAACGCTGTGGCGAATAAAAAAGATTATCTGGCACGGTTGCAAGTGACCGTTTCGCAGTTGCACAACTGCGGAGCGGTTTGGCGTGAATCCGTGCCGGTCAAAGAAGTTTTTCGAGGCGCAACGCTCTGGAATGGTGACGTTGAAGTTTTCGATCTGACGGGACACCCAAAAGCCAAGCGCGCTTTCGGTTGGTCGCATCCTGACGGCGTGGACAATAAAACGGAGCGGTTCGTTACCGTGCTAGAAATTCCGCCGGTGGATTCACCGCAAACGGCTGTAAAAATGGCAATTTATAGCGACATCAAGCAGGGGAAAATAAAGCCAGTTTTGAAATGATATTTACAGAAGTTAAGCCGAGTGGTATTATTGCTTGGTGAACTTTCCAAATCACGCCAAAAAATCAACGCAGGCGGTGGCCCGGCTGATTGAAAAATCCGGTGGCCCGATTGATTATCTTCGCATTTCAAAACTGATTTACTTGGCAGACAGGCAATCAATTCTTGAGCGCGGAATCCCCATTGTTGGAGGTCGTTATTTTTCAATGCGTAAAGGCCCAACGATTAGCGAGGTGATGAATTTCGTGAATCGGAGAAGTGCTCCACAGTGGAAAGAAACCATTTCTCCACGCTTCGGAAATGAAGTCCGGTTGATTAGCAAAGCCCCAGAATATGGTTCTCTGTCGGAATCAGAATTTGAAATCTTGGACAAAACGGTTGTAGCGCATTCAAGGCGAACAACCGACGAGCTTGTGGATTGGTGTCATAAAAACTGCCCAGAATACGAAGATGTTCCGCCGTCACAGCGCAAACCAATTGAGGTTGAATCTATATTGAAGGGCGCAAATAGAAGTGCCAACAAAATTCAAAAGGTCATTCAAGAAGCGAAGGAGCTTGAAGAACTTGATGCGCTTTTGACCTGAAATCGTGTTGGAAAAGGGGACGACATTTATTCGTAGCGGGCATATTTGGTTCAATTTGACCGAGCCAAAAAAGCACGATTCCAGCGTTCTTTGCGTCAACTTTACTACGCTGGACGACGAATGCCCAGATGATGAGTGCCAAATCCTGCCGTCAGAATATAAATGGATTGAAAATAATCACCCAACAGTAATAGCGTTTTCCCGCGCAAGGATTTGGGATGCAGAAAAGATTAAATCATGTTTGGTGAGCGGAACTCTTAAAAAGCCGCGATTTGGAGATGTTCCTAAATCAACAGTCAGTAAAGTTCTAAAAATTGCCCAGAAATCACGAGAGTTAAACAGCGACCTTAAAAAATTTCTGTAATTCTTTCGATTTCCAGATTCAAATTAAGGCACTACCGGAACAGGTGGCTGCCTGCAAAGACCGGCCCGGACAGCCGCTGTAACCGTTGCCGCCGCACCGCCAGCAAAGCGAGAAAAAATCAGACGTCCTCTATGGCGACAGGATAACCCGATAAAATTGGTTTGGAGCATTGCCCGTCGGCAGGGAAACGTTGATGACATTGTTGGTGGCGAGGATGGGACTGCCCAGGTTGGTCCACCCGGAACTGCTGAGATTGGTTGTTGATTGGATTTGATAGGAGACATTCAAGAATGCGCTCCAACTGAAGGCGAAATCACCACCGGAAACCGAGGCGGAATTTAGAACCGGCCCGGGAACGGTCTGCACGGTCACGTCATCCAAGCCGAACGCACCCGGGTCGTTGTTGAAATCAAATTCCAGCTTTGTGCTGGCGGCGATGGCCGGAACGACGTATTGCAGGTTGGTCCAGCCGAAAGCGGCCAGGTTGGTTCGGGCATAGATCTTCAAGTTGTTCCATTTCGCGATAAACTGGTTGTTGGTAGTCACGCCTGTGATGTCGGGAACGCAGGTCAACGAGAAGGACACAAGGTATTTTTGATTGGCTGTGGTGGCCATGGACTGCGAGAGTGAACCGACCGCCGGGTAACCATTCCAAGCCCACTCCCCAAGGTAGGCGCCATAAAGCCCCGAACGAATAAACTGCCCGTCGGGCTGTCCAGGCAATGCTTCAGTTCCAGCCACGTCCACATCATCGGCGGACAAGGCAAAAACAAGCTCACTGCTGCCGGCCAAAATCCAATTGGTAAGGTCACCGGTTTCAAATCCGCCATTGCCCGCATAGAGGTCAAACTGGCGGTTTTGGGTCGTCCCGGCGGTGAGATTGTTCAAGACGATGTTGCCACTGGCATGGTTGATCAAAAAGTTATTTGCGGCCGGGTTGAGGCTGATCGTGACAGTGGTGCTGGCGCCAGCATTCAAATTGCCGGTGGCGGAAGAAACCGTGAGCCAACTGGAAGTGTTGATGAGGCTCCAGTTCAATGACGTTAAGCCGGCGTTCTTCAGCGTGTAAGTCTGTGAAGTCACAGAGAATGGCCCGCCACCAGGGCCGAAGGCAGTGAAGCCCAGCGGCGGCGTGATGCTCAGATTATCCAACGGTGGCGACAGTAGCGCCGGGATGAGATTGTTGCCGTTGGGCGTGCCCAGGCCGGTGCATAGGTCATAGCCGGCCGTCGCCCAGAATTTGGTTGGACTGGCGCTGTTGGTGTTGCCGCCTGTTGTGATGTCCTGAAAACAGGACAGGTAATTGGCGCTTTTGGCAATGGCGTAAAGTGCTGGGTTGGCGAAGCCGACTGAAGGCTGGCCGTTGGCGGCAGCCTGCTGGTTAGCCAGCGCCACCAAACCCGCCCAGAGCGGGGCGGCCAGACTGGTGCCCACCTCCGGCATGGGAAATGAGAGTCCGATAGCATCGTTGCCCCAGAAGACAGTTATGTTATTGGCCACAATGGAGACGTCTGGCGAGTTGCGCATGGTGGTGGAGCCTTGGTTGGCCGTCATGCTGATGCCCTGCTGCCACGAAGGAATTGGATAGGCAAGACTCACGCCGCCCCCGGTCGCATACTCAGGAGTGATATCGCCCATCCCATCGTTGCTGGCAGGCGTCAGCCAGGCGGTTTCCGCCATCCATGCGCCGGAAGCAGAGGACGTCGTCAACGTTGTGCCGCCCACAACCGTGATGTAGGGATCGTCTGCCGGCTCGTCAACGGGTCCCGAATAAGCCCCGAAGTCGCCGCTGGACAGGAAAAAACTCTGACCTTGAGCGGCAAACTGTTGGAATATCTGCACCGTCGAAAGATTAATGTCGAACCCGTAGGAGCAGCTCAGTTGCTTGGCCAGATTGTCCGTGGCCATTCGATTCAGCACGTCGTTTATTTGGGCGGTCGTGGTTGCATCCTGGACATAATTTGTCCCCAAGGGCGGCAAATCCTGCGGCGTAGGTCCTTCATAGACCAGCACGCTGCTCAAACCCGGTGCCATTGAAATGGCCATTTCTATATCCGCCGCAACCTCCACGCCATAATCCAAGTAGCCAGTAGGGTTGCCCGAGTCATCAAAGTAAGTGGCGTCCGCACTATCACCTGGACCGCCGTCAACCAGAACAGGTGTCACGGTGACGTAGGGGATGCCGGCATCGTCTTCGTAATCCGTGATGTCCTGCGGGTTGAAACCAAACAGTTCAAAAAGCCCGACTGTCTGGCCGGTGCCATCCAGCGAAACGCCGGGGGCGTAGGCGTTGCGGAAATCATAGCCTTCGAATGGGCCGGTGTTTCCGCCGCCACCACCGCCGCCGCCGCCTGACCCGCCGCCTCCCAATGGCCGTACCCTCGGCAAAGAGGATATGTCTGCCGGGTGTATATGCGGACGCGGCCTCACATAATTATCCAGACCGCTGATGGCCAGCACCGGTGTCTTCAGGTCCAAGGTCGGCTCAACATCCGGCGCAAAAAAAATACGGTTCTCTTTTGGATGCTGGAATGTCTGCAGGTGGACGTGAAATGCATTTTCGATGTCCTTCACCGAACCGCTCACCTGCACCAGCGTACGGTTCGAGTGCGTGTGGATGACCGTCAAATGATGGGCATTGGCGAAATCCATCACCGCTTGATAATCCTCCACGCTCGGGGCGAACGAAGCCGTGAACTCGTCCGGTTTTAAAAAATGGCGGAAGTTTGGGCTGGCTGGATTATAAATGTTCTCAAGAAGGTTCGTGAGCTGCTCACGGTTGCGCAAGGGCAGACCAATGGCCACTTGCAGACGGTAATTGGCGTCGAGCCGGCCCAGCGCGGTAAGTTGCCTGGTGATCTTGGGCACATGGCCGCTGAGAACCTGCGTTGCCACGGCCCCGGAGACCGGTGCGGCTAAAACCGCCGACGCCCACAATAACGCCGCCGCAACCAAGTTTTGTGCTTTCATCTTCATGGCAAAACTTGACCGCCAAACGGCAAAAATTCGATACAGGGCGGGAACGCGCCGATAAATGTTCCGGGTCATTAGTGAACTTTAAGCGCATATCGGAAGCGATTCAACCGGAATCATGCACCTCACAAGCCTGGTCTTTGCTTTATCCGCAGATGCCGCCGATGATCTGTGTCAACGAATCGCAGGAAACGACTTGAGGCGTTTCATTTCAAATGCGGAATGCGGAATTTTAATTGCGGAATTAAAAGAATGAGACTCGTCAATTTGTTTCCTACAAGACCATTTGGCCGTCGCAACGCGACGGGACGAAGGATGAACCGGTGGCCGACGACAAAGACTGGCATGCCGCAAGAAGCTGGGGATGCGGACAAACCGGATTGTCTTGCGATCGCTTCAATGACACATTGAACCGGCCTAATTCGGAAAAAGTGGCAAATTTGGACGAAAACAACCTGAGAAACAGGTAAAATCAGCCGTTTATATATTTCATGGAATTTGCAGCAGGTAAAATCCCTGCGGCCAGCTTGGGTTTATCGGATTGGTGAAATTAAAATTACCGCCCGCATCAAATTGATTGGTCAGCAACCGCGTCCAGTTGGAAA
>Ga0302275_10003371_pt1 | contig 16206 bp, 10 predicted proteins | sample III_Bog_N2_2_FD_200229 | JGI IMG/M metagenome (GOLD analysis project Ga0302275, IMG submission 200229) | Peat permafrost microbial communities from Stordalen Mire near Abisko, Sweden - III_Bog_N2_2 | ecosystem: Environmental > Terrestrial > Soil > Wetlands > Peat | place: Sweden: Abisko...
TGCGAAACACCTCTACAAGGATTGTGCGCCATAAGGGGTTAATTGCCTGCAAGTATGGCATGGGCGGAAGTTGTTGGATTTAAGCAGGTTAGCCAAAGTCAGTCGGGGGCAGGGCTTGCTTTTTTTGGATGGAGTATGGGGGATCGGGTTGCAGGCCTGCCTGAAGGCACATTGAGTGGTTCGATCGATTTTCAAGTGCGGTTGCCATGGTGGCTTGTCGCCTGGCAATTGAATGAGCAGATTTTGATGACCAGACCGGTTCGAACTTCTAACCTGGCGGAGTCGCAACAGGGGGCAGCCGCGCGCCTCAACGCGGGGAACGAGCCCAGCAACATCCGGCCAGGCACGCAGATTCTCCGCCTGAATGCAGCAAACCGATCAGCCCTCGATCTCCTCGATGTCCACAGCCACGTGCAAGACATGGTTTCCGCCGCCCTGAATCACGCCATAGAGCGGACTGACATCGCTGTAATCGCGACCCCAGGCAAGCGTTACATGTCCGGTTGACGGAACAACATTGTTTGTCGGGTCCAGGTCAATCCAGCCCCAGCCCGGGCAGTAAACTGAAACCCACGCATGCGACGCATCGGCTCCGATCAACCTTGGCTGGCCCGGCGGCGGATAGGTCCGCAGGTATCCGCTAACATACCGCGCCGGCAGCCGGAGCGAACGCAGGCATGCTATCTGAAAATGCGCGAAGTCTTGACACACCCCGCGCCGCTTCTCAAAAACCTCGTCCACTGTAGTCCGAACGTTCGTCACTTTGCGGTCGAAGCGAAAATCCTTGTGGATGCGCTCCGTCAGATCCAGCAGTCCGTCGACCAGCAACCTGTGTGGCGCAAAAGAATGCAGGGCATATTCGGCAAACTCCGGGCGCAGCCTGATGCGCGGCGACTCAAAGGTGAACTGGTAGGCCTCAAGCCCAGCCGCACTGCGGTCGTTCGGCAGCATCTGCACCACGTCTTGCCAAGGGATGCTGTTGCAAGAGGCAACCCCTCCTGCAGCCTCAATCCGAACTTCACTCCGCGCCTCAACCACCAATTCCCGATGCGGCTCCTGAACGGTAAAAAAATGATGCAGGTTTCCGAAGTAGTCAATCCGCTCGGTCACCGACGCCGGGCCTGGCTTGATCGCAAGTTCGCTCAAAATCAACTGCTGCCGCGGCAAAGACCGCGGTCGAAGACAAGCCACATGCTTGCCCACTGAGACAGGATGGCGGTAATGGCTAGTGGTGCGATGGACGATCTTGTAGATCATGAACCCACCGTGACGGGCAGAGTGCGCGCATGGCTGAAGTATCTGCTCGACAGGTTATTCGACCACGAAGGCAAAAGCAGTTCGAGGCTCTTCAAAAAGCGTTCCAGCCGCACAAGTCCATTGGCAGCGCTTGCCGCCTCCGTCGCCCCTGGCAGCGGATACCGGATCTTGCGAAGATCGAAGCTGCGCAGCATGGTCAGCGCATCCTGCATCGCGTTCAGGTCATCGGGCAAATTCCGCGGAAGCTGCCGATAAAGCTGCACCAGGTGTGTCAGTTGAAAGTCGAGCGAGCGCGGATTTGTTCCGTCGGCCATGAGAATGTCGAGCACCGCGAGCGGCTGCAGCGTAGTGTAATAGCGAGCCCGGTAAGACATTGCGCTGTCGGCAACTTCCAGCATGCATTCCAGCAGCGGCCATCCGGATTCACCCAGGGGGCGCGTAATCTCGCGCATCTGCCGGGTCAGAAAAATCGCCCGTTCCAGCCGCCGTCCAATGCTCATAAACAACCAGCCAACCCCGCGAAGGATGTTTTCGCGCTCCATGCCGGAGAATGCAGCGAGAAGTTCGAGACATTTTGTGAGCATCGCCGGCAACTCGAGAAATGGCGTGGCAGCATCGGCTGGAATCGAATTCTGAAGCTGATGAATCAGGGAGATCATATCCCCTGAGAGGTGCTCGCGAACGCTGCCGCCCACGCGCGCCATTTCAGCCAGCGTTGAAGCAAGGCTATCGGATCGCTTCACGTCGGAAACGATGGAAACCAGCTCCTTCTCGAACTCCAGCGCAGTGATGCGCCTTCTTCTGGTTTTGGGCAGCTTGGCCTGTCGCGATTCAAGGCAACTATGCAGCCGCAGCAGGCAGCCGAGTTCAGACTCGTTGGCGCGGCGCAGGCGCGAGGCCATTGAGCGCACCAGGCGAGCCACGGATTCGGCACGCTCCACATAGCGGCCCAGCCAGAACACGTCGTCCGCAATGCTGCTCGGCACCCCAGGAGCCTCACGAATCAGCGCGACCGGCTCATTGCGCGGGTGGAGCATGCTGAACGTATCCACAGGGCTGTCCCACAGCACCCAGGCGTCCTTGCTATGGCCGCCTCGCTGCATCGACACAACTGACCCTTCCACTTCCGCAACGCGCACCAGCCCGCCAGGGATAGCCGTCCACCCGTTGCCCGTATTGAGAACATACGCGCGCAGGACCACGCTGCGCGAGTGGAGGTTGCCCTTGTCCCACACCGGTGCGCTCGACAACGCGATCTGCTCCTGCGCCACAAATTCATGGGGACGGGCACACAACTGTTCCACCAGCTTCTGGCGTGCGCCCTGTTCCAGGTCCGCGCCGAACACCGGCTCCATCCCCCGCGATGGAAACGCCGGCTTCAGCACCAGTGAGTCCAGATGATTCAGCACCCAATCCAGCGCATAAGGCTGCCCGCACCACCACGTAGCCACCGAGGGCAGCTTCAGCTTTTCTCCGGTCAGGTAGGTGGAGAGTCCGGGCAGAAATGGCATGATCGCCGCAGACTCGATCAACCCGCTGCCCAGCGCATTGGCAACCTTCACGTTCCCCGCCACAATTGCGTCCACCAGCCCCGGCACGCCCAGCAGTGAGTCGCTGCGCAACTCCAGTGGATCGCAAAAGCTGTCGTCAACCCGCCGCAGGATCACATCCACCTGTTCAAGCCCCTCAACAGTCTTGAGGAAAACGCACCGGTCGCGCACCGTGAGGTCAGCGCCCTCAACCAAAGTGAACCCGAGATAGCGGGCCAGGTAAGAGTGCTCAAAATAGGTCTCGTTATAAGGCCCGGGCGTGAGCAGCACAATGCGCGGGTTGTTGCACCCGGCAAGGGCTGTCAGTGCGTCCCGCTGGGCGCGGAAGAACGGAGCGAGCCGCAGGACGTTCGAGTTTCTGAAGAGGTCTGGCAACACGTCGGAGACAATGGTTCGGTTTTCCAGCGCGTAACCGCTCCCCGATGGCGCCTGCGTGCGATCGGAAAGCACCCACCACTGCCCGTCGGGCGAGCGGGCGAGATCGACCGCCAGCATGTGCAGATAACTGTGTGCCGGAACCTGCACGCCCACCATCGGCCGCAGAAAGGCTGGGTTTGCGTAAAGCAGCTCGCTCGGAAAGCTTCCGTTCGCAAGCAGCGTCTGCGACCCGTAAAGATCTTCCAGAAGCATGCTGAGCAAACGCGCTCGCTGAATGATGCCGCTCTCAAGATAGCGCCACTCATCCGCCGCAATCAGGAAAGGGAGGACATCGATCTTCCATGGCCGGTTGGCCCCCTGAGGATCGTTGTAAATGTTATAGGTGATTCCGTTTTCGCGAATGCGACGCTCGGCTCGCCCCCATCGCCGCTCCAACTCCTCCGGCCCAATGGTTTGTAACGACTCCATCAGGCTTGCCCAGTGTGGGCGCGGGTTGACCCCATCTGCTGAAGCCTCGTTAAAAGCGTCGCCGTAGGGCAACTGGCTTTGATAGAGATCGATCGTCATCCCTCAAGCCCCGGCATGCTGCGCCCTTGCTTTCGGGAAGGCGGAAGGCGCAGGTCAAGGGTGAATGGAAACACCGGATTGGTCTCATCGTCAGGAGCACGCACTGGCAGCGGCGAAGGCTTGCCGATATGGAAGCGCTCCTCGCGCCGCCTTGCCGCCTCCGCTGCATCTGCGGGGCGTCCGGCGTACAGCACGCCGTTGGGCCGCGCAACATAGTAAGTGCCCTGCCCCAGCGAGCGCTCGCTCCAAAGATCGATCAGTTCGAAAACCAGCGGCGCATGAACGGGAATGGTGGGATGCAGGGTGACAGACAGTCTGCGAGCGCGGAAGCGCACGCCTGCTACGCCGACGCTGCCTCCATCAATCGTCTGCAGCGGCACTCGGCGGCCATTGCACGTAACGGCGTACCGGCCCTCCTGCAACTGCCCAGACAGCTTCACCTGAATACGCTCCAGCGAAGAGTCTACGCTGCGAACGGTTCGTCCGGAAACAGTCTCCTCCGGAAGCACATTCCATGGCTCGAGAGCGTGGCGCAGTTCCAGCTCCACCCCATCGGCAGAGATGACGCCGATCTTTGGGAAGCGAAATTCCAGATGCGTTTGAAACCATTCATCCTCAAAGCCGTACCCCGCACTGCGCAACTGGGCAAGCACCTCCGTCAGGTCGCGCTTCACGGCCTCAGGCAGCAGGAACCGGTCGTGCAGCGTGGTTCCCCAGCGGATAAGCGCACTCTCGAACGGATGTTTCCAGAACATGCTCACGAGCCCGCGGATCAGCAACATTTGCAGCAGCGTCATCTGAACATGCGGAGCCATTTCAAATGCCCGCAACTCCAGCAGGCCAAGCTGCAAACCAAGCCCTTCCGGAGGAAAAAGCTTGTCCACGCAAAACTCGGCCCGATGCGTATTGCCGGTAACATCGGCCAGCAGGTTACGGAATAGTCCATCGATGACATACGCCGGGCAATCGCACGGCGGGAGTTGGCGGAATGCTACTTCCAGCTCGTAGAGTGCATCGGTTCGCGCTTCATCCACCCGCGGACACTGGCTGGTTGGCCCAACATACATGCCGGAAAAAAGGTACGACAGCGAGGGATGGTTTTGCCAGAAGGTGATCATGCTGCGCAACAGGTCAGGCCGGCGCAAAATCGGGCTATCCAGAACCGTTGCTCCACCAATGACGATGTGGCAGCCGCCTCCGGTTGGAAGATGGTCGCCCTCGTAGTTGAACTTTTCGCAGGTCAGGTGGTTTTTGCCAGCTTCCTCATCGAGGACGGTGTTGATGTTTTCGAGTTCGTCCCAACTGCTGGCCGGTGGCAGGTTGATCTCCAGCACCCCAGGGTCCGGCGTCACGCTGAAGTTGCGCAGCCGCGGATCGGAAGCGGGGGCGTAGCCTTCGACATACACCGGCATCTCGAGATACCGGCACGTGTCTTCGACGGCGGCGACCAGGTCCAAATAGTCGGCAAGCACTGCCACGTAAGGCAGGAAGACATGCATCCGGCCTTCCCGAGCCTGCACGCAAAGCGAAGGCCGAATCAGTTGTGGGGCGGTTGCGGGATCTACCGTAACCGCCGCCAGCGGATCAGTCGCAGGTTCAGCCGCAAACAGATCCATGCGGCGCGGTGCAGTTGCGGGCAGGGCCGGCCGGTCGGCGAATGGCGCGCCATCCAACGCGTAAGTCAGTTCGTCCGGCGCAACCCACGGCACAGCTTCCGTCGATATGCGAAAGCCAATCGGTGAATCGCCTGCAAACAGCAGCAACCGTTCCGGCCGAGGAAACCACAACTGGCTCGACCACCGCAACCGCGCCTCCGGCTGCCTGCGCCGAATGGGCAAAATGTATCCCTCAGGCTCCGTCGATTCCGAGTCAGGGTTAAAGGCAGGCAGCGCGTTTTCACTGCTAGCCTCAAGACGCCGCGCAAGCGCACAAATAAATCGGAATGCGTCTTCAATGCCAAACCCGTAGTCGTGATCCTCGCGCGCAATCAGGCTCACATCTTCCCAAACAGGAACGCCGTCCAATCGCCAATAACAACTCAACGCCCAACGGGGAATTGGCTCGCCCGGATACCACTTGCCCTGTCCATAGTGCAGCAGCGCCCCCGGCGCCATTCGCTCGCGAAGCCCCTGGATGAGCGCCATACCCCGCAGCCGCTTCATCGCCCCGAGCGCATCGATATTCCATTGCGGACTCTCCGGTTCGTCCACGCCAACAAACGTCGGCTCCGCGCCCATCGTCAGCCGCACGTCCTGTTCTGCCAGCGCCGCATCGATGAGGTGGGCAACCTGCCGCACCCGCTGCCACGCCCGCTCGGTAAAAGGGCGCGAAGGCCGCCCAGCATCGTTCAAGCGCCGCACTGTCAGCGTGAAGCTGAACTCAGTCTCCGCCGGCTCGGCTGTTCCTGAAATGGGCGCTGCCTGCACCGCAGTCGGCGTGCAGACCAGCGGAATATGCCCTTCGCTCGCCGCCAGTCCCGAAGTCGGATCGAGGCCAATCCAACCCGCCCCCGGCAAAAACGCTTCCGCCCAAGCATGCAGGTCGGCGGAGTCAGCCTTCGGCCCCTGATGCCCATCGTCCACTGCCAGTTGAATCAGATACCCCGACACAAACCGCGCTGCAATTCCAAGGTTTCTCAGCACCTGCACCAGCAACCATGCTGAATCGCGGCAAGACCCGCTGCGCTTCTCCAGCGTTTCCTCGCAACTCTGCACACCCGGTTCCAGCCGCGTCACATACCCAATCTCTTCGCACAACTTGCGATTTACTTGCAGCAGAAGATTGATAGTCCCATTGGTCGCGCCGCGAAACTGCTCAAGAAACGCCAGCAACTGCGGCCCCGGCGTATCCGGAGACAGATACACTTGAAGGTCCCGCGCCATCTCTTCGGAGTAGGCAAAAGGGTATGCATCCACTCCAGGTTCGAGCACAAATTCAAATGGATTGAGAGGGGAAAGATCCGCCACCATGTTGACATCCACCACAAATTCGCTTGTCTTGTCTTGAAACAGCAGGCGCGCCTTGCGATTGTGGTGAGGATCGAGTTGCCAGTTCAGAAGGTGTTCGACGGGAAGAACGTCAAGCGAATAGCTGAGAATCGGAGTGCGACAATGCAACGCCGGACGCAGTTGGATTACATGTGGCCCAAGTAGAATCGGCCGTTCGTACCGGTACTCTGTCCTGTGATGCAGCGCAATGTGTATTCCCATCCACCCTCATGCAGTTCACGTCTGAAATTGTTGAGTTCACCATCTTCCGCCACTACAGTTCAGGCACCGGTCGAAAGCATTCTGAAACTGGGGTGATAAGTCAACTTACCATAATGCATGCGACCTGGGCTGACCCCGATTTCTCCCCAGGCCTTACCAATCCGCGTTAGACCGAAAGCGAGAGAATCCGGTTGAGCCGCTGCACAAACACGGCGGGCTCCTTCAGCGGCACGCCTTCCATCAGCAACGCCTGGTCAAGCAGCAGCCAGGCCGCGTCCTCGGCAACCGTATCGTCCGGGCGCGCCAGCATCTTCTTCACAATCTCGTGATCGGGATTGATCTCAAGCGTAGGCTTCAGCGCGGGAAACTCCGTTTGCCCCATCGCACGCATCATCTGCTGCATCTGCAATGAAGGCTCCTCTTCATCCGACACAATGCACGACGGGCTGTCGGCAAGCCGAGCCGATACGCGCACGTCCTTCACGCGATCTCCGAGCAGCGCCTTCAGCTTTACCAGCAAGGGCTCCAGCGCAGCCGCTTTGTCCGGTTCCGCTTCGTCTTTCAGGTCTTCGCTGGTTGATGTCTTGTTCACCGACTTGAAGTCGATTTCGCCATACTTGTCAATGCCCGCAAAGATCACCTCATCGAAGTCATCATCCAGAATGAGGACTTCAATCTCCTTCTTCTTATAGATCTCCAGCAGCGGGGATGTGCGTAGCAGCGATTCCGCCCCTCCCGTGATGTAGTAGATCGCCTTCTGTCCTTCTTTCATGCGGGCCTTGGCGTCGGCCAGACTGGTCAGTCCTTCGACTTTCGTCGACTTGAAGCGGATCAGTTCCAGCAGCGTCTCGCGGTTCGCAAAGTCGCTGTAGAGCCCTTCCTTGAGCGGCCGATTGTACTGCTCAATAAACTTGAGATACTGCTCAGGCTGGTTAGCCGCGATGTTCTTCAACTCGCTCAGTATCTTTTTTACGCTGGCTGTCTTGATGCTCGTCAGAATGCGATTCTGCTGGAGTATCTCGCGGCTCACATTCAGCGGCAGATCTTCGCTGTCAATGATGCCGCGGACGAAGCGCAGATATTGCGGCAGGAGTTCCTTGGCGTCGTCGGTGATGAAGACGCGCTTGACGTAGAGCTTGACTCCAACCTTGTATTCGGCGTTGTAAAGGTCGAGGGGCGCCTTGGCGGGGATGTAGAAGAGGGTGGTGTATTCGAGGCTACCTTCGGCCTTGGTGTGAAACCAGAAGAGCGGATCTTCGGAATCGCCGGTGAGCGATTTGTAGAGTTCCTTGTAATCGTCTTCGGTGATTTCACTTTTTGCGCGACGCCAAAGCGCGCTGGCGGCATTGACCTGCTCGGTGGTGCGGGTCTTGATTGACTTTTTCTCGTCGGCGTTCCACTCGCTCTTGTCGTAGGTCAGAAAGATGGGAAAGGCAATGTGGTTGGAGTACTTTTTCACAATCTCCTGTAACCGCCAGCTATTGGCATACTGCTTGCCTTCGTCGTTGAGGTGCAGCAGCACGGTGGTCCCGGCAACGTCGCGCTCGGCCGGCTCAATGTCGAAGCCCGTTTTCCCATCGCTGGTCCAGCGCCACGCCTTCTCTTCCCCCGCCTTGCGGGAAACGACTTCGATCTTGTCCGCCACCATGAAGGCGCTGTAGAACCCGACGCCAAACTGGCCAATCAGGTTCGAGTCGCGCTTCGCATCGCCGGAAAGCTGCGCCAGAAAGTTCTTCGTCCCCGAGCGCGCAATCGTGCCCAGGTGCGACACCAGGTCTTCCTCATTCATCCCGATGCCCGTGTCTGCGATGGTGAGGGTCTTGTTCTGCTCATCGAGTTCGAGGTCGATCCGGGGCTTGAAGGGCGACGGCTTGTACGCCTCATCCACCAGCGTCAGATGGCGAAGCTTGTCCAGCGCGTCAGACGAGTTGGAAATGAGTTCGCGAAGAAAGATTTCAGGATGCGAATAGAGGGAGTGGACGATAAGTTGCAGCAGTTGACTGACTTCCGTTTGAAATTCACGCTTGGACATGGATCTTTATCACCTGCATTCAGTATAAAACCCCAGCATTGCGCGGCCAATCGCTTGCCAGGTCTTCTTCGTGCCGGCATCGCTCAAGCATCCGGAAATTGACCGTTCTCAATGTCATTCGCAGCTTGCTCGACGCTCTCCGGCCTCCCCAGATCCCGCCAATACGACTCATCGGCGCGGAACGCAAGAATGTTTTCGCCCATTGCCGCAAGCCGCAGATAGCAATCGATGATCGAAAACGCGCCCTCCTCATTCATCTTTGCAAAGATGCGGCGCGAGATCACATGAATGCCCGCAAAGGCAAAGGCCCGCGGCGCCGAAGCTGTACGAACCAGTTCCAGCCGCCCTTCCAGACCACCGCGCCGCCCGCAAAGTTCGCCCGCCTCGTCGAACAGCAGATACCGGGACGTAGGCCTGTCCTGAACCGCAAGCGTGGCCAGCGCCGCGTGTTGCGCATGGAACTGCAACATGCGGCCCAGTTCGATGCTGCTCAGGACATCCACATTGTGCAGCAGAAATGGCGCGTCAAGATCCGCGCCTTGGTCAAAGAAGGCCGCGGCCTTCTTCAGCCCTCCGCCGGTGTCCAGCAGGTCGTCTTCGGTTGAGACTTCAATCCTCATCCCAAAGTTGTCGTTGGCCGCGAGGAATTCAGCAATCATCCCGGCATGGTGATGCGTGTTGACGATAACCTCATCGACGCCGAACCTCCGCAGGCGCGTCAGCGCAATCTCCAGCAGCGTTCGACCGGCAACGGTCACCAGCGCCTTGGGACGATCGTTGGTCAGGGGCCGCAGGCGGGTGCCGAGACCGGCGGCCAGAATCATCGCTTTCATTCCGCAGCCTTCTCGGCAGCCGCTTTTTCCTGCTCAATGTGGTGCAGCACCACTTCCACCCCGTTCACTGCGCGCAGATGCCTTGCCAACTGCTCGGCCAGGTAAACAGACCGGTGCTGGCCTCCGGTGCATCCAAACGACACCATCAAATTCTTGAAGCCCCGGCTCTGGTAGCTGGCAACGCTTCTATCCACAAGCGAAAGCACGCTGGCCAGGTATTGCTGCACACTCTGCTCGCTGCTCAGGTAGTCGATCACCGGTTGGTCCTTGCCGGTTAGCTTTTTGAATCGCTCTTCGCGGCCCGGATTCGGCAAACTGCGAGCATCAAAAACAAACCCCCCACCGTTTCCTGACTCATCCGCCGGCGCCTGTCGATGGAAGCTGAAGCTGTTTATCCGCACGGTCAGCCCGGGTGGCGAGGCAAGGCTTTGCAGCCTCTCTGACCCGAGCATCGCCTGGAACGACTGCATCAGCGCAGGCAGAGCGATGGGCAGCGTCGCGTTGTGGGCCAGCCAGCGCAGGTTCTTCAGCGCGTAGGGGACAGATTGCAGAAAATGCGCCTTGCGCTCGTAGAACCCGCGGAAACCGTAGGCGCCCAAAGCTTGCAGGATGCGGACATAGACGTACGCGTAGTAGTGCTTCATGAAGGCGGCGCGATCGACCTTGATGTGCTCGCCCAGGCAATCCAGGTAGTGGTCAAGCAACAGCTGGCGCAAGTCCGGCGGCAGGTCGGCCTTCCCGTCATAGAGCAGCGAGGCAATGTCGTATTGCAGAGCGCCCTTGCGCCCGCCCTGGTAGTCGAGGAAAAAAGGTTCCCCGTTTTGGAGCATCACGTTGCGCGACTGGAAATCGCGATAGAGGAAGTAGTCGCGATCGGCGGTGAGGAGGAATTTGGTGAGGCGGGCGAAGTCACGCTCGAGGGCCTGCTCGTTAAAGGGGACGGCGGCCAGCCGCAGGAAGTAATACTTGAAGTAGTTCAAATCCCACGCAATCGACTGGCGATCGAAGCTGGAGCGGGGGTAACAGACCTTGTAATTGAGGTCCCGGCCGGCCTGCACCTGGAAGCGCGGAAGTTCGGCAACAACCTTGCGATAGGCCTCGACAGCCGCTGGGGCAATTACGTCCCCGGTGCGATTGGCGCTGAGGAACTGAAACAGCGTGGTATCGCCCAGATCCTGCTCAAGGTATGCGCCATGCGATAAATCTTCCCCATAAATCTCGGGAACAGGCAGGCCGTGGCGGCGAAAATGCCGCGAGAATTCGAGAAAGGCGACGTTCTCTTCGCGGACGGAATAGAGGATGCCGATGGCCGTGGCTTCCCCGCCTGAGACGCGCACGATATTGCGCCCGGAGCCTCCGAGTTCCCCTTGAAGCGGACGTATCTGTTCAACGGGAACCTGGAAATGCTGTTCAAAGAGCTTTTTGAGGACGTCCATGCCTGTCTTTCACTCAATGGTTGATGCTGCTTCACAAACATAACGAGCGGGGGGAAGCGAGCGCAAGGGAACAGGGGGCAGCTGTTATCAGGTGGCTTGTAAGTCCTTTGTTTCGATATGTAGAGTTAGGTTTTCTCGATGTAAACCTATTCGTTTGATTGAATTGCGGCAAAAGCTCGGGGGGTGGTGGGGTCATTGTCGCCGGTACGGACCGGGCACATCCCTGACAGATAAACTCGGAGGCACTCTGGGGCGCCATGGTGGTCATGATTCAAGTGTGCGCCTTTCGGCGAATTAAACTGCAAATCGTGAGAAGAAAGTTTAGAGAAAGGTTTTGACGAGACGTGGGGTCCAGAACAGGAACCAGTTCCAAGCGTAGAATCAAACCATCGCGTGGGATTTCCCCATCCCAGAGGCTGATATGACGCCGAGCCGATTCACCGTTTCCACGAGTTTCCGCTTTCGCGCAGCGCTTGGCGTAGCGATTGCCGCAGACCTTCTGCAGGTGGTGGTATTTCCGCTCTCTGCAATGGGCGCCGAGTTTCCTGGAGACGATGCGCTGGATCTCGGCATTGGCGCGGTGATGATTTACCTGCTGGGCTGGCACTGGGAGTTTGCGCCGTCTTTTCTGGGGAAACTCGTCCCTGGGGTAGACCTGGTTCCGTTTTGGACGCTCGCGGTGGGGAACGTCTATCGGAAGTCGAGGCGGACGGTTCATTCGGTGGAGGAAGGACAGGGGCATGGCACGACGATCGAGGGGGAGCGGGGCTTGTAAGAATCCCTGCAGCGGGTCAATCGGAGGCGAAAGAGCAAATGCGGCTCCTTCGACTTACCACCCCCAACCGGCACCCCGGTACTCCACCCCGGAACTGAAAAGCGATTGGGGCCCCTTTCGCTTCCCAAGAACAAAACCCGAAGAGCAGCCGCAGATCCCTCCACTTCGGTCGGGATGACAGTGTGGTGGTAATGAACTTTCTGGGGGATCTTCGGCGTTCATTGTAGCCGTAACTCGACTTGCGCGGGTCAAGATGCTCAGGATGACAGATGTTTCGTAATCAAGGCTGACGATTCTAAGGGTTGTTGGGGTTGGGTGCGGGGGCTTGCTGGGCCTGGAGCTTATACCGAGCCAAGTTGCCTTGCAATTCCGCGGCCAAGCTGTCGTTCTGGTGCTGGACGGCAAGGTCAAGCGCCTGCTGCGCGATTGATGCCGCTTTGGAGTATTGGCCGGTTTCCGAGTACATGGCGGCAAGCATTTGCAGGATCGCGGGCTCCTGACCATTTGTGAGGCGCGCCGCCTCGGTAAACTGCGGCAATGCTTCTGGGAAGCGGTTGCTTGCGGCAAGAGCCCGACCGAGGTTGAAGTGGCACTCGGCTGACTGAGGGGCCAGGTCGACGGCTTTTTGCAGCTCGACAATGGCCTCGTCAAGCTTGCCCATGCGCGCCAGAATTACGCCATAAATATTGTGGCCGTCCGAGGACTTGGGTGCGAGTTCGATTCCCTTGGTCAGTTCCTCGATGGCCTGTTCGCGATGGCCGCCGATGACCTCAATGATATGCCCCAGGTTGATGTGGGCGGAGCCGTTGTCAGGGTTAAGCTCGATTGCTTTGTCAATCTCGGTGCGAGCCTCGTCCATCTTGCCAGCTTCAGCGAGTACGCTGCCCAGGTTGTTGTGGGTCTGGGAACTGTCGTTGCTCATCGAGAGGGCTTTTTTGTACTGCTCGATGGCTTCGTCCACGTGTCCGGTGGCAGCCAGCGCCACGCCCAGGTTGTTATAGGTGCGCGGGTCTGTGGGATCCTTGACCGCGGCTATCTTCCAGGCGGGGACGGCCTCGGCGTACTTGTGATTGTCCTGGAGATCCTGGGCGGCGTCGAACTCGCGGTAAAAGTCGATGGCCGGGGTGTCGATGTGAGCCAGGGTGTCTGGGCCTTCGGGCCCGATATTGAGGAACTCTGGGATGTTGACGGCGCGGTTGGATGCCGTAGCGTCTTCAACCACCACCGCCGGGCTGGCGTTGCCCTGCTCGTCGATGTGGGTGAGGTAGAGGTGCGTATAGAGCGATGGGCTCTTGGAAGAAAACGCGAGCCAATGTCCGTTGGGTGAAAAGGTGTGCCACGAATTCATGACCGGCAGATTGGACTGGAGCGGGCGAGCCACTCCACCTTCGAACGGAACGATGTAGAGCTTGCTGTCAGGGCGCATGAGCAGGCCGTTTTTGCACTGGACGAAGACGATCCATTTGCCGTCGGGCGAGACCTTGGGGAAGTTGTTGCTCATCCCGTTTTCTGAGGCGCCGACGATTTTCTCCGGGGTTCCGCCCTTGCCGCCGTTGAAGGGGATGCGGTAGAGGTCGTACTGGATCTGGGTTTCTTTGGGGTCGTTGGCGTAGAGCGACCTTTGATAGCCCGGCGGGTAGGGGTCGCGGGCGGTGGCGCGGGAGTAAACCAGCCACTTGCCGTCGGGGCTCCAGAAGGCGGAGGTCTGGACGTAGGTGGGATCGTCGGCGCCGGGCAGCGGGACAAGCTTGCCGGTGGCCTTGCTGTACCAGGCGAGAACGCCGCGGGTGGGGTAGAAGACTTGTCCGAAGCCATAGTTGGGATAGAAGCCGTTGTAGAGCCGGTCAAGCACGCGGACACCGTGGGCGTAGGGAACGTCAATGGAATTGACGACAAAGTTGCCGTCGGGCGAGACCTGGCTCATGAAGCCGAAGCGCTTTTGCTGGTGCTCTTCAGAGAAGGCGCTCCAGTGGATGAGGTAGTCGTTGCCGATGGTGCTGATTTTCTTGATTGGAACGAGCGCATAGAGGCCCTTGTCGTTGGCCGGGCCGTCAACGTCGATGCCCATGGTTTTGCCATCGGCGGAGAACGAATGGCAGTTGCCGCAGGTGGGCAGGTTGGTCATCATGACCTTGCTCTGCTTCTGGTCGATGTAGCGGAGTTCCCACTTGATTTTGGGGAGGACCGAATCTGGCAGCGGCTTGATGACGCCGCGCTGGGCGGTGGACAGGTCAGGCGGGATGAGGGGCACGTCGCGATAGAAGATGGGTGCGCCGACGGGGTCTATCGAGGTCTGGAAGGTAGCCTTGGCCGTGGTGAGGGGGTCGTGGTCTTTAAGGCCGGCAAAGCCGCTGATGACGACGGTGGCGGTTTGGGTATCGGATTGGGAGCGCTTCTTGATTTCCTCCCAGGTCTTGTCGTCGGGGCGCCAGGTGTGAGCGGCCTGCTGCTCGGGCGAGAGCGTTGGAGGGACGTAGCCGACGAGATTGGAATCGACGGGGGCCAGTTGGATTTTCTCTCCGTTGGACCAGGCCTTGATGGAGCGGCCTTTGGCGAAGACGATTTCCACACGCCAGACGGTAACAGCGGGGTTTTGGTCGCGCCAGGTGAACTGCGGAGGAATGATGTCTGGGGGGTAGATGGTGTTGTTGGCGGGGATGTCGATGATGAGGGCAGGGGTGGCGGCGGCCGGCTCATCCATTGCCACCGGGCGCAGGTATTCCGGGATTTCCCCGGCTGCGACCGGAGAGGTCATTGGTGGGCCAGCGGGTCCGGCGGCATCGACTCCGCGATACGGCGCAAGGCCAGCCGCGAGCAGAACGATTGCCGCGGCCAAAAGCATCCGTTTCATCAACTCTCCCGATCGGTGGTTCCGGAATCGAGTCGCGCGGCCATCGCCTGAGTTCGCTGCAAGAGGCTATGCGTGGGGATTTCCTGGAATGCCGAGAATGTACCTTACACTTCGAAACCCTATCAATCAGGGACCTCATGAAAAAGTGACCTGCATCACGTGTACTTGCCTGATGGAACCTGTCAAGGACGAATTGAGGACACCGTGGATAAGGGTTGCCGGGTGCTGGGAAGGGGCGGCGGTGGAGGAAAACAGGAACGACAAGATGAAACGATTTATTTCCGGGGTCCCGGCGATTCGCCTCAGGCCATCCAAAAGGGTTCCACGGTGCTGGAGCGACGAAAAAACATGGTGAGCATCGTTATACAAACCGGATACAATTCCTAACAAAGAGCCAGGCTGCATTTCACCTCCGTGAACGGCGGGAGGTTTTTCGGGCAGAAGCAAACTGAGCGGTAACTCCCCCTACCGCGAAAGAAATCGGGATTCCGCATGATTAGCTATGTACGTTCCAACCTGGGACCGGAGTTATGCAGGGCGACCTCAGCATCTCTGTTCCCAATGTTGCTCGCTTTCTTCCTGGTGACTTCCGCACATGGACAAACCGCGGCCTCCGCAGCGCCCACGCAGCAGCCGGCTGATCAGACCCCGACTTTGAGCACCAATGTCGATGAGGTCTCTCTGGACCTGGTCGTCCATGACAAGAAGCACAAGCCGGTGCTGGATTTGAAGGCGGAAGACTTTGCCGTGACAGACGACGGCACCCCGGTAAAGCTGAATCAGTTCCGGCTGGTTCGTGGAGATGAAAACACGGGCCACATGGTCACCATTGTGTTCGATCGGTTTGAAGGTCCGCTGGCAAAGAGCGCGAAGATCATGGCGGACAAGATTTTGAAGGCTCTGCCGATGAAGGGCTACTCGTTTGCGGTGATGAATGTGGGAGCACGGCTGCGGCTGCTGCAGCCCTATACGGAAGATCGGGACGCGATTGAGCAAGCTGTCACTCTGGCGACGGACAGCAAGGCGACGCACCTGGTTTCAACGCTGAGCCAGGGGGTGAATATCGTCAACGACCCTGCCGCGGTGGTGAGAGAAAAGGCTGCAACCGAGGCCGAGAGGATTCTCATTACGATTGCGCAGACGGGTGTGGACAAAGCCGGCCAGCATGTCGACCTGAAGGAGCGGGCCAGAGCGCAATTGCTGGTGAAGGCGATGGAAGATGCGCAGTTGATTGTGCAGGACCAGCACGCGGATCGATCACTGGCCGGGTTGCTGGCCCTGGTGCGCGCACAGCAGCAGGTGACGGATCGAAAGGCGA
>Ga0302275_10003374_pt1 | contig 16196 bp, 13 predicted proteins | sample III_Bog_N2_2_FD_200229 | JGI IMG/M metagenome (GOLD analysis project Ga0302275, IMG submission 200229) | Peat permafrost microbial communities from Stordalen Mire near Abisko, Sweden - III_Bog_N2_2 | ecosystem: Environmental > Terrestrial > Soil > Wetlands > Peat | place: Sweden: Abisko...
CCAGGCCGGGAGGGACACAAGAGACATCACCAACGCTCCCAGCGGCGTGCTGTAGATCATTCCAGGCGGCCCCAGGACCAGCGTAAGCAAAGCGGCGACCCAGACGTTCTTTGGCAATAGCCGGTCCGAAGCAAAACCAGAAGAGACGATGGCCGCCGACTTGGGGTTGGCGGGCTGGGACACGGTTTCATCGGCGGAACTCGCCGGAGATACAGGTTCCGCGGAGGCCATTGGGGCGCCACATCCACGACAAAAGCCCTCCATGTCGCGGGATGAAGATCCGCATTGGCTGCAAAATACCAATTGAGTCGGCTCCGTGTTTGCCAAAAGTCTACCTCAGATTCATCGACGGGTGAGAATCGGTGCCAAGGCAGTTCCAGGAGCGATGGACATCTTCGATACACTGTTAAAGCTATGACGACCCTGAAAGCCGTCCGCGGCACACGCGACTTGTTGCCGCCGGAAACGGCGCTCTGGAACCACATTGAGAAGACGGCGCGGCAGGTGTTTACCCGCTACAACTTTGGCGAAATCCGAACCCCCATTTTTGAAGACACGGCGCTGTTTGCGCGCGGGGTGGGCGAGGAAACCGACATTGTTTCGAAGGAGATGTATACCTGGGAGGACAAGGCGCGGGCCCAGAGCGAGAAGACGCAGATGCTGACGTTGCGGCCGGAGAATACCGCGGGGGTGGTGCGCGCGTATATCGAGCATGGGCTGGGCGAGAGCGGGCAGTTGCAGAAGCTCTACTACGTGGGGCCGCAGTTCCGGCGGGAGCGGCCGCAGAAGGGGCGGTATCGTCAGTTTTCGCAGATTGGGGCCGAAGTGATTGGACCGCCGTCTGCTGGGAGCGAGAGCCCGCTGCGTGACGCCGAGGTGCTGGAGATGCTGGCATCGCTGCTGGACGAGTTGGGCATTACCGGCTGGACGCTGGAGCTGAACTCCGTTGGATCCTCGGCGGATAGGGCGCGGTACAACGAGACGCTGCGCGCGGCACTGGTGCCTGTGGTGGGCCAGATGTGTGTGGATTGCCAGCGGCGCGCGGTGACCAACCCGCTGCGCGTGCTGGACTGCAAGGTTCCGGCGGATCAGCCGATTATTGAGACGCTGCCGGTGATTGCGGATTCGCTGGATGAAGCATCCAAAGCGCACTTTGCGGCAGTAACGGCGGCTCTCGATTCGGCGGGTGTGCCCTACACGCGCAATCACAGGCTGGTGCGGGGACTGGACTATTACACACGAACTACCTTTGAATTTACGCATGGCGGGTTAGGTGCGCAGAACGCGCTGCTGGGCGGAGGACGCTATGACGGCCTGAGCGAGGCGATTGGCGGACCGAAGGCGCCGGGGATTGGGTTTGCCATGGGCGAGGACCGGCTGGTGCTTACGCTGCTTGCCCTGGAAGCTGCCGCGCCGGAGAAAGCGCACGCTTATATCGCGCCGCTGGGTGAGGGCCTCAATCCCGCTGCATTAGCGCTGGCGCGCGATTTGCGACGCCAGGGGCTGCGCATTGAGCTGGGTGAGGGCAGTTTTCGCCTGAAGAAGTCGTTTGAAAGCGCGGACAAGACGGCTCGCCGCATTGTGATCCTGGGCGAAGACGAGCTTCAATCCGGTATTCTGACGGTGAAGACTTTCGCTACGGGAATGCAAACCAAGGTTGATCGCGTGGAGTTGGCGGCTTATCTCAGCCAATGAACGGGAATCCCTCTACCCGCGGACGAATAAAGGACAGGTTGTGCTCGATTTTCTAGGAACCCTCGAACGAACGCATCTCTGCGGAGAATTGCGCGCAGCAAACGCCGGACAACAAGTAGTTGTGATGGGCTGGGTGAACCGGCGCCGCGATCACGGCAACCTGATCTTTCTGGATCTGCGGGACCGCACAGGGATTTGCCAGATTGTGCTGGATAAGGAACTGACGCCCGAGGGGCACCTGAAGGGCGAACAGGTTCGGCCGGAGTACGTGGTGGCCGCAGTGGGCAAGGTGAGCCTGCGCGACGCGGATGCCATTAATCCCAAGATGCCCACCGGCGAGATTGAGATTGAGGCGACACAACTGCTGGTGCTGAACGACACACGGCTGGCGCCGTTCTCGCCTTCAGAAGATGCGATTCAGAACGAAGAAGTCCGGCTGAAGTATCGCTACGTGGATTTACGGCGCCCGGAGATGCAGCGCAACTTCAGGCTGCGCCATGAGATTACGCTGGCCATCCGCGAGAGCCTTAGCAAGCAGGGATTTCTGGAGATTGAGACGCCGATTCTGACCAAAAGCACGCCGGAAGGGGCGCGGGATTTTCTCGTCCCAAGCCGTGTGCATCCGGGAGAGTTCTACGCTCTGCCGCAGTCTCCGCAGATCTTCAAGCAGATCCTGATGATTTCGGGGTTCGACCGGTATTTTCAGATTGCCCGTTGCTTCCGCGACGAGGACCTGCGCGCTGATCGCCAGCTTGAGTTCACGCAGGTCGATCTGGAAATGAGCTTTCCGCACCAGGAGACCGTATTCGCTGTGGTTGAGGATTTTCTTTCAGCGGGCTTTGCGGCGGCGGGTGTTACGCTGCCCAAACCGTTTCCGCGCATCACGTATGACGATTCGATGCGCAAATTCGGGTCAGACAAGCCCGACATGCGGCTGCCAGGATTGACCGACGTGCGCCCGGCGTTTACCGACGAGGCGTTGGCGACGCTGCAGATTGATCCGGCGCTGCCGGTGGTGGCGCTGCGCATTCCCAAGGTTGGCGAGCTGAGCCGCAAAGAACGCGAAGACAACCACCCGATGTTCGATCTGAAGAAGGGCGCCAAGTTTATTGACGATTTCAAGCGGCTGGCCAAGGGCTTCCCTGAATCCGCAGTGAAGGTGCGTGAGCTGGCCGGAGCGGCCGAGAGCGACTTCGTGATTATTGTGGCCGGAGACCCGGCGCATCCGGTGAAGGCAAGCGACACCAAGTTTGAGGGGCGGCTGAGCGAGCGGGAGATCAACGTCTATTCGGCAGCGGGAAACTTCCGGTCCGAGCTGGCGAAGAAGTACGCCGAACGGCATGGCGCGTTTGCGGTGACCGAGAAGGCCGTTGCAGAAGCGGACTCGCGCGGCGGGGTGCAGATTGACGGTGGCGCGGCATTCAACCCCATCTGGATCGTGGACTTTCCGATGTTCGAGTACGAGGTGGGTTCGGCGAAGTGGGTGCCGGCGCATCATCCGTTTACCTCGCCGCATGAAGCGGATATGGCCAATCTGCTGACCGATCCGGCCAGCGTGCGCGCCAATTGCTACGATTTGGCGATGAATGGGCTCGAGCTTGGGTCCGGTTCGATCCGTATTCATCGCAAGGATGTGCAGCAGCAGATCTTCCAATCGCTGGGAATCAGTGAGGAAGAAGCGAAGGCGCGGTTTGGGTTCTTCCTGGATGCGCTGGAGTACGGCACGCCGCCGCATGGGGGCATTGCGCTGGGACTGGACCGCATTGTGATGCTGCTGACCGGGGCGCCGAGCCTGCGCGAGGTGATTGCGTTCCCGAAGACGGCGAAGGCGATTGACCTGATGGCTGATGCGCCGACTGCGGTGACCGAACAGCAGTTGAAGGAACTGCATATTCGGGTGGCGCTGAAGAGCTAGGCGCGTTTCGGGGTGAGAGCTGGCCGAAGGGTGGGCGCATCGCATTCATATCCATTGGGAATGGTGTGCAAGCAAAGATGATCCGCTGGGTACCCTCCCCCCCCATCTCTGTAAAGAACTCGTTTGTTTTCACGGGGATACCGTAGATTCTCCGATGTAACTCGCTGATTCTAATAGAGTTCTTTGCAGATATGCCTAAACAAAGGGGTTACGAACGCTTTCCCGCGCAGCCCGTTGGCTTTGAGGAAGAGTCTGAAATGATTTTGCGCCAATGGAGGGAAATAATCTGCAAAGGGACGGCTCTTTGCTAAAGCCCGCTCATAGACATGAAAGAGAATAGAAAACTGAAAGGCCCGAAGGCCGGGTCGGGCTATGTGCTCTCCCACCCATCGAGCAAAAAGACGCTCGATGAATGGGGCACCCGGCAGCAGCCGCGACGATGAGAATTAGAATCTTGCTTGTCATACAACCCCCGCTCCGAACTCGCATGGAAGCAGCGAAGTTGAGCAAACCCTTGCGGACGAATTATGTCACCTTGGAATAGCTTGAAGATACCCAGTCCCGCTTCGAGACCTGGAAAACCATGAACGAATCACGCCCGATCCAGCTCCGCAAACATCTCGCTTAGCACGACCCGAATCGGTGTTCCCGGCACGGTCAGTTCGCCCGATTCCACGGGATGCAATCCGAATCGGTCCGCAAACCAAGCCCGCCGTCCCTCCGGATCGAAGACCCAGATGTTCTCCACCCCAAATTTGAGGTAGTCGTCAATGCGATCCTGAAAGCGGCTCAGCCGGTCTTCTGGCGAAAGAATCTCGATGGCGACCAGCGGAGGGCGGGTGATGATCCGCTCCCTCGGCGCATCCGCCTTCAGCACGGAGACGTCTGGCACACGGAAGCGTGATCGGCTCACCTGCGTTCTTACGTCAGTTACTGCACGCACACCCCATGCGTCGCGGTTGTTCATGAATAAGACAACAAGCAGCGTTTGCAATAGGCCATGCTCGTATTCGCCCAAGTTACGTTCCTCGACCCTTCCGTCCACGTAGTCGCAGTCGGGCCTGTAACTGGTGTGGAGATACTCCTCAACCGTCACAAAGGGCTCGTCGAATTCGCTTACGGGCAGCGTAGCCATGGCAACAGTATGCTCTCAATTGGGCGGTAATCCAATCGGGTTGAATTTGGCAACCGTTTTACAACAGCGCGACAAACCGCCTGAACTACTCAGTGTCGGGTTGGGCTCCGTCTTCTTCGCCTTCAACGGAGATGCGGAGGCGGCGGAGGAAGTGGAGATCGTTCTGGGTGAACGAGGCGCCGGTGCCGTGTGCCAGTGCGGCGCCTTCGGATTCATCTGAATCCTTTGAATCCTTGGCGGTGACTTCATTCAGGCCGATGGTCACCTCGAGCATCAGGAGCGCGTCAAAGCCGTGCTTGCGGATATCCTGCACCACCCCGGCGATCTGCTCGCTCTCGATGACCGACTCGTGGATGGCCTCGCCCAGTTGTTGAATCAGTTCGCGCAGACGTGATGTCACCTTAACCTCCGGGTGCGGCGGCCTGCGCAAGGAAACGGCGCGGGTTGCGTCGTAAAGATTCCTCTACCTTACTTCGGTCGGCGTTTGCGAGCAACTGAGAAAGGCAGCAAACGCTCAAAAGCAGGCGGGCGACGGTCGCTGCTACCATCATAAACGGAATGAAACCTCACTCCATCGGGCGCACGTTGGGAATCGGTCTGCGGGTGGCCGGGCGTATTGCGGGCCAACAGGTGGCTGCCAGTGCAGACGCGGCCGCGAGTACAAAGTCACCCAGTCCAGGTCCCAGTAGAGTGGATGTAGCCGCGCGCAGCAAGGCGGCTGGGAAAGCGACCAGGAACGTGGCGCGGGGGATCGGGGGATTCCTGCGCCCTTTTGGCCGGGTAGGCGGCATTCTGTGGCTCGAAGTCACGGGCGTCTTCTTCCTGTTGCCGGTGGTTGTTTTTGCCCCCACGGTCTGGCGCACCAGAGGCAGCTTCGCTCATGGGCCGGACCACAGAACTTTCCTGGTTTCCGTCGTGTTTACAGTGGTTTTTTTGTACCTGGGCGTAAGCTCGTTCTGGCGAGCGCGGAAGAAATAGTCCGAACGATTCTGGCTGCTATTGCTTTACAGAATCTGTCCTTGGCCGCATGATCGCCATGATTGCCACCACCGCGACCGCCAGTACGACGAGCAAGAGAAAGGCTCCGCCGCCCCCGCCTCCACCAAAGCGCATCAGCGCCAATGCATTTGTGAGTGATTCCGTCATCTATTTGACCTCCCCGGACTCGTTATCTTCCATCCGGCTCAAGAGTATTGACCCGGACGCCGACAGCAAGTTGTTGTTGGGGACGGCGCGCGGCCCTTTTGCGGAAAGGAGAAATCGCGGTAAGGACTAAAGAATCAGGAGGTAGGATGGAAAACGAAACAGCGGGGGCTCCCTTCTCGTTCTCGATTGCTCCATGGCTGAATGTGCGGAAGAGCGCGGAGGCGGTTGAGTTTTATAAAGAGGCCTTCGGCGCCGTGGAGGTCTATCGCATCGAAGATCCGGACGGGAACGTGGTGGCTCGGCTCTCGGTGGAAGGTGCGGAGTTCTGGGTGGGGGACGAGTCGCCGGAGCACTTGAATTTCAGCCCGGAGGCGCTGGGTGGGTCGACGGTTCGGATTATTTTCACAGTGGCCGATCCGAACGCGATGTTCGAGCGGGCGCTGAAGGCCGGCGCAACAGAAGTTTGGCCGGTGAGCGAAGGGCATGAGTGGCGCTTGGGACGCGTGGTTGACCCGTTCGGGCATCATTGGGAGATTGGGCGACCGCTAAAAGGACACAATCTTGGTGGGTCCTGAAGTGTGCGGGCGAGGACGCCCGCACTACAGCCGATCAGGAGATCGGCGCTACAGTTTCATCCATCCGCGGGTCGGCAAAACTGATGGGAGACTTGCGAGCGAGTGAATAAACTGCCAGAACTCAGCCGGTATTTCTGAGCCCGGCGGAGATGCCGCTGATGGTTGCGGCGATGGCCCGATTGACCTCGGGGGTGTCTTCGCCGGCGCGCTTGCGGCGGAGAAGGTCCACCTGGATGAGGTGCATGGGATCCACGTACGGATTGCGCAGCTTGATGGACCGCCCCAGCACCTGGTTTGTCTGAAGCAGTTCCGTTTGCCGGGTGACAGCGAGGACCGCCCGCACGGTGCGATGGAATTCAGCTTCGAAGAGGTCGTAGATACGCTCGCGGAGAGCCGGGTTCTCAACGAGCGAGGAATAGAGACGCGCGGTGGCAAGATCCACTTTGCCAAGCGCCATTTCCACGTTGCGAAGCAGGTCGATAAAGAGCGGAAACTCTTGAGCCATGGTTTGCAGGAGGGTGAGGCGTGCGGGATCGGCGGGCTGGGAGAGATACTGCTCGAGCGCAAAGCCGACTCCAAACCACGCCGGGACCAGAAGGCGGGACTGTGTCCAGCCGAAGACCCAGGGAATGGCGCGCAGATCGGTGAGTTTGGGCGAGGAACTGCGGCGCGAGGGACGGGAGCCGATCTTCGCGTTTTCCAGCTCGGCCATCGGAGTGGATTGCTCAAAATAGGCGAGGACGCCCGGGTCCTGAAGAATGTGGCTGCAATAGTAGTCGTAGGACACGGACGAGAGCTCGTTGAGGACTGCCTCCCACTCCGGCTTGAGAACCCCGGTGAAGTGGCCCTTGGGGTCGCGCGCGTTGGGGCGAGCCAGGGCGTCGAGCGAAGCCGCAATCATGAGCTCAAGGTTGCGTTCGGCCAGGACTTCGTCAGCATATTTGAAGTTGAGAACTTCACCCTGCTCGGTGATGCGCAACTGGCCGTCGAAGGAGTTCATGGGCTGGGCGAAGATGGCCCGATGCGTGGGACCGCCGCCGCGGCCAACCGTTCCGCCTCGACCATGAAAGAGACGCAGCTTGACGCCGGCCTCGCGGGCGACAACGTGGAGATCGCGGTGAGCCCGGAAGATTTCCCAGGTGCTGGTCAACATGCCGCCGTCTTTGTTTGAGTCTGAATAGCCCAGCATGACTTCCTGCCAGTTGTCCCAGGTGGCCATGATCTTGCGATAGTCGGGACGGCTCCAAAGCTCGCGGCACACGGCAGGAGCTTGGCGCAGGTCCTCGATGGATTCGAAGAGCGGCACCGGCATCAGGCCTGGATCGCGGCCGGAGCCCTCGACCGTAACGCCGCCGAGACGGGCCAGGCGGATGACGGCGAGCACATCGTCCACGGTGGAAGCGCCGCTAATGACGTACTGCCGAATGGCCTCAGGCGAACAGCCATTCTTGATCTCGGCGACCACGCGAAAGGTTTCAAGCACGCTGGCGGTCTGGGGAGAGAGAGTGCCGGGCAACGATTCGGCAAGGGTGTCGGAGATGGCCTCTTGCAATGCGGTAGCCAGCACTCGCGCATGCTGGCGGATATCGAGCGTGTGCAGGTGCAGGCCGAACGTGCGGACCTGCAGAATCAGCGGGTCGACGAGGGTGCGGGCAATCCGCAGTCCGGCATTGGCGGCAAGCGAAGCGCGCAGCGTTTCGAGATCGTCGATGAGCTCTTCGACGGAACAATACGCCGGCAGCACCTCGGCCAGATGCTCCTGTCCCTGCGACAACGTATAGGGCGTTATGGGGAGCGTCGCGGTGGATCGACCGGGATGCGACCTGCCTCCCTCTTCGAGGGTGCGGAGAACGCGCGCCTTGACGCAGATGATGAAGCGCCGATAGTACTCGAACTCGTATTGTTCGCCGAACACCTGTGTCTCGGGGGTGTGAATCTGCTCAACGTAAGCTTCAAGGCGCTCCAGCAGATCATCGCTGACCGGCCGCTGCTGCGCGCTGGTAGTGAGGAGGTCGATAATCTCCTGAAGTTGCCGCACGTAGTAGAGCAGCAGGTGGCCGCGCGCCAACTGAATGGAGTCGCGGGTGACCTCCGGCGTGACGAATGGGTTGCCGTCGCGGTCTCCGCCGATCCACGAGCCGAAGATAAGCACCTGGGGCAGGTCGAGAGGCTCAATCTCCAGCCCATAGGAGGCCCGCAGCGCCTCTGAGATTTCGCGGTAGAGGCTGGGCAGCGTTTCAAAGATGGAAACGTCGTAATAGTCGAGGCCCATCTTGATTTCGTCGTAGACGGTGGGACGGCGTGAGCGCACCTCATCGGTTTGCCACAGGCTGGTAATCTCGGCCAGCACCAATTCCTCGAGACGCGCCATGTCCTGCTCCGGGACGGGAATGCGATCGAGCGCGGCCAGAAACTCGCCAATGCGGCGGCGCTTGAACATGACGGAGCGGCGGGCCACCTCAGTGGGGTGCGCGGTAAACACGGGGATGATGAGTACGCGCTTGAGCCAGTCCATGGCTTCATTCGCGCTGATGCCCACGCGGCGCATTTCGCACAGCGTTCCGGCCAGCGAACCACGCTGGTGGGCAGCTTCGCCGTTGAGGCGCAGGGCAATGCGGCGGCGCTTGCGATGGTTGGTTTCCGCCAGGTTGATGAGCTCGAAGTAAAAGGCAAAGGCGCGGGTCAGCAGAATGGCGCGCTCGACGGGCAGCGAATGGACCAGGTCGAGAGCGACGGCGGCATGGCGGGCTGCCTCTTCATGGTTGCCATTTGCTTCCGCGTCGCGGCGGCGGATGGTGCCCTGGCGCAACGCTTCCACATGGGCGAAGAGGTCATCGCCAGCCTGCTCGCGCAGGACCTCGCCGAGCAAGGTGCCAAGCGAACGCACATCGCGGCGTAGGGGGGCTTCTTTCAGGTCGCCGGAGTCGGCTTCCAATTCGGCAAGGCGCTGCGACCAGCTTTCGGGGTTCCACAAAAGAGCCATCGTCTTTCGATTATGCATGATGAGTGGATAAAGATGGCCTCAGGAGCGGGTTGGGAAGATTTGGCCGCCCCTTGTTGAGACGGAAAGTTCGATTTCACGCCGCTATTCCACAGATCGGGGAATGCGAGCCCCAGCCGATACGCGATAATGTGGCCATCATGGGCATTGATCAGCGTCAAACGAATGGTAGGAACGACCCATGTCCGTGTGGCAGCGGCAAGAAGTACAAACGTTGCTGCCTGACCGGCACATCGGCGCCATCGACAACTCTCGAGAGCCCCTGGAGCAGACAGCGCGAGGCCTCAGACCGGCTTACGCCGGCACTGCTGAAATTGGCGGCGCGGGAGCTGGGCGAAGACTTGCTGCTGGCGTGGGCGGATTTCAACCAGGTTGAATTTCCCGAACCGATCAGCAAGTTCGAAAATGAAGAATGCATCTTCAACCCCTACTTGATGTTCGACTGGGACCCCGACGCCCCGCAGCGGCGCTCAGGCAAGCCGAGAGCCGGCCTGGTTCTGGGAACTTATCTTGATAAGCACGCAGACCGTCTTTCGCTACTCGAAATGCAAATCGTGATTCAGGCGATCTCGCAGCCGGTCAGCTTCTATGAGGTTGTCCGCTGCAATCAAGGCCGGAGCGCCGTATTGAGAGACGTCTTGATCGGCGAAGAGACCGAGGTGGAGGAACACTCCGCTACCAAATGGATGCGGCCAGGCGATCTGGCTTATGGGCAGATATGGAAGCTTCCGGAGGTGGCGACCATCGGCAGGCTAGGGCCGCGGCTGATTCCGCCCGAACAGAAGCTGGAAATCCTCGAGCTTCGCGCGAAGCTGCGGAAAAAGGTGGCGAAGAAGAACCGGGATCTGAACTCCGAGGATTTGCTTCGGTATCGAGAGGAGATACGCACCGTCTATCTGGATATTCGGGACGCAGCGCTAAGACCGAAGAAGCTGACGAATACCGATGGCGAGCCGTTTGTCCTGCACAAGCTCACGTTTCGCATCGGCTCCGCGCAGTTGGCCTTTGATGCGCTCGCTTCGCTGGCATGGAGCATCGACAAAGAGACTCTGCTGGAAGAGGCGGGGCGGGACGCAAAAGGCTCGCTGGTAAGCATCGAATTCGCCTGGCTTGGCAAAGGGAACAAGTTACACAAGGACTGGGAAACCACTGTTCTCGGCCATCTCAAAATCTCCGGCCACACGCTGGTGGTGGACGTGAACTCGGAGAATCGCGCCAAACGAATTCGGAAAGAGATTGAGAAGCGGCTTGGTCTTCATGCGACGCACCTGAGCACGACTACGGAAACCATCGAGTTGGACCCGACAAAATTGAGCACGAAAGGGCAGTCTGCGATTCCGAAGGCTGGAGCGGGGATTCCGCCGCTCACTCCTGAGATGCAGAAGGAATTCGCTGCCTATGTGCAAGAGCAGGTTGAAGCCTGGATTCACCAGAATGTTCCGGCGCTGGGCGGCCGTACGCCGCTTGAAGCGGTTGGCGATCCGGATGGGAGAGAGATGGTGGAGGCGCTGCTGCTGGGCTGGGAACGGCATTTCGAAGGGCCGGCGGCTCCGGGATCGATCAAGCCGGACATCGACGCCGTACGCCGGCTGCTGAATCTACCGGTTGCGATTGGAACCGTCATCCACTGAAAATCGATTGCCGTGAGATTCTAATTTGACGCGGAATCACGACATGGCGCCCTGCGCGTCCAACTGCATGGTCAGGTCTTCCCACTCGGCGGTCAGTGCGGCTAGCTGGTTGCGCAGGTCGTCGGCGAGCGCGCTGAGGCGAGCCGTCTCGGCGGCGGAAACGTAGACGCCCAACTGCTCTTCGGTGTGCGCGATGGAGGCTTCGATGCGCGGGATTTCTTCTTCGAGGAAGGCGCAGCGGTCTTCGAGCTGTTTTTGCTTGATGGGGTTGAGTCGGCGTTTCCTGCCGGCGTCGTCGGGGCCTCCTTCAATGACGATGGTTGTGCCGGACGTCGCCGGTGCGTGGGCTGGCTCCGGAGAATTTCCCGCAGGGGCTAAAGCCCGATCAACGAAAGAGCGGCTCTGCGGCACGACTGAAGTCGTGCCCTGATACAAAGCAGCTCGTGAGGCGCTACCCACAGAATTTGCATGATTGCCGGCAGCGGAAGCAAGGGCCTCTTTGCGGCGGAGATAGTCAGCGTAATTGCCTTCATGGCTGGTCACGGCGCCATCGCCCACTTCGAGGACGCGCGTAGCCAGGCGATCAATGAAATAGCGGTCGTGGGAAACGAAGACCACCGTACCGGAGAACGCCGCAATCGCCTCAAGCAGCACGTCTTTGGCGCGCATGTCGAGATGGTTGGTTGGCTCGTCAAGAAGCAGGAAGTTGGAGGGCGAAACAAGAATGCGCGCCAGGGCATAGCGATTGCGCTCGCCACCCGACAGCACGCCGAGCGGCTTGAAGACGTCGTCGCCGCGAAAGAGGAAACAGCCCAGCAGAGAACGCAGCTCGACTTCAGGCACCTTGAGGGCGGCACGGCTGATGTCGTCGAGCATGCGGGCGTCGCCGTTGAGCACCTTGTACTGATCCTGCGCGAAGTACTCGCTAATGACATTGTGGCCAAGCTTTACATGGCCGGAGGTGGATACTTCGTCGCCCGTGAGCAGTTTGATGAGCGTGGACTTGCCGGCGCCGTTGACACCCACAAGGGCTACTCGATCGCCGCGCTCAATGGTGAAGTTCACGTTCTTGAGAACGCACTTCGTGCCGTAGTCTTTTCCCAAGTTCGCTGCCTCAACAACAGTGCGGCCCGAGGGCGGCGGCTGAGGAAACTTGAAGTGAATGACCGGCTCTTCTTCGGGAATCTCGATGCGCTCAATCTTTTCGAGCTCCTTGATGCGCGACTGGACTTGCTTGGCCTTGGTGGCCTGGGCACGGAAGCGGTTGATGAAGGCCTCAAGGTGCTCGATCTGGATGCGCTGGTTGCGGTAGCCTGCCTGGAGCTGCGTCCGGCGTTCGTCTTTCTGGCTCAGGTACTTGGTGTAGTTGCCCTGGTAGATGTTGAGGCGCTTGTTCCATATCTCCACCGTGCGGTCAATTGTGACGTCGAGAAAGTAGCGGTCGTGGGAGATGAGAATGTAGCCGAATGGATAATTCTTCAGGTAATCCTCAAGCCAGTTGCGGGTCTCGAGATCGAGGTGGTTGGTGGGCTCGTCGAGAAGCAGCAGGTTCGGTTTGGCGAGCAGCAGTTTGGCCAGCGCGATGCGCATTTGCCAGCCACCGCTGAATTCATCCGTCTGGCGGCCCCAGTCTTCCTTGACGAAGCCCAGGCCGGTGAGGACGCCGCCCACCTGCGCGTCGAGAGCATAACCATCCAGGGTGTGAAAACGCTCCTGCAGCATGGAAAAACGCTCCGCGGCGGATTCGTATTCGGGGCCGGCGTGGTCAAGGACGGCAAGCTGGCCGGCAAGATGCTCGATCTCCCGCTCCATGTCGCGCAGCTCGTCGAAGACAGTGAGGCACTCTTCGAAGACGGTGCGACCGGTGAGCCGCAGACCCTCCTGGGGCAGATACCCGATGCTCATTCCCTTGGTTTGCTGCAGGGCGCCGTAGTCGAGTGCTTCGAGGCCGGCGAGAACCTTCATCAGGGTCGATTTGCCGGTGCCGTTGGCTCCGACGAGAGCAGTCTTCTCGCGCGCCCGGATAAGCCAGTTGGCTTCAAGGAACAGGACGCGCGGACCAAAGCGCTTGCCGGCATTTTGCAGGGAAAGCATTCGATTTCTATTTTCGCAGAAGGGCTTGCCGGAATTCGGCGCCCAGGGGATACGGCCTTGTTTCTAGCGGAGTCGCGTGCGGACTTCGGTGCGGACCAGGTACAGGAAGAAGACAAGGTTCAGAAGGCCCTGGACCAGGGCGGGCGCCAGATGGAGCGTGGAAAAGATCCACAGGTTGTAAACCACCAGCAGCAGTACTGCCGCGAGAGCCAGCGACCAGGCCCAGCGGAACAACATGAGCAGGCCACCGCTGGCGGTAATGAATGCCGCAGCGAACACCAGAAACAGCGGGGGATAGTGGCGTCCACCCACCACGCCCACGACGATAACACCCGCCAGCACCAGGAGATAAAGCGCGATGGCGGCCAGCCCAGGGAGCGGCAGCAGTTCGGCACGCACTGGGAGCGGCCGTTCCGCTGGTGATTCGGGCCTGGGTTCAAGTGCGGGAATTTCGTCGGTCATAGGGTGTGGAGATACGCCAGCAGGTCCTGGAGTTCATCGTCGGTAATGCGAGTAGCCGGCATCATGTTGCGGCCATGCAGAATGACGTAGGTCATGCGCTCGTCGGTGGGCGGCGCACCGGAGGGCATGGCTTTGATCTTGGTGAGCGCCTGCAGCCCTGGACCATTGAGCGGATGCGTGTCGTTGGGGTGGTGACACTTGGCGCACTTTGCGTGATAGACCTGTGCACCCCTTGCCTCCTCCACGGTCCAAAGCGCTTCGGGCTTGGAAGCGGGCAAAGAGCGGCAGCCGGCCGCGAAAACGGCAAGCGCCAGGGAGCCAAATGCGGCAGCCAGAAAAGCTGAATTTGTGCGCATGAGCATCTGGTTCTGATGATACAGCGTCACTCAGCGGCCGCGATTGCTTCGGCGATGCGGTCGATCGCTTGAAGTTCAGCTTGGCTTCCCGGACGATGGCCGTTGACCATAATGGAAAAAGCCAGTGTCTGGCCACTGTTGGCAGCAAGGTAACCGGAGAGCGCATTGGTCTCATTCAGCGTCCCGGTTTTGGCCCAAAGACGGCCCTTCAAGGGTGAGGTCTTGAATCTTCCTGCCAGGGTGCCGTCGACTCCGGCAACCGGAAAGGAGCTACGCCACGGGGCTCCCCAGGGCTGATGCGAGGCGTATGCCAGCAAATGGGTGAGTGCGCGCGGAGCAATACGGTCGTTGGCGCTCATGCCGGAGCCGTCAAAGAGGAAAAAGTCCTCATCGCTGACTCCCGCGCCGATGAGAAATTGCCGTACCACGCGCGTCCCTTGCTCCAGACTTCCGTCGGAACCGAGGGCCTTGCCGAGCAGCCGCAAGATTAATTCCGCGTGGAGATTCTGGCTGACTTTGTTGATGACTACGAGGTCCTCAACCATGGGGAACGATGTGCGCGAAGCCAGGACTTTCCGGTCGTTGAGCGGCGCGGTGACGGTGGTTAAGGCGACCGGGACCAGGCTCAGGGGCTGGGCGCGCTCATCGGCAAATTCGCCGGTCCCGATGGGATAACGGTGCGCCGATGAAGGGTCGCCACCGATCTTGACGCCGCGCCGCACAAGGGCTTGAGTGAGGGCCGCAGCAGCAAACTGTGCCGGATCGTCGACAGCCAGCGAGCTGTGGAAACCCTCAGGCGGAACTGTTCCCCAGGCACGCACCATCATGCTGCCGGGGCGCCGGTCGAGACCGGCATGGGCCGCTTGTCCCGCCAGTGCAAGGGTCATGGAGTTGTCGATGGTGTAGTAGTCGACATCGGGGGACCATTGAACATCGGTCGCGACCGAATCGGGGCGCGAAGTGTCATGGGCGACGGTGAGCTGGACAGCATTTTCGTTGAAGCTGAGGGCTGAGACAGGAGCGCCGTCTGGCCATTGCAGGTCGTCCCAGGCCCAATCCTGGGCGTAAGGCTCGTCGAGGTATATGCTGTCATCGCCCACAACGCTGCCTTCCACGGTGCGAACGCCGGCCTGCACCACCTGCTGCGCGAGGAGATTCAGGACGTCCATGGCGGCGGGAGGCTTTTGGGGTTCACCGGTCGAAGTGTCGGCGGCAGAAGGGATTGCGGGCGTGGCCCCGGGTGGAACATAGGGATAGCGGCGGGCGCTCAGGGTAGGGTCGCCCGCGCCGAGAATGATGAGATCGCCGTGGAGGGCGCCAGCGGCGTCGATGTCGCCTCCGGCCACGATGTTGGTGGTCCAGGTAAGGAGGTCGACGGGCAAAAGGGCGAACGCGGCGGCAGTGGTGGTGAGCTTGACGTTGGAAGCGGGCGTGAAGAGGCGGCCCTCGTTAGAGCCATATAGAGATTTTCCGTCAAGGGTGGAGACGCTGATGCCGAAGGTGGCGTGGCTCAAGGCGGGGTCGGCAAGGATAACCTGAATGCGGTCAGCGAGTTGCCCTGTTGTTGGAGCAGGTTTGGCAGTGGGCCGGGGGCTGTGCTGAGGAGTTTGAGCGCAGAGGCCGGATGGGAGGGTAGCAGTTGCCAAAACAAGCAGGAGAGTTCGCCGAAGGGCATTCATGGAGGGAGTTTAGCAGGGCGTGAGCTGGCTTCGTCATGCCATTCTGAAGGGGGCAGGATTCTGGTGGGTGGATCCGGGTGCGGGGATTTTGCCGCGTCTGATGAGGTAAGTAGCTTCAATGCTGGAACTTAGACGAATCATATCGACCTGGAAGCTGCGCAGCCGGACGCTGGAATTGGGACGGCGGACGCTTGTGATGGGGGTCGTGAATATTACGCCGGACTCGTTCAGCGACGGCGGGAAGTTTCTCGATGCTGAGGCCGCTATCGCGCATGGAATCAGTCTGTTCGATGAGGGCGCGGACCTTCTGGATTTGGGCGCGGAGAGCACACGGCCGGGGTCGAGGGCGGGTGGCGAGGAGCGGCCTGTCCACCCCAACGACCAAGACCTGTCGCTGGGGACCCCGGCTGTCCACCCCTACGACCAAGACCTGTCGCTGGGGACCCCGGCGGTGAGCGCCGAGGAGGAGCTGGAACGGCTGTTGCCGGTTCTGCGAGGGATTTTGGC
>Ga0302275_10003376_pt1 | contig 16194 bp, 8 predicted proteins | sample III_Bog_N2_2_FD_200229 | JGI IMG/M metagenome (GOLD analysis project Ga0302275, IMG submission 200229) | Peat permafrost microbial communities from Stordalen Mire near Abisko, Sweden - III_Bog_N2_2 | ecosystem: Environmental > Terrestrial > Soil > Wetlands > Peat | place: Sweden: Abisko...
TCCATCGACACGCCAGTAACAGCTCAGCGCCCAACGCGGCACGGCCTCTCCGGGGTACCATTTGCCTTGCCCATAGTGGAGAAGTCCGCCGGAAGCCATCCCCTCGCGGAGAGCCTGAATGAGCGCCAGGCCGCGGGCTCTTTTTATGGCGCCGGCGGCATCGATGTTCCATTGCGGGCTCTCGGGATCATCTATGCCCACGTAGGTTGGCTCGCCCCCCATTGTCAGGCGCACATCCTGCGCTTTCAGATCCGCGTCGACGCTGTGCGCCACCTGTCTTACTCGCGCCCAATCCTGGTCGGTAAAAGGCTTGGATGGTCGTCGTGGATCGTTCAAACGGCGAATCGCGATGGAGTGGCTGAACTCCACACTGGCCGGCTCTGAAGTGCCGCCGATGGGCGCGGCCTGCGATGCGGTGGGTGTACACACCAGCGGAATGTGACCCTCGCCGGCCAGCAGTCCCGAGGTCGGATCGAGCCCAATCCAGCCCGCGCCCGGCAAGAACGCTTCCGCCCAGGCGTGCAGATCCGCTGAATCCGCTTCCGGGCCTCCCGACGCCGGATCGGCGGCCTGCAACTGAATCAGGTAGCCCGAGACAAACCGTGCCGCGATGCCGAGATTTCTAAGGCTCTGAACCAGTACCCATGCCGAGTCGCGGCACGATCCAGATCGCTTCTCCAGGGTTTCCTCGCAGGTCTGGACGCCCGGCTCCAACCTCGTTACATAGCCAATTTCTTCTCGCAGCTTACGATTCAGGTCAAGCAGGAGGCTGATCGTACCGCTTTTCTGTCCCTGAAAGCTCTCAAGAAACGCGTGAAGCAGCGGCCCCGGCGGATCCACGGATCGATAGGGCTCAAGATCTTTGGCAAGCCCCGGCGCGTAGGCGAAAGGGTATTCCTCGACTCCCGGTTCCAGGAAAAACTCGAACGGGTTGTAGGGCGTCAGATCCGCAACCAGGCTCACCTCCACCGCAAATTCGTCCGTCTTCCCTGAAAACAGTAGGCGCGCGAGGCGGTTGTTGTGCGGGTCCAGTTGCCAGTTCAGAATGTGTTCCGAGGGGGTGACGCGAAGAGAATAGCTGAGGATTGGCGTTCGACAATGCAGCGCGGGACGCAATTGGATCACCTGGGGACCGAGAGATATCGCCTTTTCGTAGCGGTAGAGTGTCCGGTGATTCAGCGCAACTTGTATTCCCATCCGCCCCTCAGCGCCCACACTTGGAATTCGGGGTCCGCATGCATTGGGCGACTCGGCCCGCGAACCCGCCAAACGTCTTGTGGAAGCCGGGGCGTAGAGATACGGTAACATATCGACCATCGGAAAGTTGCCCATTTCGCTACAGAAAAACCCCGCGCAGGCAGAGATAATGGACTGGTCCCCGGCGCGCGCCCAATGGTTTGTGTCCGAATGGAATCTGTCTCGGGGCTCGCAACAACCTGCTTTCGTCTTTCTTGCATCCAAACGTGAGGACACCGCCGTACGCTGCCTTCCGCGAGACGGTGCGCAGTCCGATAACTTTCCGCCAAGGACCGCCAAAAAATGTTGATTCGGCTTGCATACGACATTCAATTCGATATTCCCGCCACCGTCGCCATGGTGACGCTTCTCAACGTCCATCCTTCCCGCGCAGCCGATCTGCTGGAGCCGGACGAACTGCGCACCGAACCTGAGCTCGATGTCGCCCATTACATCGACGGTTTCGGGAATCGTTGCGCGCGGTTCGTCGCGCCTCCGGGGCAACTCAGGCTCACCGGTTCCACCCTTGTTCAAGACTCCGGAACTGTGGACGAGGTTAACTGGAATGCGCGCGAGCAGGCCGTAGGCGATCTGCCGCACGATATCCTCAGTTTCCTGCTCAATAGCCGCTACTGCGAGGTAGACCGTTTCTCAAGCATTGCGTTTGAACTCTTCGGGCAAACCCAGCCCGGCTGGGGCCGCGTACAAGCCATCTGCAACTGGGTCCACAACAAGGTGACGTTTAACTATCAGCACGCCCGGCCCACAAAGACGGCACTCGATGTCTTTACCGAACGCGTGGGCGTGTGCCGCGACTTTCAGCATCTGGCCATCGCATTTTGCCGCGCACTCAACATTCCGGCTCGCTATGCAACCGGGTATCTGTGCGACATCGGCGTTCCGGTGGTCCTTCCCATGGACTTCAGCGCCTGGTTCGAGGTCTATCTCGACGGCCGTTGGTGGACATTCGATGCCCGCAACAACCAGCCCCGGATTGGCCGCATACTGATGGCAACGGGCCGCGATGCCTCCGATGTGGCGATAACCACTTCGTTTGGAGGAGCGCACCTGCGCTATTTCTTCGTAGTCGCCGAAGAAGAGATTGCGGTCGGCACACCGACCGTTTGATCCTGTAATTCAACCTGAAACCGCGGTTGCCAGGAGCCTGCCCCGAGCCCGCCGAAAGCCCGCCCCGAGCCTCACCCGGGCGGATATCACATTTGGGATCTGAAAGATTTCCGACCCAAACAGTTGCGGACCGATCGATGGTTCCGATCATGCCGCTATCGGCTGATATGACCGTGGCGATCCAGGTGGCCGCCTTGATGGAAGCGGCTTTGGATCATGCTAAGCCCAACGAAATAAAGGGTCACGGTCAACGCGCCTACAAACAAGGCCTGCGCAATCTGGAACCAGCGTGGTACTTCTCGTACAGGGGCTGGCGTCCTCGAATTCGTGGTCATCTGTGCAACCTCTCAGCCAGGTCAGGCGCCTGAGTGGCGCCGATCCGCATCCCTCAGGCTTTCTCAACTCTCGGCAACTTCACAGCCTTCCTTCTCAGGCTACGACCACCGATCATTTCACCGGAATAGAGACCACGCAGTCCCATTTCGCACAGTAGGGAACGTTGCGGCCCTGCCACTACGCCCCATCCCCCTCGCGGAAGAACCCACCGATCGTTGGCCGGTCAATCGTGCGCTGCGACCTCCAACTCGACAGGGCGCGCCGTGGAGCTTACAGCCGGATCGTAGTACTCGTAGACCCGCGACTGAAACGTGTGCGCCTGGATTGGATACTTGGCGCGCAGGCGAAAGCGTATAGCGACAGTCTGCTTTCCTTCCAGTGCGTTGAAGTAGAGAATCGCCTGCGTAGCCGTGAGCGAAAACTTCTCCAGGCGCCCGCTTTTCTGGTCTGCCGTTTTCTCCTGAAGGGATTGCAGGTCTTCGCTGAGCAGATCGAAGCCGGGAGGAATGCCAAGATCGACCATGACCATGTTTGCGGTTTTGGATAGATTGTTGCGGATGGTAGCCGTGGCGGTGGCGATGTTGTTTTCAGCGAGCCGCGTGCGGTCGTATGCAACATCGATCGTGAGCGGCTCGGTGGGCTCCTTCCCTTCCCAAGGAGTAAAGTATCGCCCCACAACCTGGTAGGCGAGTGTGCCGGAGCCTTCAAATCTCAGCTGCACGGAAACGGTGTTCTGCAGGTCAGGCAGTTCGTTTCCCTTCAAAGCGAATTGATGCAGAAGGTCGTTGTTTTCCGCATTCAGTTGCAGGGTTTCAACTGCTTTTCCGTTCAGTTCTACGGTGAGCAAGCCACGCACATCGGACGCGCTGAGTTCGGTGGAGAGCACAAGCGCGCGCAAAGCCATGATGGTGGCTTGCGTGGTGCCCCAGTTGCCTGCAGCCTCTTTCTTTGAAGAGAGGAAGTTCAAGGCCTTGCGGACGGTCTCCGAGGCCTGGCCCCATTTCAGCAGTGCCTGCGCGGCCAGGCCAGTTGTTTCAATCGCGGCGCTTTGGCCGGTGGAGTAGACGCCGGTCTCTTCCGCTTTCCACGAGACCTGATCGCCGTCTTCCGTTCGTGCGTCAACTAGCGCCTGCATCGATCGCCGGGTAAACTCGCGATCCTTTCCGTAGTCCGCGGCGAAATTGGCAATGACGGCGAGCGTATACGAGTCGGGCCTGGGGCCGCTGTAAGACTCGATAAACTCCTTGGCCTTCTCGGTGGACGGACCTTTGTATCCTGTGTTGGCCAGAGCCCACGCAATGTAGGCAGTGATGCGCAGTTGATCGGAGTTGAAGCGGTTGGTCGCGCCCTCGTTGATGAACTGAGTGTCGGGCTTCCAGCTTCCGTTTGGCTGTTGCTGTTGCGCAAGCCACAAGGCTGTGCGCTCAATCAGCCGCGGGTCAACATCGGAGACTTTCGACATATCGTTGAATTCCATCAGGCCGTATGCGGTCAGAATCTTATTCGCGGGCGCCTGGCCGAACCAACTGAATCCGCCGCCTGGGACCTCAAATGTGAGTAGGCGCTGGTAGCCGTTGGAGATGTAGCCCTCGGCCTTGGCATGTACCTCTGGGGTGAGCTTCTTAGTGCGCTTCATATAGTCCAGCGCCAGCACATTGGGGTAGGTGCTTGAGGATGTCTGCTCAAAGCAGCCGCCAGGCATGCTGAGAATGCTATCCATGCCTTCGACAATCTGGCTCAACGGTCCCGGATAAAGACGCACAAGAACACTGCTGGCGTCGGGAATCGCGTTTGCAGGAAAGTTCAGCTCGTGTTGAGCCGTGGATTCCAGACGGCCGTTGAAAACCATACTCTGCTCGCGCCCGTTGGGGATCACTTCAATCTCGCGGACAACAACATCTGCACGCGCATTCCCGCCTTTTGCGTCAACCATGCGGGCCGATAGCGTGAGCTTGAATTTGCCGATGCGGTTGGCGTTGAGTGTGAATTGCGAGCCTCCCACGCGGCCGGATTCGACGGATAGAGTCTTTTCGGCGCTGTCATTGTTGAGCGAGTACCAATCGTCCGGCTGAAGCTTCAGGCTCACCTCGCCCGCCTTGCCGGAGTAGTTGTACGCGGCGATGGGAATGGAGACGCGGTCGCCCTGCGTCAGTGTGACGGGCAGGTCCAGGTCCACAAAAAAATCCTGAAAGACCTTAAGGCTTGAAGATGCGGAGCCAAGCGCGCCAGACTGTGTGGAGGCCAGCATCGCCATGCGCCATGTGGTGATGGAGTCGGCGATAGGAATCGAAATATCCGCGTTGCCTTTGCCGTCGGTGATGATCTCGGGATTGATGTAGAGCGCTTCAGGAAAGTAGGAGCGAATGTGCGGCGCATCCGGCGCAGGCATCGCTTTCATAAGCTCTGCGGTATCGCGGCCGGTGAGCAGCGCGTCGTTTGTTTTTGCGTCGAGCCGGCTTTTCATCATTGGTGCCGCGGCAAATGCTCCGACGCCGAAGCCATTGCCCGTGGCCCGTGCAACGAGTTGATTGTTCAGCGTAGCGCTGATTGCCGCGTTGTCCATGGGCACTTCCGCATCGGCTCCGCTTATGACCGTCACAGTCTGGCTTTCGCTTGCAACATTGAGAATGGCTGATAGAACGGCGCGATCGCGAGGCTGCAGCACGATGTTTGTGTAAGGGAAAGCAGCGAATCCGCGCGCCGCCACATTGACCCGGTAACTGCCTGGGGGCAGTGCCGAAAAAACGAATTGCCCATTGGCGTCACTCCGCGTGTCGCGCATCTCGCCTTTCGCGATTTCGCGAAGCGTCACCATGGCGCCCGGAACGATTGCGTCAGTTTGGTCTTCGACCGTGCCGTCAATCTGCGCGAGTCCATTGTTGGGCCCGCGATTATGCTCAATGTGCAAGCCGACCGACCCACGTTGTCCAGGCTCGCGCGCGACGGATACTGAGCGCTCTTCAATGTAATACGTTAGATCGTCTGCGTTGTTGAAGATGTGATCGGGACCGGCACTTCGCACCAGGTATACGTGCCTATGCCTTGCAAACCAACTCCGTTCCTCCATGCGCAGAGGCGTGTTCCAGGCATCGCACGGCGTTGCGCCGTCGTGAAGTTTTGCAAAGGCCTTTTCAATGTCCGCGCCGTTGTGCCCCGCTGCAATCTGGCCGTTGAGTTTTGCGGCGAGTTGGCGCACTTGATTTTCAAACGCAGCGCGATACCGCTGCTGGTATTCCTGAAACTTGTCTTGCGGCATGCTGCGGCCAAACTCAACGTCGACCCTTGCGGGGTTGGCCATTTCAGTTGCGGAGAACAATGCTCGTGCAGCGAGGTTTGGCGAATCGGGCTCATCCGTGGAATCGAGCACGTCGCTCATTGAGAACGAATGAATCTCGTAACGCGGCTTCATCGCCTCCTGCTCAAGAAAGAAAAAGACCTTGGCGAAGCCTGGCTTCTGCTCGGCCAATGCGAACACGGCCTCATCCACAATCTGCAAGCCCAGCGCGGCCTGTACGCCCTCGCCGCGCGCATTGGTGATGTGAAAATGAATGCGGGCATCGGAGCCGGGCTTGTATTGGGCCGCGTCCGCGCTGGTTTCTATCTTCAGTTCGTCGGCGGGCTGCACAAACACCAGGCGATGGTCGGCAACCGGTTGGGCATCGCGGCCGAATAGGTAGGCATTCAAGTCGAGTGTGCCCGTCATTTCAGCGGTGGCGCTCAACGTAAGTTCCGCCTGGCCGCCATCGAGATCGAGATCTCGCGTGAGGATCGTCTGGCCGTTCTTCACAATGTCAACGTAAGCCGTGCCATGAGCGCGCGTCGAAAGCACCTTCAACTCCATGCGGTCGCCGGGTTTGAAGATTGCGCGATTGGTGTGCAGCAGAATCTGGTCCGTGCCGCCTCGGGTCTCCAGCGGAACATCGACTTTGGCGCGGTTACCGCGATGGTCGTCTGCCTCGATGCGGAGCGACTCGATGCCCTCGGTCGGCTTGATGCGGTAGACGGCAACGCCGGAAGAATCGGTAGTGAGATGCTGGTCGTACTCAATGCCGCCGATGACGCCAAGACGGTCGGGAAGGTGAGGAGGGTGAACGGTGAGGGTTGCGGTCGCGGGACTGCCGTCGGGATAAGCGGCGAGAAGAAAGACTTCGTTTTCAATGTTTGGAATCAGCGTGCCGCCTTCGGGCACCGCTGTGATCAGCAGCGGAGATTCGCTGATGGTGATGAGCTCTCCGTGCGTCTCCGCATGAGCGGCAGAGTCTTTCACCGTTGCTTCGATCAGCGCGCGGGCAGCGCCCTGGCTGAGCGGGCGTCCCGCGAAATAATTCGGCAGCTTGAGATCGAAGGGATACGCGCCGTCGCTGTCCGTCTTGCCTGTAACGCTGGCCGCATCAAACACGGTTACATCCATGCTTGACGCTTTGATTGTAGTCTCCGCATGGTCGACCGGTTTGCCGAAGAAGTAGTTGGCGCGCACGGTGCCGGTTACATGATCGCCGGGCCGGTAATCGCGCCTGGGCTTGTTCTCCTTCTTCGTGAACTCGATGTCCACTTTGAACTTGGGAAGCACGTAGCGCTCAACCTGGAGCGCGATCTCCGCAGTGTTCGCCGGGGCTTGGGGATCTCCCATCAGCGCGCGCAGATGATAAGTGCCGAGGTTCACCTCATCGGCCAAAACAAACTCGCCTGACGCGATTCCAAATTTGTCGGTCTCAGTGAATTTGCGGAAGACCTTGTTGCCCCGCGAGTCTTCCACCTCGAAGGTGAGCTTGCGGTCCGCGGCCGCATGGCCCACGGCGCGATCCATAGCCAACGCGCGCACGTGGATGGTCTGGCCCGGCTGATAGATCGGCTTCTCCGTGCTGAGCAGGATGGATGCCTTGTCTTCCAGTTGAATAGGCTGCGTATATTCCGTGGAGCCTATCGGCGTGTCCACAGCAAAGCGCAACTGATAGTTGCCAGTGAGCCCGGCGGGAAAACGGAAGCTCGCTTCCACCGTGCCGCGGCGGTTGAGCGCGCCGGAGAAGAGCGGCCGAGGATCGTGGTCTGGCGCCATCAGATCGATACGCACCGTGCCCGTTTGCGGTACGTTGCTGTTGGCTTCAGAGACGATGACGCGGACAGCAGCCTGGCTACCGGCGATGTACTCTTTGTCGCCAAGCACGTGTACAACGGGCCGCCGGATGATCTGCGAAATGGATTCGATGCCTTCAATGGCGGCGCTTTTGTCGTTGTCGTACTCGAAGCGATAACGAATGCGCTGCCACAGAATATCTTCGAACGGGATGGGCTGTTCGGGAACAATCGTCTGCTGCCACTGGCCTTTGCCCTTACGTACAGAAACGCCGCGCTCAACACGGCCCAGCGAATGATCCTCAGGGTCGAGAATCTCGACGGTCAGCGTGCCCGATCCCTCATGCGTTGAGTCGTAAGGGATGGTGACGAACAGCTTGCCCTGACGATAGGTGGCGGCGAATTCCTGGGTTTGTGCAGGAAAACTGAATGGCAGAACTGCCATGGCGGAAAGCAAAACGGCTGCGAGAATGCGGAAATCGCGAAGGGAACGGCCAATGCGAGCGACGATCATGCGGGTTCTCCTGTGCGGCGCCGGGAACAGCATCCGGCTGCGTGTCTGACAGGAGAACGCAAAGGCTTTCTAAACTTGCAGGTTTGAATTCAAAAAATGCAATTTTATTTTTGCGGGCAGTTAGCGGTGTGTCCAGGTCACGCCATCGGCGCTTGTCCACTTGTCGCCGGCGTCGGTGGTGATCTCGAAGAGTGCGGGAGACGGAGACTGTGCAACTGTAGCCTGCCTTGCCTTTTTCTTCCTGGCAGCGCTTACGTCAGCCGCCGGAGTTTGCGCTAATTTCTCGTCTGCAGTTACGTCCACAGTTTCAGTCGAGAGAGGAGAACTTTCGGAAATAACCGTCACGGACTGGGACGCTGAACTTATTGTGAGGGTGAGATTCGCGACACTCTGACCCGAAGCAGCAACAACCACGGAAGCAAGCGTCGTCCTCGCGAAGCCGCGAGCGTGCGCTTCCACCCGATAACTTCCTGGAGCAAGCCCAACCACCACGTAACGGCCGGCGGTGTCGGTCGCGCTGTCACGACGGTCGCGGGTCAATGTGTCAATTACGGTCACCGAGGCGCCTGGAATGACGGCTCCGGTCTGGTCCGTCACAGTGCCGGTGATGCTGGGGCCTTGCGGAACCCTGAGCGAAGGACTCTGGAGATTCCTGGGTTCAGTTGGCTTACCTGCCAAACCTGCGGCTAAGGACTTGAGATCTCCAGCGAGATAGCCAACATTCCTGTCGGAGGCTGTGGGGCCTGTGGCCGCGAACTCGACCAGGCTGGCCTTCACGGCGCGGCCCGGCCACTTCGCACGAATAGCCGTCCAGTGCTTGCCCACGTCCTTGCTAACCCAGACCGCATTGCGCGTATCGATGGCCACCATCAGGGCGCCACGCGCGACCATGGATAGAACGGGAAGCCTGCTGGGCAATGGACGTTCGAACTGGGTCACCAGTTCGTTGTTCAGGGTAGCGGAGACTTCTGAATTATCGACAGGCACCTCCGCGTCCTGGCCTGAGATCACAGTGACCGATTGGCTGCTTACGACCTGGGATGGACTCTCAGGTGTGGACGATGCGGATTGTGCAGGGAGCATGGGCGCTGGCGCGGGCCGGGCAGGAATCAATCCGTCTGCGCCGGCATGAGCCCGTGCAGACGGATTCGCGGCTGTGCCCGGTCCGTATCCATTGCCCGATCCATAACCTGCCGCGCTGCCGCCGGGTGCGGCAACGAACCCCCCTGTAGCCCCTGAACTTGCAGTCGGAACGGGCGGAGGCGCCGGCATCATTTTCATCAACTCAGCGGCATCGCGCCCCGTCAACACGGCAGAGTCAACGGGTTTGTCGTTGAGTTGAATCTCAGACTTCTTGCCGGCCACACTGCCCGCGTGGCTCACAGACAGTGCAGTGTCGCCGCCCGATGCCGTTGCGGCTGAACCGTGTACAGACTTCCCGGCAACGGCAGCTCGCGCTTCCACGCGAGGCATGGGCGCCGCCGGTGGATGAGAGCCGGCAACTTGACTTGCTCCCGGCGTAGCTGGCGCGATGGCTGCATGATGAACATAGAGAACGATGAAGCTGAGCGCAGCGATTGCTACCGCGGCCGGCCATGCAAGGCTCCAACCAACCCACCATGGCCTGCGGGTAATCGCGGGCAAAGGCTTGGCGGGCTCTTCCGCTTCAGGCAGTGAGAGCGCAACAATCGCACGGCACTCCCCGCACCCGGCCAGGTGGTCGAGCATCTGCTCGCGCTCATGCGCAGGCAGCGCGCGCTCGACAAACGCGCCAATCTGGTCCGCGTCTGGATGGTACCCGGATTGGAAGTTCTCACTCATGAGTTATCGCCCGCCGCGCCGTGCACCGTCTTACTTTGGAACGCGGAGACCTGTGAAGTTTGCAGCAATTTACCCAGGTTTATTTCAATGTCGCGCGGATCGGCGCCAAGTGCCTCAATTGCCGCAGCTTTGCTCAGGCCGTCTGAGACCAGGTTCTCGACAAGCCGCTTGCGAAGATCCGTCGCAAGGCGCTTGAGGCGCCGGCTGATGGTTGCTTCATGAACGGCCAGCGTGCGGGCGATCTGCAGCAGCGTCTGCCGGTCGAGATAATAGGCCGAGAGCAGAAAGCGGTCCTCGGCTACCAGACTCCTCAGCACGAGGGTGACGGCAGCGGTAAGCTGGGCCAGTCCCTTTGGGATTTGGGCAGGCGCGGGCGCGGGGCTGTCGAAATCGTCGAGCGGCGTTTCCCGGCGGGTGCGTCGATGATGGTCTCTCCAGCGCTGCACAACGGTGGCGCGGAGCCAGCCCAGAAGGGAGCCGCGCCCAGTGTACGAAGCCAGCGGCGATCGGCGCTCGCCGTCCGCAACGCGAAGGCCGTAGAGTTCGGCATAGAGCGATTCAGCCAGGTCGTGCCCCAGCGTAGCCGACCCGGTGATTGAGACCGCCGCGCTCACAAGTGGACCTTTGTAGCGGCCAAAAAATATCTCCCAGGCCGTCTCGTGGCCAAGCCCGCATGCATGAGCCAGCGCCAGTTCGGCAAGATGCAGCGAACGATAGAACAACGCTTTCCTGCTTGCGTCCGCGAGCGCACCGGGCGGAAGACCATGATTGACTTTCTCGCCGACCGCGAAAAGCGCTTCGCGGAACTCGTCCTGGCTCAGGCCACACGTTTCCGCCTCCGCCGCGCGCCACAGCTCCTCAAGAAGACTCAGCGGAAGCCCGGGATTGGAAAGGCCAGCATCGAGAGTCCCTGCGGATCGCTGCTCGGCAGGCAAGGGCAGCGCAAGGTCCACGGGCTTGGATGAAGCCGTATCCACGATTTTGAGAATACTGCATGAGCGCAGTTAGCCGACCGGGAGGAAAACGGGCCTGCGTCCCAAAACTGATTCCCGCGATTGTCCCAGGTCGCCGGGTCAGGTCGCTTGACCCCGCACAGGCGCTGTGCCACACTTGCCCCATGAGATTCGGCCCGCCACTCGACCCCGATGAGGTCGTCGATCATAAACGGATCATCCAGTCCATCGCCGGAGCAGCCCTTATCGCGTCGGTTGGCTTTGCCTTCCTGTTTCTCCTCTTCGGTTACTTGCCCACCCTTGGCTTGGCATGGGCAGAGCATCACCCGCGGGCAGTGGGCGCTTTGCTCTCCCCCTCGGGCAAATCCCCGATTCGGCTCTTCATGCTCCTGTTTTCCGTGGCCATGCCCCCGCTGGGCGCGCTCACCGGGATGCTCATCTCCCGAAAATTGCGTTACAATCCAGTGAATGCAGCGCATCCGCTTTAGAAAGCTTCAGGGCGCAAGCAAGGCCCTCATTTCGCTATCGACAAGCCAATTCCATCTGCTCGGCGCACGGGCAGCGGCCAAGTTTTTCCGCCGCTTTCCTGGACGGAATAATTCACCTTCCGCCCCATCATCGCTTATCCTGTAAACAATTCCTTACTTGCCTTGGCCAGCCACACCAGAAAACCTCATGAATCCTGTCGCTTTCGCGGTTGACGATCTACGGGAGCAGTACCTGCGGGAGATGGCCCTCGTCCGCCAGACCTGCGAGCGCACCGGAGACGGCACCGCGGCCATCCGCCGGCGCTCCGCCGTAGTCGACCGTATCCTCATTGAAATGTGGCGTCGAGCGTTCGCCGGGCAACCCACACAGAACATTGCTTTGCTAGCTTTGGGCGGTTACGGCCGCAAAGATCTCTTCCCCTATTCCGATATCGATGTCCTTTTTGCCTTTGCCGACGAAAAGGCTGAAGAGCAGTCCAAGGAGGGCATCCGCCACGTCATCCAGGGCATGTGGGACATCGGTCTGCGCGCCAGCCCCAACTCCCGTACGGTCAAAGAAGCTAGCCGCTTCGACGCGGACAACCTCGAGTTCACGCTGGCCACGCTCGACCGCCGGTTCCTTGCGGGTCAGTTTCCGCTTTACCAGCAGTTGCATCAGGTTACCCTGCCCGGCCTGGTGCTTAGCGAGTGGAACACCATCACTCAGAAACTCGCGGAGTTGGCCCGCGCCCGTCATGCGCGCTTTGGGAACACCATCTTTCACCTCGAGCCTAACCTCAAGGAGTGTCCCGGCGGCCTGCGCGACTATCACCTGGCCGTCTGGTTCGCACTCCTCTTTCATCTCAAGGAAACCAGGGAGTGGCCCCGCCAGCGTGGTGGCGTCTTCCAAAGCGCGCGGGGCGACGCCGAGTCGGCATTCGACTTTCTCGCCGCCGCACGCTGTTTTCTTCACTTCCGCCACGGCCGCGACGACAACACCCTCGACTGGCAGTCCCAGGACGAGGCCGCCGCTAACTCCATCGGCCTTGAGACCCGCGGCACTGCCGATCCCGCTTACTGGATGCGCACGTACTATCGCCACGCCCGCATCATTTACCGCCGCGCCGCGCTGCTCATGGAACACCTTCCCGCCCCGGTCAGCTTCTACAAGCAATTCCGCCGCCGGCGAACCCCCATCGCAGGCACCGACTTCCTGCTCGATCATGGGCGCATCGACATCACTCCGGGAGCCCAATTTAACGATACCTCCGCCATCCTGCGCATCTTTTCCCTGATGGCCACTCACGGTTACACCCTCTCGCAGGCCGCCGAAGACCGCATAACAGACGCTCTTCCCTCGCTCGCCATCCATGTCCCGGAAGGCCCCTATCTCTGGAACGCTCTCCGCGAAGTCCTGCTCGGCCCCCACGCCGCGCACGCCCTCAGGACCATGCATGCCCTCGGCGTCCTGGAAATGCTCATCCCCGAATTTCACGGCATCGACGCGCTGGTCATACGCGACTCCTATCACCGCTACACCGTGGACGAGCACACCTTCCTCACCATCGACAATGTCCATCAGCTTCGCCAGCCCACGCACGACTACGAACACCGCCTCGCCCAGCTATTGCCTGAAATCGACCGCCTAGACCTGTTTCTCCTCGCCCTGCTGCTGCACGACACCGGCAAGGCCCGCCGCACCGGCGAACACACAGCGCAGAGCGTCGAACTGGCCGACGCCTTCCTCGCCCGGCTCGACTTCGACAACGAAGAGCGGGAGTCCATTCTCAAACTCATTCGCCTTCATCTGGAAATGTCCAACGCCATGCGCCGCGACATCTTCGACATCGAAAACGTCCGAGATTTCTCCGACAAAATCGGCAACCCCATGCTGCTCAAGATGCTAACGCTGATGACCTTCGCCGACGTGAAGGCCGTCAATCCCGAGGCTCTGACTCCATGGAAGGCCGAGAACCTATGGCAGTTCTACATGTCCACCGCCAACTTCATGGACCGTTCCGTCGATGAGGTTCGATACCGCGCCGCCATCGATCCAACCCTGCTAAACCGCATCCGCTCCATGGTGCCTCCCACGCAGTACGACGCCCTGAAGCAGTTCCTTGAAGGCCTGCCGCAGCGCTACCTGCAAACCCGCCTCCCCGAGCAGATTCGCCTGCACTTCCAAATGGCTCTCAACCTCGACGACGACCCCGTTCAGCTCGATCTGCGCCCCAACCGGCAGCTTTTCGATCTCACCGTGATCACCCGCGACCGCACCCGACTATTTGCCGATGTGGCGGGAGCCCTGGCCGCATGGGGCATGAACATCGTCAAGGCGGGAGCGTTCTCCAACGAGGCCGGCGTCATCGTAGACAGCTTCCACTTCACCGACGTCTTTCACACTCTCGAGCTCAACCCCAGCGAAAAGTTCCGCTTTCTGGCCAACATCCACCAGGTGGTTACGCAAAAAGTCTCCGTTCAGCAATTGCTCGAGGCCCGCCGCCACTTGAACCACCCCGCCAACCTGAAAGTCGAAGTCCCCACCCGTCTCGAATTCGACTCCGAGTCCTCCACCCACTCCACTCTGCTGCAGGTAGTGGCCCAGGATGTCCCCGGCCTGCTGCGCCAGATTGCGCTCACTCTAAGCACCCACAAGTGCAACATCAAGGTAGCGCTGATCGACACCGAAGGGGAAACAGCGATAGACGTCTTCTATCTAACCAGCCAGGACAAGAAGCTGAATGTGCAGGATCAGCAATCCCTGGCCACGGATCTAACCGCTGCTCTTGACGCCATGCGCGTCTCATCCGCCACTTAGCTCCACCAAACCATCGGAGTTACTTCGTCTGGACTTCCACCGCATCCTTGAGCGTTACATCCGCCGAACGCCTCGTTACGGTGATCTTTGTCCCCTTGGCCAGATACTTGGCCATAACTTCAGGGCGCGCCCACTCCAGCGTCCATCCATCCTCGATGGCCACCACCGTGTATTGTCCGGCAAGCACACGCTTGTACTCGAAACTCCCGTCGGAGTCGCTCTGGTCGGGCCGATAAGCCTCAGGCCCCGCGTCGAGATCGGCCGGAACCAGCAAAATGAAAACACCGGGCGCTGGCTTTCCATCCACAGCCGCGAATCCACTAACCGATCCGCTGACTTCCACCACCACCGCGTTTAACTCCACCGATTCGCTGCCGATTTTTATTTGGTGTCCGCTAACCGCTGCGCCACTCGCAGTGAGTTGAGTTACTTCCAGGGACTTACCCGAGGCGCGCACCGTAAGTTCGTAGGTACCGGGACGCATGGAATGAAAATGGAAGGTCCCATCCGCGTCAACAGGTCCACCCATCCGGTCTTCGCCCTGCTGCGAACTCAGCGTAGCCGACAAACCCGATGGCAAAGCTGCTGTGCCGGCCATCGCAAGCTTCCCTGAAACATCCGCCATTGGCTGCGTTGAAGCAACATCGACCGAAACGCGATCCGTCGTCGCATCCACCGATGTCATTCGGCTCCCAGGCGAATTGGGTCCCCCTGGGGTTCTCAGCTCAAGGTTGTATTCGCCCGGCGCAAGTCCGTCGATCTGGATCGTTGTGCCGCTCCCTTGCTGCCCCCCGTGCGACGGGTAATAGCGCAAATCCCCTTGCGCAATATCGGAAAAACCAAACACATCCTCATGCAACTGCGGCATCGGCATGGGCTCATTGAACCCCGGATTCGGCACCTTCATGGTGACATGAACCGCAGGCACGGGGTGCAGTATCAGGTTAACCGGGATACGATCGCCGGCAGTTACCGGAATGGGAGCGGCGCCGTTTTCGTCTGTAACATCGGGATAGTAAGTCGTTGGATAGGCAACGTCCAGTGGATAGTGGTGTGGATCGTCGATCAAGCTGCCGTCCGCATCCTGCATGGGCTGCGGATGGGTGGTGTACCAGGGCTTGCCCACCACCGACAAATAGTAACTTCCAGGCGCCAGCCGCGGAAACTCGAAGCTACCTGCCCCATCGGTGCTGGCCGATCCAGCCCGCTGCATCTTTCCGGTTCCGCTGTTCTCGTCGGTTCGGTAAAGTGAAACGCGGGCCTGCGGAACGGGGTCGCCGGACTCATCCGTGACCGTCCCGTAGAGAATTCCCTGCGGCTCAAGCGTCATCTTAAGGCCGGTCGACTCCAGGCCCTCGCCAGTCACAATGCCGGTCCAGAATCCGTGATGCTCCTGAAAATATGCGCCCACAAAACCGCGATGGGTGGCGCGCAGCTCGTACTTGCCGTCGCGCAAATCCGAAAACGAAAACCGGCCTTCCGCATCGGTCTTGGTGTCTGCCGCGCGCTTGTTATCCCGCGTGTTGCTCAGATAAACGTCAGCGTCCCCAATCGGCAGGCCCGTTTTTGCGTTCACCAAAGTTCCGCTGATGGTGTGAGCGACTGTGGCCGTTGCCGCCGATTGTCCGTGCGCCGCCCCAGAGTGCCACCAGCAAGCCAGGGCCACCAGGACTGCGGCGAATTTTACTCCTCGCCTCATTGGTTCGAATCCCCCGCGCCCTGCTGGACCGCATCCATCTGCACATTCACCGTAGCTCCGGCTTCAACCGTGACGGTTTGCCCCCGGGCTGTAACCCGCGCCATTTCCTGCGGATCGTCGGTGTCGATCTCCTGGGGCTTGTCCGATGC
>Ga0302275_10003381_pt1 | contig 16185 bp, 25 predicted proteins | sample III_Bog_N2_2_FD_200229 | JGI IMG/M metagenome (GOLD analysis project Ga0302275, IMG submission 200229) | Peat permafrost microbial communities from Stordalen Mire near Abisko, Sweden - III_Bog_N2_2 | ecosystem: Environmental > Terrestrial > Soil > Wetlands > Peat | place: Sweden: Abisko...
CCCGCTTCATGGCGTCGGCGTGCTGGAGTGGGGTCGCGTCCGCCATGCGGATCGTGTGGTGGATGTGGATTACGTCCTTGTCCTTGTCATAGAGGATCAACACCGCGGCAAAAGGATGGGCGATGCCAAAGTCGATGCCCCAGAGCTTGCACCAGTGGGTTGGGATCACGGGGGAGGCCATCGCCGGCTCCTGAATGTTCAGCGGCGACACGGCGAACACGCGGCCTTCGCCGCGCATCGGTACGCCCATGAGGCGCGCGTCCCACATATACTCCGGGGTGTTCTGCTTGATCTCCTCGATGCGGTCGGGTGTCATGTGCGGGCAGTCATAGGCCGTCCCGACGATCTCTTTCATTCCGGGGCCGCCCTTCTGAAAACGGAGATAGACTTCCTTGATGCCCTTGATCGGGGTCATGGTCGTATAGATGATACCCTTGGTGGCGATCAGGCGCGCGAGACATTCGCCATAGATTTTCATGGGCGGGTCTTCATCGCACCAGATAAGATCGACACTGCGGCCCTGGAAGGCGTCCGGCTCCATCGTATAGGCAAGGAAGGTGAGTTCGGAGATGCCGCCGCTCTTGTGCCGCACGTGCACCGTGTCGATCAAGTCGGTCGTCCCGCGCGATGTCGAGGGGTCGCCAATGAAAGCGTCCTTCGGGATGTAGCCGGTGCCACGCTCCGACAAGACGCCGGGCTTTCCGACAAGCTTCTCCTGCGGCCCATCGCGCACCGCCTTGCCGTCCACGCCGATGGCCCACGCCTTCACTGGCTTCGTGAAACGCTTGCCGAGCCACCAGTCTGGGTAGTCGCCCGTCAAATGACACGCCGTCTCAAAGGCGCCAGCTTCGGTCTTGCCCTGCTGGTTTCCCATGCGGAACAGCCGTTCCGTAAAGCCGAGGCCCGCGTCAAAAAATTCCTGCTGCTTGGGATAGGCAACGAAGTCGGCGATCTTGTTGAAGCGACGCTTCGTCTCCAGGGCGCGAAGCTCACGCTCCAGTTTCAGGAGGCGGTTCTTCCAGACGCGCTCTGTCTCGCCCGGGCGCTGTTCGAGATTGTCCATCGTCATAAGATGTCGCTTAGGTCGTTTGGGTCATGTTCTGACATGTCCTGTTGATGCGGCGAAACATCTTCATACTCCGCATCAATCGGAGGCGGCAACTGCTTTGCCGGCAGATTGTTAGAAAGCAAAGATCGAACTTCGGCCAAGATGTCGGCCGCGCTGCGGTTGTCCGTCACGGTGACGACCTGTTCTGTCTTGACGTGGTAGCCGGTGCGGTCGAGGATCGAATTGATCGCCTGAACTTTTCCGAGCTTCGCCTGCTCGACGAGGCGCTTCACCGCGATGACCGACCCCTGCATGTTGAGGCGCCGCTTATTTTCTTCCGTGATCGCGGCTTGAACGTCGCCGCGGCTCGCGAGCCGACTGGCGCACGCATAGGCCGTGTTTTCGTTTTTGCTTTCGTAGCCGGCGAACTTGTAGGCCTGCGCAATGTTGCAGTCGAACACCAGGGCCGCGCAGACGAACCGACGCTGCTTCTCGTTGAGGGAGAGCATGGCGTCGCCCATGAGTTCTTCGGGCGGAACGAGGATTTCTTCGAGGTCTTGATCCATGATAACTTTCTTAGCATCGTTGTTGATTTTGTCAAGCTTAATCTCGGATGCTAAGAAACTTAGCCTACGCAAGAAAATTTCCGCGAGCGCGTTGATTTGGTAGCTTTTTCACACCGAAGCCGTTGCGGCGACCCACCCCGGCCCCCGCCCCGGTCTTTTGGGTCATAGGTCTTATTGTTTCAAAATACATGGTCCTAACGCAATTTTGTTTCAAGGATGGTCACCATGGCCGGACTGACGCAACATTATTGCGCGTTAGGGGCGCCGCTGGCGGCGGTTTGACCATTGGGCGACCATAGATAGACCCCCGAAAACGAGAACAAACCATGAATACGCGCAAGATTATTGCGCGTTAGCGGGTGATATGGCTCTGGGTGTCAAAATGAGGGTATGGGATGGATTGTTGCGCAAGCTTTGTAATTTTATTGCGCGCAAGATTATTGCGTGGATGGCGGCAAACGCAATAATCTTTCAATCGAAAATAGGCCAAAGATTGCTCTTGACTTTCTATAATCCCGTGTTAGATTGCCTAGCTTCGCGCTTGGATGGAGGGGAAGTTACGGTACGCAAGCTTCCCGTCCGTCCCCAATAGCGCAAGCGCTAAGGCAATCTAGGATGGGAATAAGTGAAGAAAGAAAAAACCCCTAACCCAACGCAGTATCGGATTAGGACTGGCATACGAATTGAAATAGATGCATTGAAAGAAAAGAAGCGTGTCAAACTGGCGCATCAAAACGCATATCGGGCAGCGATCGGTCTGCCGTTAAAACCGGAGTAGGGCAAATGCAAGTTGGGATATTTAGTCTTCACATGAGCGAGAAAACAGCGCAGCGTATTATAGTGCGTCTGCCAATGAACCCAACGTCAAACGACATTCAGCATGTATGGTGCCAGATTATCGCTGAAGATGAAAAAGCAAAGGCTGAAGCGCTTGCGCAACAATCTATCACAAAATAAATTCTGAAACCTCTTGCGCCCGTCCGCGTTTCGTGCTTAGTAGCGTCACCATTTCGAATTAAACCCCACGGAGGGAAAACGAATGACCATTGATTATCCCAATATCCGCAAGGCAATCCATTGCCCAGTTTGCAAGCTTGATAAGCCCGCCGGCAATATTGTTTGCTGGGCTTGTTATGGCCGCTATCTTTTCCGCTTTGGCATTCCCAAGGCAATCACAATCAAGCTGGATTTTGTGGAGGATGTTCTGTCAATCACGCGTGAATGTGCCAATGCGCGCGGTTACCTTGCCGCCCGCCCGGCTTTGCGCATTGTGAAGTCCTAATGAGATACGAAGCAATCCACTTGCGCGGCCACCGTTATGCAGTTCGCCCGGTTGGCGCCCTTGGCACATGCGGATGGGTTTTGGGCCAAGCATGGACCGTCGCCCATATCAATGCGCGCAGTTCGGCCGAAGCCCTGCTAAAATTCCATTGTTCGCATTCTGGAAAACCCGCGATAGTGGAGGTCCGCGCCAATGACGCTGTTTGACCTTAGAACCATGGCGCAATGCGTTCATGCCTTGGCCCCCAATTATACCGCGCGCAGTATTGCGCCCAGTACTTTTCCTGAGATAATGGAAGCCCCGGGCATTGTCTGGGACGGCGCCAGCGACGCGACCATATGGGGTGACGCTCACACTAATCACGCGTTACGGGCATGGCATGACGCTTGTCACATTGCCGGACAATTTGATTTTACCTTGGCAGGGGAAATTGCGACGTGCGAAGCTCAAAAGAGGGCCCTGTTACGTTTTGCGCCAAGGGCGCCGGCATGGGCTTTGCGGTTATTAGACGCTGAAATAACGGGTCAAGCTTTGCACTATGCGCAGCATGGCGCCTTTCCGTTGGATCAACGTCGCTTCGTTCTCGAAAGGCTGGCGCCATGACCCTGTTTGAAATTTGCCTTTGCTTTTGGGGCGGCGTCGCCTTTGGCATACTTGCTGCAACGGACCACCTATGGAAAAGACAATGAAAACGGCAAACTGGGCTGTTCGCTGGAGGGCGGCAAAATTCCTAGGTGACTATCTCCCCGCTGATTTTCTGGCCTTGGCATGGCGCATTGCCGCGACGCGCGAGGCGGTAGGTCACGACAAATTAAACCTAGGCCACTTAAGACCGTGATTGCCGGAAGCAATCGAATAAGACTAGAACGGGAATAGGACTATGAGAAAAGACATTCACCAAGCGGCGCCATTGCCCCAGATCATGGCCACGATTTACTTCGGGGCGAATATTCCCGGGGGGCGTAAAGCTCAAGGGCTCTTAGACGCGGTAACGGATAACGAGTTTGCGCGTTTCATCCGGGACAGTATCACCCCGCGTTTTCCCGGCTTCACGCTTGCCAAGCTGGGGGGCTACTGGAAAGGGGAACCCGAAACAGTCCGCGTTGTGACCATCCTTGCTGAAGACGACAAGTCATTCCGCACAAATATTCGCATCATGGCGGAACACTATAAGTCAGACTTTGGTCAAGAAGCAGTGGCCTACTCCTTTGCGCCGGTCGAGTTTACGCTTAATTGCTGGCCATATGGGCCGATAGGCGCCTATCACAAAGCAGGCCTTGGATATTGACAGTTTGAGGGGCTTGCGCTATGCAGGCCCCTGATACGGGCAATACCGTCCGAAAAGGAAAAATACCATGCTGAGTTATAAGACCCCCGAGACTATCAAAGCGGACAATGCGCGCGCCGCTCAGATAATGAGTGACCAGGGCTATGATGTCCCGCACGGCGTCGCAACGGCGGCACGGACACTCAAGAAGCCCACGGAAACCATCCCGCAATTTCTGGCGCGTATCGGATACACTCGCTAATCAGTTTCAACGCTAAACCCCTTGGAGGGATAAGACATGACGCGCAAAGACTTCGAACTAATAGCCCGCACAATCCTAGACTTGCCAGTGATGACGCAGGAGGAAATAAACCCATCTCGCCGGATTGCAGTGGCGCGTGAGTTTGCCCATGCCCTACGTCGCACCAATGACCGCTTTGACGAGGAGCGCTTCCTAAAAGCGTGTGGGGTGGTCACCCATGTATAGAAAACATTGCCTTGGTTCCATTGCGCTGGCCATGCGCGCGGATATGACCATATTTAGACGCGGGGTTATGTTTGCTGTTTGCAGCATTCGCCAAGCAACTATTAATGTGCCAGATCAATTGGGCGCCTTGTTTGAACCAACGGAGGACAATCACGAAAATCCTTTGTTCGGACACAAGTTCGGCGCCTGGGAATATATCAACGACGACGCGAAATGCGTGGCAATCTGGCGCGAGCTGACACTGCTTCGGAACAACGTGCATGGTTGCCAAAAGGCAATCATGGAACTGTTGCGCATCCCGGGCCTTGGAATTGTCAAAGCTGCATTCGTGGCGCAATTAATGGGCTTCAATGTCGCGTGCTTAGACGCGCGCAATATCAAACGCGAGGGGCGCAACCCGCGCGCATATCGCACCGACGGAAAGTCGCCTGAAGCCTTGGCCCCAAAGGTTCGGGCTTACGTCTTAGAGACTTTCGGCCGCGCGGAGGAATATTGGGACGCATGGTGCAAAGACGTGGCGCAAGCTTACCATCTTGAGCCCGAGGCGGTTTCGGCCTTGCACCTTTCAATAATCCCATCTAATTATGTTCCGTTCTAACCAAAGGAAAACCGATGACCATCCGTAAAATTTCGTTGCTACTCCCGACGCATATCAAACCGCAACATTTCGGCCAGACCCCGCTCGCCTATTCGCACAAGGTCATCTCTAAGTTTGAGACTGCGCTAAAGGCATTGTCGCCGGCGCTAGTCCGGCACCAGCACATTCAAGAGCGGACAGAAGACCCCCAGACCGGCGCCCAATGGGAACAGCGGGTCCAGTATGACGTATGGGTCAACATGGGCGGCGAAGACCTTGCGCCCTTGGTGCAGCTTGTCCTGTCATCGCTGGACATCAAAAGCTTCACGGCCTTTTTAGGCGACGACTATCAGCGCATGACGCTCGACGCTTGTGAGGAAATTGTTGCGGGTCTTCACGTCTGGTGCGAAGAATGAACCGGAAAGATTTTGAGCTAGTCGCGCGGGCCGTCAAGTCCATGCGCTTCCTTGAACCGCTGCAACGTGCCAACGTGGCGCACGCGATTGCGTCCGACATTGAGCGCGCGGAAAATTGTAGCGGGTTTGACCCGGTTAAATTCCTCTCCCAATGCGGGGTGAAAACGTGAGCGTCGCGCCAGAAACTTATGACCTGATCGAGAAGGCCACGCGGGGTTACCTAGCGGGCCTTGCGCGCGGTGTTCAAATCAGCACAGCGCAGCTTGTGGATGCGCTGTATGACAGCGATATGGAACGAGAGGTCGCCTTCCGGGCGATCAAAGCCTTGGCCTATGGCCGCCTGGCCGACTGCTGGAGTGCAGGGCCCCCAGTCATGCGATATGGTAAGGAAGTGCGGCCAAAGCTCTGGCACTCTCCGGTAGTTAAGACGTGTAAGCATTGTGGGGGCGAATTGTGAGAGACGGCAGCACGGAAGCAGCGGTCCGCGAGGATTGCACCAAGGTCTATGGGGGCGTCTTCGGGCCCTGCCAATACCCGCGTTGCGCTTGCGACCACGCTATCGTTCGCCAGTATGACATGCAGGAAAAGATCAGGGACAAGGCATCGAGAGGGGACTATGACTGATGAAACGCACTCATGAAGTGGCCGCTTCCTTCGGTTTTTCGCCCGCTGCATGGCTTGCTATATCAAAGCAAGAACGCGCTAAAATGTATCAGCGCCAGTATAGGCCTCGCCGTCATAAACCTTATACTCGTGAAGAAGCCCTTGAAAGAAGACGTGCCACATATGAAAAGGTGAACCTTGCGCGGCGTGGAACTTATGACAAAAACGACCCTAAAATGAAAGCGAAAGTGGTGAGACAAAAAGAAACGTATCGTCAAAAACAGCTATTAAATGCGGCTGCTAATGATGCCGCGCTAGATGCAGCTATAGAAAATGCGGAGAAGAAAAAGCAACTAAAAATTCTCATGAAGGCTGATCCCGGTTTAAGAAAACAGATTTTAAAAGAGCGAGCGAGAGAGCGGAAGCGCGCCTTTCTCAAGACCGCGAAAGGCCGGGCGCAGCACCAAGCCAGGAAGAAAAAAAGGATCAAAGCAATTTTAGCGGACCCCGTTAAAGGCACCATTTATCGAGCAGCACGAGCCGCTAACAAAAGGGCAAGAACGGCACTTTTAAAACAGTGTCCGCATTGCGGTGGAGAAGTCACAGTAGACAGTTGGAAAAGGAAAATTGAACATGATAGACTACAAAACAGTCGCTAAAAAGTATCTTCGAGAAGAACCTAATAATCCCATTGCTGCTGCCAAACTAATGGCTACGGAAGCCAAAGGTGAGCTACGGGACCATCTTGTTATTTTGGGGGCTCAACAAGTCATCCGAAATTATTTAACAAGCGGGCGGAATAGTTCTTCAAATCCAGTTCTACCTCATGAGGCTGCTCGTGCCGTGCGTGCGCGCTGGATGGACGAATATCGTTTATTTGATGGGACTGTCCCGCTTGCCAAGGCAACGGATAAAGACCTAGCCGACAGCGCCCGCAAACATGACGCGCAAGCGGCGGGCCATAATCGCACTGCCGCCTTCGAGCGCGCAGTTGCAGAACGCCTTGTTAAAACTGGCAAGACAGTGGAACAGGTTTTTTCAGACGAAACCTTGAAGAAGCTCAAGGCCGAACTTTAAGCCGCCACATGCGCCCTTCGCCTGTCCCCTCGCATAGGGGGGACAGGTTATTCTTTTTCACGGCGATGGTCAGGGCGCGTTTTCGCATTCCAAGGAACTGAGCATAAGCCTCGTCCGTTTCATCGGGGCGTTGCCGGCACATAAGCGTGAGTAGCGCATGATTGGTGAGGGCATGATCGGGATTGAGAGCCAGGACCGACGCGATATTGGCGGCGGAGAACTCGTCGTTCTCGTCGGTCAAGATCGCCGCTTCCTTGGCGCTGGCGGGAATGAAGGCGAGGCCTTCCCCGTAATTGTGACCCTGATAGAGGAACGGCGCCTCACGCTCCTCCGAGGTCTTCTGCTTCTGCACCCACATGCGGACCAGCTTGGCGTCTTTATCCGCGTCAATCCGCAGGACGGTATCGCAGCCCGCGTAAAGAGCGGAGGAACCGCGTGGCCCCTTCCCGTCGTTGGGCGTATGGTGCACCAGCACGACGGCGCATTTGAACGCCTGCTTGATTTTGTCGGCGACGCGGATGAATTGCGCCATCTCACTTGCGCTGTTCTCCTCCAGGCCGACCAGGGCGCGGTTCAAGGTGTCAAGGAAGATGATACCCACGTCCTTGCCAGTCGCCTCAGCCTTCGCCGCGATGGATGCGCTGAAGGCCTTGTAATCGTCTTCGCTCTCGGTCCAGGCGGGCATATCGCCGGTCATGAAGAACGGGACTTCCCCCTCGACGCCATAGGCAAGCTTCCAGGCCGGGAAGTCCTTGGCCGCCATGCGGGAGATGCCCTCGGCGGCGACGTAGAACGCGCATTTGCCGGCCAGGGCCACGTCACCGCCCAGTTTCATGGCGATGAAACTTTTGTAATGTCCCGAGGGGCCATAGAGCATGTTGACGGAATTGGTCGTGAAAATCTCGTCCAGGAGCCACACAGGGGGCGGCATATGGCGAAACTCGTCCTCCGCCATCCAGTGGAAGCGAGCGTGTTCTGCCGGCTCAGGAGCCGGCTGGAGCCGGGCCTCGTCCCGCAGTCTGTCGAGGATGGCGGGAGGGACCGCCTCCGTCACCGGCAGAACAGCCCACGCCCCTGCGTCGTTTTGGGAATAGAGAGCGGCGTTGGCGACTTTACCAGCCAGCTCGTCTATGTCCCAAGGCGGAACGCAGTGGCAATTCCAAAATGTGTCGATCAGTTCGGTCGCGCGGCCTTCGGAGAGGCCAAGGTTCAGGACTTCGGCGCAGACCTGATAGGTCCGAACGTCACCGCCTTGGCCCTGCCGAGCAACGTCGTCGCGCTCAACGTAATCAAGAAGCAGTCTCCTTGCTCGTCCAATCGCGCTGTCGCTGTCCAAGTCAGTTCCGGCGACAGCTTTAGTTGCTTCGCGAGCGCGTCCAGCATCTTGGGACACGTAATCGGGAAGCTCTGCGATGTCGCGGTCTTCGGTAAGCTTATAAGATTTTCCATTGACCTCTCCAGAAATTACAATGTAGCCGTTCTGCCCGCGGGTGTCCAGCTTTGGTCCGAGCTTGCTGACGCTATTGGGGCAGAGGCAGAAATCGTCGCGGAAGATCAGGTGGCGTCCGCCGCGCGGCGTCTCATGTTCGCGCGTAAGCGGCAGGGGGCCACGCTCCAATTCATAACGGAGCAGACTATCTTCGCCGACTGGGGGGTCAATATCGACAACGGCGAGGCCGGACGGCCCGAGTGCGACAGCCCAGTTGCAGCCAGGGTGATCTATAGCCCACTGTTCTATAACTCGCGGATCGTCGGTGGCGCGCGCGGGCCAATCCTTAAAGCCCGCAACCGGCGTTTTGGCGCCGGGGGCACATGGAAAGATTTTCCACCCTTTGGGGAATGTTGAATTTTCTTGTTGCATTTGGTCCCGACAGAAGCTATAGAGTTCTCACAATCGTCGAGGGGTTGTCAAGGGTGTCAATTCACATTACGCCTGAACTTATGGAAATCAGCTATGAACGGCTGAGGCTGACGCGCCCGTTCCGGCGCTGGAAACTTCCGCACGCGGATGAAGTGATCTTTATGGTCACAAACAAGGATGGCGAATACGGCGAATTTTGTTTCGACACTGTAAGGGCCAAGAGCAAGCCGACAATCAAGGTCAGTTGCGTGATGGTGCGCAGTCTGGACAAATTGGATGAAACGATGGCGCACGAGATGGGGCATTTTTATGAATATCGACAGGGGCGCCGCAGTGACGTGCACCATGGACGCTCGTTCCAGAAAATCGCGGACCAAATCTGCGCCGCGCACGGCTTTCGACGGGGCACCTTTTGAAACTTGATTGGGTGAACAGCACGGGCACATTCCGGCTTGATGTTCCGCGTTCGGAAGGGGTGGACATCAAGGCCCTGATGACCGGGCACGGCCTCGACTTTAGTGCACCCGCCAGCATCCCGGGCCACGCCGTTTTAATGACGCGGGAGCCGTTTGCTGCGGCGAGCTTCCGTGATAGTGCGACGCCCGCGGCCCTACACGAACTCCGTCATATCCTGGCGGAGATAGACGAAAGCCAGAAGCCGACAAGCGGGGCGCACATCCGCGTCCCCGGGGATCAGGAGCTTTGGGGCTTTCAGAAAGCGAGTATCGAATATGCGCTACGCAGAAAATTCACCCTGGTTGCAGACCAACCGGGACTTGGTAAAACACCTATTGCGATTGCTTATGCAAACGAAATCAACGCTAGACGTGTTCTCTGTATCGTTCCAGCCAACATTCGAGGCCAGTGGGAGAAGCGGATCAGGCAATGGACCACAATGCGATGGCCTTACACTGTCTATCCCATCTTCTTCGGGCGGCACGGAGTACACCCTTCGGCTAACTGGACCATTGTTTCATATGATCTTGCGAGAAGCCCGGCGATTGGAGCCGCGCTGGCAAAAGGAACATACGACCTTCTTATTTTGGATGAAGGACACTATCTCAAGAACGCTGACAGCAAGCGCACTAGAGCGGTGTTTGGTGGAGGACTACATCGCGACTTTGATAGCCTTGCTTCCCGAGCAGGAGCCGTTATGGTCCTCACCGGAACACCTTTACCTAATCGTCCAAGAGAAGCCTTTACGCTCGCCAAGGCGCTAGACTGGAATTGCATCGACTACATGACGGAGGAAGACTTTCGTTTTCGCTTCAACCCGAGCGAAGTGAAAGAAGGCGAACGCTGGAACCCTGCGACCGGCGCCTTCGAAACCTTTATGTACACAGACGAGCGGTCTGGGCGCCACATGGAGCTGCAGAACCGCCTCCGCACTTCGATCATGACGCGCCACCTGAAGCGCGAAGTGATGCCGCAGCTCAAGATGCCGAAGTATGACCTTGTGCAAGTCACCGAGACGGCGATTGTCAAGCAAGCCCTGGCGGCCGAGAAGATGCTCGACATCGACCCCGAAAGCTTGGCCGGCGCCGACGCCAAGGTGCTGGGCGACTTCGCCGTCGTTCGCCACATGACTGGCGTCGCCATGGCGCCCCAAGTTGCTGAGTATGCGGAGATGCTAATCGACGGCGGCGAGGAGAAGCTCGTCATTGCCGGCTGGCATATCGACGTGCTGGACATTTGGGAAAAGGCTTTGGCCCGATATGGCGTCTTGCGTATCGACGGGCGCACCACGGCCAAGAACAAGGAACGTCACGTCGCCGAGTTTCAAACCAACCCCTACAAGCGGATTATGATCGGCAACATGCAGTCGATGGGGACTGGCACTGACGGCCTTCAGGAAGCCGCCAGCCATATCCTGCTTGGGGAGCCGAGCCCCGTCCCAGGCGAGAACGAGCAGATGGTGGACCGGCTAGATCGAGGCGGCCAAGAGGGCCACGTCCTAGCGGAATTTTTCGTCATCCCGAACAGTATTCTGGAAAGAATATTAGCCTCGGCTTTGCGGAAATTGTCCGTGACGCACAAGGCCCTTGACGAGAGCAACCCGATATGAGATACAAGCGTTTCTATTGGCCCGCATGGGCGGGACTGGAAGGGGTTTGACAGCGATGATTGCAACGCGCAAGATTACCCTACCTCCTGAAATCCCGCGGGCGGCGCCGCCAGCAGGCTGCACACCAGGGCAGGCGATAGTGTTGAATTTTGAACCACTGAAGGAGACGGGCATATGGCACAGCAGATGAAGATTACGGGCGGCATGGTCGCCTTTGAGGACGGGCTGAAGAAGCCTGAGGAGTATACTCCGCCGAAGAAGGCCAGGGTCGAGCTGCGGTTCGATGTCGAGGATGGGCAGGACCCCCAGATTGTTTTGAATTACGCCCACGCATCTGCAGTGGCCAAGGTCCACGAGATGCTGCACGGCGTTGCACCCAAAGCCGCGGCTGCGGCCCCGGCGCCGTCTCAGCCTGCGTCTTCCCCTGCGCAGGCTGAGGCGGTAGCCAAGCCTAAGACGGGGCCCAAGGTGGGAGCAAACAAGAATAGCAGGACCAAGGCCGATCTCGAAGCTGAGATGCTTGCCGCCGCCGCGAAGCCGGCCCCGGCCCCTGTTGTTGAAGACGACAGTGTTGACAACATAGACGTTGTTGAAGACGATGACATGAGCGACATCCTGGGCGAAGCTCCTCCGGCACCGATCACCGATAAGGAGTTGTCCGACGCCTGCGTGGCGAAGGCTGACAAGATGAAGTCTGTGGCCGGCTGGGAGCCGAAGAAAATCCGCGGACTTATCGAGAAATACACTGGCGCCCCCGGCAAGCATAACCGCGAAATTCCCGCGGCGAAGCGGCCGGAGTTCTTGAAGGAGCTTGACGCGCTGAAGTAATCCCGCCCACTTGCACTCTGCTAAGTCGCACTAGAGATAGTCGGCCGCAGGGAAAGCGGTGAAGCTGGTAGGGGCTCTGAGCCGAGTGAGAGTGCTACAATCGCAAGCGCACTCGGCTCATTCCCCGGCCCAATTTGGAGATGAAGATGAACGACGATCCGCTGAATGAGTTTAACCACATGATGAAAGGCGTTGCGCTGGGGCGTCTAAACCCAGACACACTCTTGCTGCTTTCCATCGCCCGCGACACGCGGGAGCAGCTTGTGATGGCGCGCGAGAACCAGAAATATATCGAAGCGATTGCAAAATCAGGAGATGGGCATGACGAAGGACAACGAAGCGATTGACGTAGCAAAACCGGTGTTGTGGAGAGACGGAAGCGTCACCCGACCGGAAGAACTGATCGAATATGCGGACGGCGTAGAACGTCCCGCGCATTCCGACAAAGGCGCCAGTGGCGCCGAGCGTTGGATGAACTGCCCCGGATCGTCGGCCCTCATTGCGGCCTTCGAGATGCCGGAGACTGATGAACCTTCCTATCGCGCCGAGGGTATCGCCATGCACGAAGCTGCGGCCCATTGCTTGGCCGCCGATGCTGACACCTGGGAAATTGTCGGCCAAAAGTTTCACGATGTCGAGATCACCGCCGACATGGCGAACGGCGTCCAGATGTACCTCGACCGCGTGCGACCCGGGATCGACCGCGACAAGGGCTTCCATGGCGAACAGTTCTTCATCGAAGCGCGGTTGGCGGCGCCGGACATCCACGAGAAGATGTTCGGGTCGGTGGACTTCGGCGCCTTGGTATCGCGGCGGAAGACTGGTGAATGTAACGATGACGCCAAAGATGCTGCTTGGAAGACCGGCTTTCTCGACGTGACTGACCTGAAGGGTGGCGAAGGGATTGTGGTCGATCCCGACGATAATCCCCAGCTCAAATACTACGCCTTCATGTTGATCCACACCAAGTTTAACGACCTCGACGACGAGTTTCCCGTGCGTTTGACCATCGTGCAGCCCCGGGCATTCCACGTCGATGGGCCGATCCGGGAGTGGTGGACGACGGTCGGTGAGATCAAGGCCTGGGTCGTCCGCGATCTCCTGCCCGCCATGAGGTCAACCGACGATGAACTTCAGGCCGGCTCGTGGTGCCGTTTCTGCCCGGCCAAGCTGGTCTGCCCACTGCTCACTGGACTGTTCAAGGCCGCCGCCAGCTTTGACCCCAAGGCCGTGATCGAAGCGACGGACGTTGCCCTTGGCCTCTCCTATGGCAAGATCGAGGCCGTGAAGTTCTACCTAAAGGCGCTGGAGGAGGAAGTGTTTCGTCGGCTGCAGGCCAATAAGACCGTGGCCGGGACGAAGCTTGTGAACAAGAAGGCTAATCGCGTCTTTAAGGAAACTGTCACGGTTCAAGTCGAGGGCAAGCCAGCCGAAGTCGATCTCGTCGGCTACATGAAGAAGACCTTTGGTGAGAGGGCGTTCACTGCGCCCGAGCTGCGGACGCCCGCGGACTTCGCCAGGCTGGGCGGCGCCGAAGCCGAGTTCGTCAAGCAGTACGCTTACACCCCGGTCACCGGCCTCACGGTCGCGCTAGAGACGGATCGTCGCCCTGGCGTCAAGGTTCAAACAGTGCAGGAACGGCTAGACCCCGCGATCCTCGCCAAACTCCAAGGAGAAGCCAGTGCCGAATAAATACCCAACACTCACTCCGGTCGAACGCGCCGCCATGGTCAAGGCCGGTTGGCTCTACAATCCCCAGGCTGACATCTGGATGTTCGCGCCCAATGATATGCCCTTCTCGGAGGAGCAGAAGGATCACGACATAAAATTCTATGAGGATTTGTCGCGGGTACGGATTGACGCGACCTATGGTCTAAACTACGCGACGACTGGGGACGCCCCCTACATAACCGATTGACAAACACCTTGGCCCCGGGTATCTGAGGGGCTTCTGAAGTTTAACAATGTAGGAGAATGACATGACTGAAGCAACACAGAAACCGCAGCTCGCTTTTAACGAAGGCTATCGCGGAACATACGTCAATATAATCGAAGCGCGTGCGTTTAAGAAGAAAGGCCAAGACAAGGGCGACCCGAAGTATGGTGCGTCTTTCATCATCGAGCCGGCATTCATCGACAAGGACGGCAAGCAAGTCATCGACCCGGCTTCCGATCTCGGTAAGTTGCAGGCTGAAGTTGCGCGGATGCTGAAGGCGAAGCACCCAGGCAAGAAGCTCATCATCGGCCGTCGCATGACCCAGGAAGAACTGGACAGCGGCGCCGCGGTTGAAGTCAATGTCCCATGGCAGAAGGGCGAAAAGCTCGTCGCTGCCATGAAGGGCAAAGACGGTGGCCCCGCCAGCGAGGACAAGAAGGCAGAGGCCCTTAAGCTCTATGCCGGCAAGATTGTCCTCAAGGGCTCCTCCAAGTATCGGCCGGCTATCGACGCCATTGAACCGGGGACGGGCAAGCTGTTAGCGTTCACTGGCCTGGAAGAAGGCGTCATCAAGGCGCAGGCTTCCAAGTTCTTTTACAGCGGCGCCTTCTTCCTCCCGACGTTCAGCCTGAATTACTATGACGGCGACGAAGGAAAGCCGAGCGGCGTCTCTCTGTACCTGAACGCTCTGCTGTTCACCAAGGGTGGTGAACGCATCGGTGGGCGGACCCACAATCCCGCGGAAGCCTACAAGGGCTACATCGGGAAGATCAGCCAGGAAGACCCCGGCAGCAATGCCGCGGTTGAAGAACTGTCCGAAGAAGAAGTATTCTAAGGACAACGAAGTCCCGCCCTCGCCGGCTAAAATTACTGCACTTGTACGCGACCCGTGCAGGCCGGCGAGGGAGGGGCACGGGGGCGCCATGGCTGAAGTTGTAACCATCCGCCAGTTGTTTGATCGCTTCCGCGGTGTCCATGATTTTACCAAGGAGAGCATCTTGTATCTCCCGCATGAAGTCGTAGTCTATTGCGCAAGTGAGATCGTCTATGGCGTCCCGTCCACGGTCATTGTCGGCTTGGTTCAGGGGCGCCCGTCCACCGAAGTTGTTCTTGATTACTACCCACTCGACGGCGAATTGGAATGAAAGTTCTAATCCACGACTACGAAACCTGTAGCTCGTGCGACCTGAAAAAATCCGGGTCGTGGCGATATAGTGAGTGCGTGACCACGGATGTCCTCTGCCTCGCCTACGCCATTGACGACGGCCCCGTGCACGTGTGGCGCCCTGGTGATCCAATAGATGAACTCAACCTCTTGGCCGCGGCTCCTGACGTTCTCTGGACTGCTCACAATGCGGCGTTTGAGAAGGCCATACATCGAAATATAATGACGCCGGTCTATGGGCTCCTGCCAGTCCCAAACTCGCGCTGGCACGACAGTCTCGCTCGCTGCGCTAATCTCTGCATACCGCAAGATTTGGATAGCGCTGTGCGCGTGCTGCGTCTGGCGAACTTGAAGGACGCGGAAGGTAGCGACTTGACTATAGGCTTGTCGAAGGCAGACCGGCACGGCAACTATCCTGAGATTACCCCGGCTATCTTAGACCGCGTGAGCCTGTATTGTATGGACGACGTGCGCGCGCAGCGTGAGCTTCATAATCGCGTGGGGTTCTTATCGACTGCGGAGACGCAGGTTTGGAAACTAGATCAGCGCATCAATGAGCGCGGCGTCTTGCTTGATCTGCCCCTGATCGACAAGATGCAGAAGATCGTGGACGACGCGACGGAGCCGCTCCTCAAGGAGTTCGGCGAGATCACCGGCCTTAAGGACAAGAAGGGCGTCGTCAAGCTGGCGAGCCCGAAACTGAAGGATTGGTGCCACGCACGCGGCGTCCTGATCCCGAATTTGCAACGCGAGACACTCGTCGAGTGGCTCAAAGAGGAGGACATTGACAATGATGAATATGAAGAACTCGCAGGCGACGAAGACCCCCAACGCGAACTTGACTTCATACCGCCCGAGGTCCGGCGCGCCCTCCATATCAAGCAGCTCGTCGGGTCCGCCAGTGTCAAGAAGCTTGCGCGTGCCCGCCAGTGCGTTAATTCAGATGGTCGAGCGCGCGGGCTCCTCCAGTATCATGGTGCTGGACCTGGGCTCTGGGCGGGCCGCAT
>Ga0302275_10003382_pt1 | contig 16177 bp, 9 predicted proteins | sample III_Bog_N2_2_FD_200229 | JGI IMG/M metagenome (GOLD analysis project Ga0302275, IMG submission 200229) | Peat permafrost microbial communities from Stordalen Mire near Abisko, Sweden - III_Bog_N2_2 | ecosystem: Environmental > Terrestrial > Soil > Wetlands > Peat | place: Sweden: Abisko...
TCGACGACGCGCGGCTGGTCGATCTTGAAGCGGAGCAAGAATCCCCTTTTCTACGCGGGCAAAAAAGAGTTTCTGTCCGGCGCGGGACCCTTCCCAAAAAAGCTGCCTACCGGTTGAAGTGGGTTGGACTGGCGCTCGTCGCTCTGGCGATTCTAGGCGCAGCCGCTCTCGGACTCTACGACTACGGCGAACATTCCTGGCGATTCCGTGTCGATTCCAGCGATCAGATTGAAGTCGCGGGCGCGGAACATGTCTCCCACACGCAGATTATGGACGTGATGGGCGGGGACATCGGCCGCAATATTTTCTTCGTCCCACTGGCGCAACGCAAACAGCAATTGGAGCAGATTCCGTGGGTGGAATCGGCCAGCGTCATGCGCTTTGTGCCGAACCGGCTACGCATTGAGATTCATGAACGGACGCCAGTGGCTTTTGCCCGCATCGGATCGCACATTTCGCTGATTGATGCGAGTGGAACGCTGATGGAACTGACGCCAGGCGGCAAACACAAATATTCGTTTGCGGTGATTGCCGGGATGAATGCTGGCGAACCACTCTCGACGCGCGCGGCTCGCATGAAGAATTACAACGCTTTAGTGCGCGAGTTGGACGCCGGCGGCGCCCATTACTCGCAGGAACTGAGCGAAGTGGATATCAGCGATCCAGAAGATGTGAAAGTGATTGCGGCGGATTCCAATGGCGAGGTTCTGGTTCACCTGGGGTCGGGGAACTATCTGCAGCGTTACCGCACTTACGTGACGCACATACAACAGTGGCGGCAGCAGTTTGAAAAGCTCGAGTCGGTAGACCTGCGCTATGACGGACAGATTATCGTGAATCCCGATCTGGACGGAGTCGCTCGCCAACCGGCGTTGACTCCAGCGGCAGCGAAAGCGGCGGTGGCCGCGGGAGTGAAGACGGCAGCCATTGTGAACTACGAGAAGTACGTGACTCGGCCGGGCGCTCCGGTTGCGCCAAAGAGCAAGGCCAAAGTTCCGCCGAAGGCCGCTCCGCATAACGCCTCATCCAAGCCAGCGCCGGCGAAAGCGACGGCTATCAAGAAACCGACTGACAAGCCGGCCGCTCTCAAAAAAACGTCAGCCAAATCGGTACCGCAACCTTCGGCCAAACAAATGCCTCAAGTATCCACGAAAACTAAGACCACGAAGAACGATGCGAATACGATGACGCCGAATGCGAAAAGCGCCGCCACTCCGCATGCTACGGCTGTCGCGCCGCCGGTCGTAGTATCCGCGGGACAGAAAAAACCGAGCGCCGGAATTTCGAAGGAGACTCCGCAGAATTAGCGGGCACAGGCATGCCGAATCACGAGCCCAATTTTATTACCGCCATCGATGTCGGTAGCGCAAAGACATCGGTGCTCGTCGCCGAAGTGAGCGAGAACGGATTGCGCTATCGCGGGCATGGCATCAGCGAATCGCGCGGCTTGCGCAAGGGCGTGATCACCGACCTCGACAAGGCTGTGAGCTGCATACAGAAAGCGGTGGAACACGCAGAAGATGTGGCCGGGATTCCCATTGAACACGCCTTGATTGGAATTGCCGGAGCGCACATTCGCGGCATGAACAGCCACGGCGGAATCGCGTTCACACGGGCACGCGAGATTGGGCGCGATGAGATTCGCCAAGCGGTCGATAAGGCGCGTACGGTGCCCTTGCCCGGGGATCGCGAAATTCTGCATCTCTTGCCCCAGGAATTCATTCTCGATGATCAGCCGGGCGTGCAGGATCCGACTGGGATGATGGCGACCCGCCTTGAAGTACGCGTGCATATCGTGACCGCATCATCGAGCGCCACGCAGAATCTGGTAACGGCTGTGAATCGGGCGGGCGTCCACGTGGATGACACGATTTTTGAGCCGCTGGCTTGCGCCGACTCGGTGCTGCGCTCGGATGAGCGGGAGTTAGGTGTCTGCCTGGTCGACCTGGGCGCGGGTTCCTGCGACCTGATTGTTTTTCAGCAGGGGGCCGTGGCGCACACGGCGGTGATCCCGATCGGCGGCGATCATTTCACCAGCGATCTTTCGGTGGGCATGTGTACCGGCTTGGCGGACGCGGAAACCCTGAAGAAAAATTTCGGCAATGCCGTCCCCACGCTGATCCCTGAGGGCAACGAAGTGGAAGTGCCTTCGGTGGGTGATCGGCCGTCGCGCATGATGTCGCAACGCATGGCTGGGGAAATCCTGGAGCCACGCGCCCGCGAGCTTTTCGAGTTGTTACGCGAAAACCTGCGCCACGCGGGCGTTCTCGAGCACTGCATCGCGGGACTGGTGCTCAGCGGCGGGGCTTCGCGGCTTCCGGGAATTATGGACGTGGCGGAATCGGTGCTACGCAAAGCGGCACGACTGGCGTGGCCGACACCGATGGCGCGAATGCCATCTTTTATGGCGGAGCCGGAATTTTCGACCGTGCTAGGGATGGTCTATTACGGGCATCGAGCACGGCTGGCGCGCGGTTTGCAGGAGCCGGGATTCGGATCGCGCATGAAAGCGTTGTTTGCGCGGAAGGGCGCTTGAAAGACGGCCGAACGAGTTTCCTTCGCATTGCGAAGGACGACAAGCTTAGTTTGGTGAGTTTGTCTTTTCTGGGAACTGAGAACTGAAAGCTGAGAACTGATCTTACGAGGTGATGTATGGAAGACAACGGACTGCGCATCAGTTTTAACGAAGAGGCCCGCAACGACGCTCGCATCAAGGTGATTGGGGTGGGCGGCGGTGGCAACAACGCGGTCAACCGCATGATTGATTCCGGCATGGAGCACATCGAATTCATCGTTGCCAACACCGACTTGCAGGCCCTCCGCATGTCGCGCGCAGCCACCAAGATTCAGCTTGGAGTAAAGCTGACGAACGGGCTCGGCGCGGGCGCGAATCCCGAAATCGGACGCAAAGCCGCGCTCGAAGATTCCGACAAGCTCATCGAAGCCATGGAAGGCGCGGACATGATTTTCGTTACCGCCGGACTCGGCGGCGGCACTGGCACCGGCGCGGCTCCCATCATCGCTTCGCTCGCCAGCGAAATGGGCGCGCTCACCGTTGCTGTCGTCACCAAGCCTTTTGCCTTCGAAGGCAAGCGCCGCATGCAGCAGGCGGAACGCGGAATCTCTGAACTGATGGAGTCCGTCGACACGACCATTGTCATCCCCAATGAAAAGCTGCTCGCGGTGGCCGAGAATGCTGGCTTCTTCGAGTCGTTTCGAATTGCGGACGATATCCTGCGCCAGGGCGTGCAGGGGATTTCGGACATCATCACCATTCCCGGAATCATCAACCGCGACTTCGCCGACGTGAAGGCGATCATGGCCGGCATGGGCTACGCCGTGATGGGCGCGGCAACCGCAGCCGGGGAGCATCGAGCAGTCGAGGCGGCGCAGAAGGCCATTTCTTCTCCGTTGCTGGAGGCGGGCGCAATCGATGGAGCCCGCGGAATTCTGATCAACATTACGGGTTCGAATTCGCTGAAGCTGGCCGAAGTGCAGCAGGCTTGCACCATCATCCAAAGCGCTGCTCATGAAGACGCCAACATCATTTTCGGCGCCGTGCTTGACGAGAAGATGAAAGACTCGGTCAAGATCACGGTGATTGCCACCGGATTCAAGGAATCGGAGATGCGGCGTCCGCGGCATCAGGAAAACTTCGATCCCGTCATCCTGTCGCGCGACATTTCGCGGCACGCTTCGCGCAATCATTTTCGTGAGCCCGAGCCGGTAGTCGAAGCCGAGCCCATTTTCGAACCGGAACCCAGCTTTGAGCCGGAACCTGCGCCCGTGGCGTTCCAGGAACCGGTCAGCATGCCGCATGCCGCCGAGGTAATTTCGCTCGAAGCCATGCGCTCTCCCGCGCCGAATTATCAGGCAGAGGATCTGGATGTTCCCGCGTTTCTGCGCAAGCGTAGCGAAGTGATGTAAACCCATCGCCAACGAAATCATTGCGCACGAAATCATCGCGCACACGAAATCATGACGAGCTACAACCGCATCGCTGGACAAAGCGTCGAGCGTTTGGCTGCTCTCAGCGACGGCATCTTCGCCTTCGCCATGACCGTGCTGGTCCTCGATCTGCGCGTGCCCGCCTTGGAGTCCGTTCATAACGAGCGCGATCTCTGGCACGCTCTAGCGGCGCTCTCGCCGCGATTGCTCATGTACATGATGAGCTTTCTGACGCTGGGAATTTTCTGGGTCGGGCAGCAGACACAACTCAACCACCTCTCCGCTTCGAACATCCGGCTCTCCTGGATTCACATCGGATTCCTGTTTTTCGTCACCGTGATACCGTTTTCGACCGCGCTCCTCGCCGAGTTCATCGCCTACCGTATCGCCCTTCTCGCCTATTGGCTGAATGTTCTCTGCCTCGGCGCCGCGCTCTACCTGAGTTGGGGATGCGCCACGAGGTCAGGACTGGTCAAAGATGACATCGGCCCCGACGTTCCCGCAGCGGTCTGCCGCCGCATCGAAATCGCCCAGGCGCTGTATGCCATCGGAGCGCTGCTCTGCATCATCGACACGCGATGGAGCATCGGCTTCATCGTGCTGGTCCAACTTTATTACGCCCTCGCGCCCCGCCTGCCAAAGTAACCTTCGCCGCGTGGCAGCTTCATCCCTGTGAGACTGCGGAAAAACTCTGATTCGAGTGCCTTCAGGAAGAGCACGATTCCGGAGCCTCGAAGAAATTTTGTGCTGACTCTGTGATGAAAGGGAGCAGCTTTAGCCGCGCCGTAATTTGTGACCAAGTCAACATTGCCATAACACTAACTACAGACCGTCTCTTTCAAAGCGTTCTAATTCCTGCATCTATATCTAAACGCGGGCAGCTCAAACGTCATTGAAGGACGCGGAATACCGTTCCCTCACCAGCGCTCCGAGCGCGCCGATTGAGTAGGTTACGCTTAGTGCCAAGGGGAGCGTGAAGAAAAAGCTGAGGCCACGAAGAAGTGCACCACCAGAAACGCAGGATAACGCCAAAAGGGTTTCGACATTCGCGAATGAGATTATACGAGCACTTGGCTAAACATCCCCGTTACACTAACTAGCTCGAGACCGGCCGGCCGAGGGCGTAGCTCACCCGCTCTACATTCCCAGACTTTTTCCGCAACCTGTTATCAGGTTGAAGCCCAGCCCGCATTCCCGTTCGAATTGACAACCCGCCTCACTCCCACTCATCGCTCCCAATCGGATCCCCATCCGGTGGCGCTGCCGGTGCCGTCAGGTGGATCTCCGCGGGATTCTTCTCGAAGCGCTCAATCTGGCTCGCGCCAAAGAAAAACTGCGCCCGCGCTCCTTCATCTTTTACCGCCGCCGATTGCGCCATCATCCACTTCCTAAGCTCATCGAGCTTCAGAGAAGCAATCGCGCGCACCTGCGCCGACGCATGTTCATCGGACGCAAGCGAAATGAGATGGTTCAGCGCGACTGCATTCACCGCCCATTGAATCGCCGCATAGTAGTCGTTCTTCGCACCCTCGCCCGTCGCCGTCCTCTTCCACGTGGCCCCGACCAAATCGTTCAACAGTTCATCAAAGCTGGGATTCCCCGCATCCAGCGCGTGATACTCCACCAGTCGCTGCGCCCGTTCCGGCTGCAATAAGACGTTCGCCACAATCTCCGCCGCAGCCTCCGCCGGAGCCAGCGCATCGAACGCCGGCGAAGTCCGCCGCGAAAAATTCTCGCGTCCCGTAGGATAATCCGGCGGCCTCGGCGGAATCATCTTCAGCAACGGCAGCGGTACCGCCAGCACCTCCGGCGCGAGCGTATCGAGAACCGCCCGTATCGCCGCCCGCTGCTGCGCCGCCGGCACGATCTTCGGAGCCTTATCTTTTTCGCCGCCATGGCCCACCGCGTCATCACTCGCCCGCAGATCACCAGGTCGCAGATTACTGGGCCGAAGATTAAACGAGTAGTCCAGCCCTCCAATCGACTTCGCGACCGCCGTCACCTGATACCGGTGGTATAGATATATCGGAACCAGCGCATCCTCAAGCGTCGCCATCGGAGTGTGCTCTGGAATCGCCGCCTCCGACAGATTCTTCAACGCAGCTGCCCGCACCGCCATCACCGTCTTCAAGCCATCGAGATCGTTGCTGCCAGTGTCCCAGAGGTGGGCAATCGGGCTGGAAGAGCCGAGAGGGCGTGCGTCCTGGTCGGTGAGATAGAGCAGCCCGCGCGAGAAAGCGTCGTCGAGAATCTTGTCGAGCGCCGCCGTTTCGTTGTCTCCGTTTTGTGAGAGATCGCCATATCCGTAGGTGATCGAAACTTTGTCCCACTCGCCAATACCAACCGCGTACGCATTCGACACATCGGGAAGGCCGTCAGCGCCAATGGTTACGGTCGGCGGTGGATAATCCATCACCGAACTGCGATTCACGATGCTTGCCGCGTAATTGTGCATCAGGCCGAGAGTGTGTCCGGTCTCGTGCGCGGCCAGTTGCCGGATCCGCGCCAGCGCCATATCGTTCGCTTTCTTCAGTGCCGACGGATCATTCCCAAACGGATCGAGCAGTCCCTGCGCGATGAGAAAGACCTGGCGGATCCGTAGCGCATCCAGATTCACGTGGCCATTGATGATTTCGCCGGTCCGCGGATCCGCAATCGCGCTACCGTACGCCCATCCTCGCGTCGCGCGCGGAACCCATTCGATGACGTTGTAACGAACATCCATGGGATCGACACCCTCGGGCAACACCTTCACCTGAAAGGCGTCTTTGTATCCCGCCGCCGTGAAGGCTTGATTCCACCAACTCGCCCCTTCGACTACAGCGGAGCGAATCGGCTCGGGGATGGCGCGATCGACATAGTAGATGATGGGCCGGACGGGTTCGCTGATCGCCGCGGACGGATCTTTTTTCGCCAGCCGGTGATGCGCGATGTAGCGCTTCACAATCGGCTGATCCACCGGCGTTGCAAAATCCATGAAGCTGATACCAAAGAAGCTAGATCGAGGATCGTAGGCGCGCAGGTGAAAGCCCGCGGTGGGAGCCTGAATGAACGAGACATGCTCGTGAACTGTGATGGCGTGCGGCTCGGGAGTGACCTGGTCGACCCAGCGTCCCGGACTATCACCGACTAGAGTTAAAGTGGATTCGACGTCGGTATTCTCCGGAAAACTTTTTGTGCGCGGGATGTAGATGGCGGAGCGCGCCGGGTCGACGTGATACGCGCCCTGTTTCGCGGCGGCAAGTTTTGCGGCGACGTCGTGGACGTCACTTAGAAAGAATGGCGTGGCGTCGACCAGTACCGCATCGCCACTCTCGGCAGCCGCCTCGAATCCCCAAAGCACGGACTGCGCAAAGGCCTGCTTGACGGCCGATTGCTGTTCCAGGTCGTCGGTAATGGCGCGATACTGTTCATTCTCCGCGACCAGCAGAACACGCGGCCCGCTGCGCTCGAAATGGACCACATTCGTCTTCCCCGGCTGTCCGCGGTCCAGCCCGATATCATTCGACCCCACGCCGTTCGGAAGCGTTTCGTAGTAAAGAAATGGCGCGTTCCACTGCTCGATCTGGAGCCACAGCTTCCCTTCCCGGTCGTCCCAGTAGCAGGTGAAGAACCCGGAAAGCTTGGTCATGCCAGCGGTTTTCTGCTCGATGGTTTTCTGCTCCGTCGCCTTGGGATTGATAGCGGACGGATCTTTACGTTGCGCGTCAGGGACGGAATTCTGGGCTGCCGCTGCGGCAACAAAAACTATGAATGTCAAAGACATCATCAGTGCATGCATCGTCTGACCACGCTTCATTGCGGTTCCTCCCGGGGACGCCAATTGTAACGGAACTCGCTGGGCTGGCAGACGGTGCGAACGGCAGGTGGGACCGACGGTGCGGACGGACGAATGCGTCCGTCGCTACGTTTTTCTTGCTGGGGCGCGGGCGCATCGGTGTTTCTATCAGCCAAATCGCGTGGTTTACACAAGCGATTTACACAACCATGGAAACGGGCTGCAGAACAGGAGAGGTTGCAGCAACTCGCTTGCCGATTTTTCGAGGGACTAATTTAGTCTTGGCGGCTGCGGATTGACTCGCGATTCTCCACAGGTACATGGCGGCGTAGGCGCGCCACGGACGCCAAGCTTCGGCTCGACGTTCGAGCTCCCGAACACTCGCCACCGCCATCGCGCGCAGAAGCCACAAATCGCTGGAGGGAAATGCGTCAGGTTCCCCGAGGGCGCGCATGGCAACGTATTGGGCGGTCCACTGGCCGATGCCGGGAATCTCGCAGAGGCGGGCCACAAACGCATCGACATTGACCACGCCCTCGAATCGGATCTTCCCAGAACTAACGGCGCGTGCCAGGGCGCGAATGGTTTCCGCGCGGGCTCCGGTCAATCCGATAGCAGTGAGGTTCGCCTCGGCAAGAACTTCCGGCGCAGGAAAAAGATGAGTAAGGCCCGCAGGGCCGGAGAAGCGCTCCCCGAACGCCTGGGCAAGACGACCCGCTAAGGCAGTCGCTCCTTTTACCGTGATCTGTTGCCCCAGAATCGCTCGCACCGCCAGTTCGAAACCGTTCCAGCATCCGGGAACACGCAAGCCAGGATCGGCGTCCATGCTCGCCGACAGGACAGGGTCATTACGGAAAGTCTGCTTGATCGCGGCCCAATCGGCTCCCAGATCGAACATAGCCCGCACCCGTTCGACGATATAGAAGAGGGACTGGGGATCACTGAAATCGAGGCTGACCAGCAGCGCAGCGCGGGATTCATCGATGGAGACGGAAAGATATCCGCTGCGGCCGTTTAGAGAAAAAGTACGGCGGTAGGTTGAAGCATCTACAACTTCGACTCCAGGAGTGGCGCGCGCGCGCAGAAAATCCAGAATGCCTTCCCAGTGATAGGGCGGCCGAAAATGCAGACGAAACGAATAGTGTGTGCCGGTTTGAATTCCGGCGCGGCGAGCCAGACGGCGGATCTGGGTGGGCGTTCGATGGTAAACCCGACGAATGCCGGCGTTGAAGCGGCGGACGGAACCGAAGCCCGAGGCCAGCGCGATCTGGCTCATGGGCAGGTTAGTTTCGTCGATCAGCTTCTTGGCGAAGTGGAGACGTCGCGTTTGCGCGACTGCGATCGGAGTTGCTCCGAGATGCCGAAGAAACAGACGGCGCAAATGACGCGAGCCTACGCCCAGTCGTTCGGCTAGCAGTTCGACGCCGCCCTCTTCCAGTCCACTTTCTCCGATCAAGCGCAAAGCGCGCGACACGGTGCTTGACGTTCCTTGCCAGGCAGGCGTTCCCGGAGAACTTTCAGGACGGCAGCGCAGGCAGGGGCGAAATCCCGCCTCAGCTGCGGCGGCGGCACTGGGAAAGTAGCGGCAATTCTTCTCTTTCGCGGTGGGCGCAGGGCAAATCGAACGGCAGTAAACGCCACTGCCGACGACGCCGATGAAGAATTTTCCATCGAAGCGCGCGTCGCGCGATAACCGGGCTCGCGAACATACCTGCCAATCCAGATTCATTTTCTGCTTCCGTTTCTGCTTCCGTTTGAAAGAGCGAAACGTTGGCTTCTACACAATCCTTCTACACAATCAATGATGCGATGGTTTGCTTATGATAGTCGACCTTCACACAAATTCTGGACGTTTTCGGACCACGCTCGAAATCGCCTGTTTGCGTCTCTATTTGGGTTGGTAGCGAGGTCCGGAAACGTCCACTGCAGCGGCAGCGAAGTCCGTAAACGTCCAACCGGATCGCATGCATAACGCTATGGTCGGTGCAGATCGGCAGTTCAGTGTTTCGACTCTCAGAAAATTACCCATCCACGGAGGCAACATGCAGCCCTCGAGATTGACCTACTTCACCGCATTCGCTCTGTTCGCCTCGCTGGCCGCGCCAGCTCTATTTTCGCAGGCCGCGAACAACAATCAGCCGCGACATTATTACGTTTTCAATCTCGGAGTTCCGGGCGGTGGGACGATCGCCACGCCCGCGAGTGTCAACAACGCGGGTTGGGTGGCAGGCGCCGCGTTCCAGTCCGGAAATACGAGCGAGCATGCGGAACTCTGGGTGGGCGTGCCCTTGGACCTCGGGACATTCGGCGGCCCAAACAGCGCGGTCGCTTGGCCAAACAAAAACAATCAGGGAGAGATTGCCGGGATTGCCGAAACCTCGGAGGCGAATCCTTTGCAGGAAAACTGGAGTTGCGCGCTGGCGAATTTTCCGACCATTACGAACCAAGTCTGCCTCGGCTTTGTTTGGAAGGACGGCGTGATGTCGGCGCTGCCAACACTGGGCGGCTATGACGGTTACGCGGCCGGCAACAACAATCGGGGACAAGTTGCCGGATGGGCGGAAAACACGGTTCATGATTCAACCTGCGTGCCTCCGCAGGTGCTGCAATTTGAGCCCGTGATCTGGGGCCCGGCGCTCGGACAGCTGACGCAGTTGCCGCCACTTTCCGGTGACGTCGATGGCGCGGCCACTGCCATTAACGATCAGGGACAAGCGGTCGGAATCTCCGGAATTTGCGATCAAGCGGTGGGACGATACACCGCCAAGCACGCGGTGCTATGGGAAAACGGAGTCACGACGAATCTAGGGAACTTTGATGGCGGTGTGGCCTGGAACACTCCGACGGCAATCAACAATCGAGGCGAGGTGGTCGGGTTCGCAAACCTGGCCAACACTCCGAGTGGCGAACTGAATCCGATCGCGTTTGTTTGGACGAAATCCCAACCTATCCAACAACTACCCCTGCTGGGGCAGGATGGCAATAGCCTGGCGTGGGGCATCAACAATCTCGGGCAGGTGGTCGGCCAGTCGGTCGGGGCGACGAGCGCGCGGGCGTTTCTTTATCAAAACGGAACGATCACAGATCTCAACGCGCTCACCTCACCGGATTCGGCTTTGTATCTGCTTTTGGCAAATGACATCAATGATCGCGGCGAGATTACTGGATTTGCCCTCGATTCGACAACGGGAGACACGGTCGGGTTTCTCGCCGTCCCCGAGCCAGGAACCGGCGCGGAGCAACCTTCCGCCGCGGGACATACAACATCGCGTTCGATTGAGATTCCGCCGAACTTACTGCGGCAAATGCCGGGATTTGGACGCTTCGCGCTGGGGGCGATCGGGACTAAGTGAACTCCTACTCCCATGGCGATCCGAGTTTTCCCGATGTGTAAACCTGCAGCCACATCCGCGAGGAGAGCAGAGTTATGGCACTGCTCTCGTTTTTTCATTTTACAAATTTAATTGGCGTTAGATCTGTCCCCGTCATTCCAATCGTTTCTTAAATTGAGAGTTTGAGAATCCTGGCATTCGGTTCGTAGAAAATGACACCACGAGTTCGACATTGCATTGAGTGTCCGAAGTGCCGCACGCGATATCTGCCGGGGTCAAGTCCCTATCGCAACGGCTCCTATCTGATTGCCGTCGGACCCGGTTTCGCCGAGGAGTGGACGCTCTACTGCGCTTGTGGACGCCCCCACAGTTCGAGTCAATGGCGCTGGAACGACTTGAAAATGTACGCCGTCTCCAATCCAGCCTTCGGACGCGGCTACGGCCCGCCGGAAGAGATCGTTCCGGTAGTAAACAAAGTTGAGACAATGAACCGGGTGAGCCCGGCGGACGCTCGCCGTCTATAAGATTTGCGTCAAGATTGAGACTGACGCAGCGACATCAGCGCGGGCATCGCGTTCCCTGGTCAGATACCTTGGTCTCATTTCTGCGCCGCGATCCACCCGTCGATTTTTTGATCCAGCAAATCGAGTGGCAGCGGGCCTTGATCCAGAACCGCATCGTGGAAGCTGCGAATATCGAATTTCGCGCCTAACTCCTTCTGGGCACGGGCGCGCAATTCGAGAATCTTCATCTGGCCCATCTTGTAAGACAAGGCCTGCGCCGGCCATGCAATATAGCGATCCACTTCCGTGTTTATATTTTCGTCGTCCATGACTGTGTGGGCGTGGAAGTAATCGACCATCTGCTGCCGCGTCCAGTGCTGCGAGTGAACTCCCGTATCGACAACCCAGCGGACGGCGCGCCAGATCTCATTTTGCAGACGGCCGTAGTCGCTGTACGAATCCTGATAGAAGCCTACTTCCTTACCCAGGCGCTCCGAGTAAAACGCCCATCCCTCGGTGTAGGCATTGAGATCTATATTGAACTTGCGAAACGGTGGCAGGCCGGTGAGTTCTTGCGCGATCGAGAACTGCAGGTGGTGTCCCGGGACGCCTTCATGATAGGCGATCGCTTCCACGTTGAGCAGTGATCGTTTTTCCGGCGCATATTCGTTGACGTTAATGCGGCCAGGCCGCGACCCGTCTCCCGCGCCGATCGAATAATCCGCGGGAGGGCTCGACGCTTGCCGAAACTCTTCCATCTTGACCACGTCGAGTTTGTTTTTCGGCAGCCGCCCGAACAATTCAGGAAGCTTCGTATACATCTGGTCACGATAGTGCGAGTAAAGATCGAACAACTGTTGCCCCGAGGTGGCGCGTAGCTTGGCATCCTGACGGATGTGGTCGTTGAACGATTTCAAATCCGCGAAGCCCTGCGCGTGGGCGATGGCGAGCATTTGCGTTTCGATTTCGGCCACGCTCTTCAGGCCGCGCTCGTGAATCTCCGCGGCGGGCGTCTCGGTCGTCGTCTGATGCCGAACCGCGAAACGGTAACGTGCTTCTCCGTCCGGCAACGCCCAGATACCGGGATCGAGGCGCCCGTGGGGCGCGTATTCGTACCGCACGAACTTCGCGAACTTCGCGTACTCAGGGGCGACCTCATTTTTTACCGTTGCTTCGATTTGCTGGCGGAGTGCGGCGCGGTCCGTTTCACCAATCGAGTCCGGAAATTTTCGCAAGGGCTCGGTGAATGGACTCTTGTCCAGCGAATCGTCAGCGATGCCCTGCGCCTGATCGGAAACTTTTTCCAGCAGATATTTTGGCGGCATCAGATGATCGCGCAGTCCGTCGCGCATGTGGCCCATCGCCTGCTCGAGTACGCGTGGTATCTGGTGCAGGCGCGAGAGATAGTCCTGATAGTCCTTCACACTGCGAAAAGGCGAATCAAAGGGCAACGACGCGTAGCCCAGATGGATGCCTCCGAATTGCGTCGCGGGCATCTCCCAATCCTTGAACTGGGCAGAGTCCAGACCCTCGCGCAGGCTGCGGATCATCAGCGCGGCATTCAGCTTTTCTTGTTCGGGAAATCCTGTAACGTCGATCGCCTCGAACCGGGCAAGCGATGCGCGAGCGTGGGCAAGATCGTCGGCGATCGCTTTATCTGAGAAGTCGCTGAGACGGTCGTTATAACGATTATCTCCCACCTGCGTGGCGAGTTCGGGCTGCGTCCGAAGCGTATATTCCCATTCCTCGGACAGAAGGCGGTTCAGTTCGGCGCGACGCGCTTCCAGGGATTGCCCGGTGGCGTGCGCCAGCATTGGGACGATGAGAGCGAGGGTCAAAGAGAGGATGACAAGTAATGCTCGCACGGGGGAAGCCTCCGAGGATTCTGTTTGGAATGTGCCGTCCGAAAATAACAGAAAACAGGCCAGCCGTGACACTTTGAGCCGCCGCATTGTGTGCAAGAGTTTGCGGAATGCCCATCGGAGCGGGTAACGCACGGGCTGATTACCAAGGTGTGCGTCCTTCCTCCGGAATTTCGTTAAAGGCTGCTTATTCAGCCAGTTACCGCCAAGATTCCGATTTGACGGATTTGTAGTTTAACGTTGCAAAAAAAAGCGTAAATCGCCTACTATCGGATAGTTGCACGAAACGCTCCCAAACAGCGTGGATTTGGCGAGGCTCTTGCATCTTACTGACTAAGCCGACATACAAATTAGGGTTCCGATTGGCTGGCTGGTTACCGGGGATGGGTGAAGTGAAAGTGAAGGCCTGTTTTCTTCGTCTCATAATTTTCTTAGGAATTGCCGCGTTGCTGGTGGTAAATGGCATCGCAGCCAGCGTCAATCCTCCGGCGCTGACAGCGCACCGCAAGGCTCGTGGAGTTACGGAAACGCAACACGCGAAGAAGCGCATGCACACGCTGGCGCGAAGCCGCGTTCCTCGTTCGCACGATGCTGCATCCACGCATCCCGCCGCTACGACTGCATCGGCGACGGCGCGCCGTCATCGATATTACGAGCGTTTCTATACCAGTTCGTTTGCTTCCGACATCACGGAAGGCGATGTGACAACGGGCGAAGATCCGATCGTTCGCCAAGCCGCCATCGATGCTTTGGGAAACATGAACGGGACGGTGGTCGCGATCGAACCCACCAGCGGACGCATTCTGGCCATGGTCAATCAGCGACTCGCCCTCTCCAGTGGCGCGCAGCCCTGTTCGACTATCAAGTTGTCGGTCGCTCTCGCCGCTCTGAGTGAAGGCGTGATCGACAAAGAGACGCAGGTCTCTCTCGGCAGCCGCAGCCGCATGAATCTTACCGAGGCGCTCGCGCATTCAAACAATGCCTACTTCGAAGCGGTCGGGCGAAAACTCGGATTCGAAAAAGTTCAGTCCTACGCCCATCAGTTTGGCCTCGGTGAGTTGGCCGGGTATCACATTCCCGGCGAACAACTGGGCACCTATCCCGAGACAGAAATTTCTTCGAAACTGGGCGGCGTCAGCAAGATGTGCTCGTTCGGCGAGGGCATATCCATGACTCCGCTGCAACTGGGCGCCTTGGTCACGGCAATTTCGAATGGCGGAACGCTGTATTATCTGCAGCATCCAACCAGCCCCGAAGCGGTTGCGAATTTCCAGCCCCGGGTCAAGCGACATCTCGATATCGAACCCGTGATTCCCGAATTGTCGGACGGCATGGCCGGAGCAGTGGCCTACGGCACGGCGCGCAGCCTGCGTTTGAACTTCAACGAAGAATCGATCTTAGGGAAGACTGGAACCTGCTCCCACGCGGGCACGCGGTTTGGCTGGTTCGCTTCCTACGCCAACACCGATATTGGACGCATCGTTACCGTCGTCTTTCTGCAGGGTGGGCGTCCCACATTCGGACCCAAAGCGGCTGAGATTGCTGGCCGCATGTATCGCAATCTTTATGACCACAACTTCTTCGTAGCGGGAACGTCGGGAATTGCGCCGGCGGCCACCGTGCAGAAAGCCAGCAGCGTCAGCGCCCAGCAATAGCAGAATTCAGCTTCAACACTAACATCGCGCTTCGATTCGCAATTACCTTTGCTGCCAATTGCCTCGCCCAGCAAATGATATCCCCCCACAGGTAACTTGCGCCCGCTCTAAGGCCCGCGTTTTACTCAATGCAGGAGTTCACCGTCCATGGAGGAGCAACTTCAAGTTCTGCTTCTGAAGCTCGCCGGCCACATCGGCCATCCCGTGGCAATTGCTGTTGCCGCCTTTGTCGTGGCGGGTTCCGTCTTTGCTCTCTTGCTCTGGAAGAAAAAGCCTGTCATGGGCTGCCTGGCAGCCGCTTTCGTCGTGGCGCTCGGGATCGCTCCATATATGGCTTTGAACACCCTGCAATCGCGCGGGGTTTACCACGTGCAAGTGGTTCTGCTGCGGCCAGACCGGTCGATTGCCGACATTGCGCAGGTGAAGTCCTCGAATGGCGGCGAACTGAAAATGGTCCCGGGAGGCTGGGAGTTGCTCGTGCTACCGCAAGCTCGACCGGCCGACGGCAAGCTGATCCTGACCGCTTCCATCAAAGATGAGTTTCTGAAGGGCACTTCTTCCGTCGTACTAGCGCAGGACTACTATCCGACGGCCACGATTCAGCTAGTCGCGGACACTTCGGCAATCGTCCGTGGTGTCGTGGTGGATGAAGACCTCGGCTCGATCGCGGGCGCTACGGTCTCCGTCGAAGGATGGTCGGAGAAAGCGTTAACCGACGCGAAGGGGAATTTCGTTTTGCCGGCGCATGCTGGCAAGGGTCAACTAGTTGAAATCCAGGCACGGAAAGGACCGCTGAGTGGCACTCTTTCGGCCCCTGCGGGAAAAGTTGTTGAGGTCGTTTTGACCCGGCAATAACCTCGCTCCGCGAACTTCATCGGCGCAATCGATTTAGGAAGGGCCCAAGTTCACGGACCGCTGAAAAGGGCGACTTGCGCGGTTGGCTTTGCCTCAGGGGCTAAAGCCCTATCGATTTGCGTGATATTACGGCGCAGCTAAAGCTGCACCCTTTCAAAACGTGAGCAAGACCAGGCTTTTCCCGCAACCTCTGAGGTATGCTCCGGGTGATTAGCGGCCCTCAGTGATTAGCGGCCTTCTTTGA
>Ga0302275_10003383_pt1 | contig 16170 bp, 20 predicted proteins | sample III_Bog_N2_2_FD_200229 | JGI IMG/M metagenome (GOLD analysis project Ga0302275, IMG submission 200229) | Peat permafrost microbial communities from Stordalen Mire near Abisko, Sweden - III_Bog_N2_2 | ecosystem: Environmental > Terrestrial > Soil > Wetlands > Peat | place: Sweden: Abisko...
CCTTTCCGATGGTGTGGGTCAGTTTCATAGGGGTTCAGGGCGGGTCGTCGTCCGGATCGAACAGGATGCCGTCGATCACCTCGTCGTCCTCACCGATTCCCGCGATCTCGTCCCGCGCCTGGGCGACAATGAGCAAAAGCGCCAGGCACCTGGCGATCAAGAGGAGCAGCCTCGCCATCTCGAAGTCTCCTCTGGCCGCCATTTCATCGCCCGACCTTCGGGTTGATTCGATCAACGGGAAATGCCGACAGGTGCCGGTCTTCCAATTTTCGAAGCGCACATCCTGTATCGCCCCCTCGCACTCGGCTTCCGAAATGCTCGCCAGGAAGCCGTCGAAGCCGTCGTTGCGGGTATGCGCCAGAAAAATCAGGGCCCCCAGCGCGTCAAGTCCGCCAATGTCCAGCTTGTCCCCCGCTGCCACATGGCGCGCCAGGCAGTTGAAAATCGGATACTTCGCACGCCATCTCTCCCAATATTTCAACGTGCCGAGACGGGCCGCGGCCCTGATATCGCCGACGGCGACCCTGCTGAGAATGCTGACCTGGGAGGTGATTTGCATGGCGTTTCCTCCACAGATACAAACGCCCCTTGAAGCGGGCCTCCCTTACGGCGTCTGGACCATGCTCTCCCCGCCGCTCATGCCGCCCCGGTATTCGCAGGTGCGCAGTATCCAGATTTCGCCGGACCCGGCCGCGCAAAGCTTCGACTTCTCGGCCTTCGTTCTTGAAATCGGAACAAGCTCCACGCCCACCAGGCCCGCCTCGGAGATTTCCGCGAGCGCGGCTTCGAGGTAGGCAACCACATTGGCCGCCGCTGTCACACGGACACTTTCACTCTCGTCAACCAGGCTCACCCCATCGGCAAAAAGCGCCCGCAGAACCGAAAAGAACAGCACCGGTTCCGCTTTCGTTTTGAGCTTCCGGTTCGCCCTGGCCGCGGCCTTGGCGGAGGCGTGTGCCACTGCGTTGGCGTCCCGGTAAAGTTCCTCCGCGTCGAGAATAAAGGGTCCGATGGTGCTGGCAGCTATTGCCAGCGCCTGGTCGAGCACGGGATCGAGGGAGTTTTGCGTCGAGCCCGAATTGACCTGGTAGATGACTTCCGAGGGGGTCGCGAAAAGCAGGCAGCGATCCCCGCCCCTGGCCGGAATGCACCAGTATTCGCTGTCCGAAAGGTAGGCCGCCTTCGGGCGCGACGCATCGGCGGGCTGCATCACCCAGATTTGTCCGGGCTGGATAAAATCGGGAAAGACAGCCCACTTCGCCGTGGCGGGCGCGGGGCCGGTGTTTGCAACCGTTGCAACCACCCCCGTTTCGATTCGATACGCCTCTTCCCAGAAGCGATTCGCAAAATCAGTCGCGAATTCAGATTCTGCCTTAAGTGCGATATCGACCAACTTCGGGACCTTGATGCCCGTCCCGTATTTAGCCAAGTAGGCGTCAGCTCCGGTCCGGCCCTGCTTGTCCCATCCGTTGGGCGCGATGCGCTCATTCCATCGCTTGTCAATTTGGGGCTTGTTTCCTCGGAATCCCTGCCGCTTCGCGCGTATAAACTCGTCTATTGTCATGGCATTAGAACTCGCAAAGCCATTGGCGCGAGCGAAAGGTTGGAGCCGGAAGGCCGGCAGGGTCCACACAGTGAGCGGTTCCGCCGGCTTTGAAAAAGGTCCGCTCCCGCCAGCGGAAGTTGTCGCCGGTCTCGTAATCGCAAAAGCGGCGCATCAGAACGCCCGTTCGTGTCCTTCTGTGAGGCATGGTGTTCGGGTTGTAGGGCATGGTTTGAGATACTCATCCGTCGATGACCCGCCGGAGCGACACGCACCCGCCGACCCTGTCCATCATCAATTCCCGTACTTTCCTTTTCGCCTCCTCGCATGCGTTTTCGCCCCGGAAGCACCAGGCGCCAGAGTTGTTCCCTGGGGTGAGCGAGTACATCGCCACCCAGCTTCCGGATTCATCAGTCAGCGCTATTTCAAATTCCTCCTCGTCCAGCGGCAGCGTCGCCTGCCAGACGCTTTCGCACACGAGGGCGACTTCGCCATCCTCCAGAACCATTTGCTTTGCTCGCTCGATCGCGCTCTGCCTCGCCCTCGGCCCCCGGTAGTCGAAGATCCTCTGCCGGCCGTCAGGCGCGATCGTCACCGCCGCGCAGTTTGAGGCAGGACCAGCCGGACCATCGGCGCCGTCGAATGAAAGCGTGAGGATCACCTCGGAGACGAAAATAAAGCGACCGCGCCCGGTTCCCCTCACCCGCCCCGCCAGTCCCTCAACCCGGTCCTTCGTTTCATTCCCAGCATCCACAAGATCGAACTCAACCAGACGGTTATCCTGGTCGAAAGCGACGATTGCGTGCGGATGCCGAGGCGAAAACTCCATGCTCGCCGGCATGCCCGAACCTAAGTCGAGCCGCATGATCCCCCGCGCGAGCAGAACCGCCCCTCGCCGCACCGGCTTCCGAAAGCCCTGCATTGCCTCGTAGGCCTGCCCGAACCCGTCCCGGATCGCAAAGTTGACCAGATTCACCCACGAGCCACCCGCTTCATCCACCGCGAGCGCAATGGCAAAATACGGACGCTTTTCGCCTCCGGCTCGACTGTCGAAAATTGCAATAGGGGATTCCGAAGGATTGTCATTCATGTTCAACCCTCAGATACAGAAGCCGTCCGCGACGACCGGCAGGCAGGCTCTGGACTCGGGCCGCGGCCAGCCGATCCCAAGCCACTGGACCCCGGCCGCGGCCGGGTGCTAATCTGCCGAGATGGGAGAGGAAGAGACAACGACGCCACCCCCGCCTGCCGAGCAGCGGATTCGCGCGCCTATTCCGACCGCGTGGGAAGAGGCGATCCGCGAGGCGGTGGAGAAGGGGGAGATCCGGATCGGGCCGAAAACGGTGAAACAGCCGGATCCGGCAACCGGCTTGAAAGAGAAAGGCCCTGACGCCTAGCCGGCGTGGCGGCTTTAGGCTTCCTCCCGGCCCTCTTTCAAATACGCCTGATAGGGCTGGTAATCCCTGATATTAAGCTTCCGCCAAGCGGCTCTGCAAACGTCCCCCAGGGCGAACGCGAGGGTCTCGCGCTCGCGGTACCGCTCGTATCCGTCCTCACTGAATGAAATTCCGAACTTGCCCATGAGGCGGTCGAGCACCTCGGGCCAAAACCCGTAATCGGAGGCATCGTAGGCGTTGAAGTCGCCTGGCTTCCAGTTGGCAACGCCAAGCTCGCGGTTGGCCTCATCGGCGGTCCGCCGGTTGTAGATCCAGCCACCGATCGGTGAAAACTCCTTCCCGTCGAGGATGAGACTGCCGTTGAGGCAGGCGCCCCAGCCGGACCTCTCGAAATCCTCGCGGGCAAACCTCACGCATCCCTTCCTGATCGCGTCCGCAACCATTTCGACGGTAGCCCCGTTGCCCGACGCAGGGCGGCCCGCCTTAACGAGCCGGTAGCAGCCGGAATCAAGATCAGAGGTGCTCATCACGCTATCCACAGCACAACTGTGCAACTTTTCACCCAAAATGTCCACGGCGATATATTGAATCTCAATATTTTCGATTTTTACCCCTTGCGCTTTGGGCCGAAATCTCCCAATCAGCCAGTATAATATGCCTCTCCCCGGAATTCTCAAAATACTGCCCGGCACGAAAAGCTGCAGCGATCCCCGTATGCCCGGCGCCAAGGAGTTCTACATCGCCGTCATCAATCATCTCAACGGGAAGCTGCCCTCGGGCGAAGTCGTTCATCCGCTGCGGATCGAGGCGTTCGACATCGAGACCGGCGTCAATCCCGCCTACACGGCGGAAAACCCCTTTGGCATCAAGGAAGACAAGGCGGCCCTTTCGCCATTCACCAACGAGATCTTGCTGTCGGGTTTCATGAACCAGAGCCTGCAGGCGACGCACTTTTGCGACGAGGAACCCGAACTCCTCGCCAAGGCCCTGGCCCGCCTGACGGACTGCCACCAAAAGGGCGGCATAGTGCTCGGGCAGAATCTCGTGTCCTTCGATCTTCGCATGACCGTTCTGCGCGCCGCGCGCCGGCATGGCCTTTCCATTCCGTCCTGGCTGACGGAAACGACCAGCGCCTCGGCCAAGTACCGCCTGCTGCAAAACCGGATCGTCGATACCTGCCGGCTGTTTTCACAGTTCAGCAAATTTTCGCCGGCGGGGACGACGATCAAACTGGCCTATCTGGCGCGCTTTTGGGGCCGCGGCGACTTCGAGAGCGAGGGGGCGACCTTCGGCGCCGAATGGCGCAATGGCGACCCCCAGCGGCGAAAGGCTCTGATCGCGTACAATACCTGGAATTTGGCGGACTCGCTGGTGCTGGCGATGATGAGCGGCGCGCTTGACAGTTTTCGGCCGTCCGCCCTCCCCAAGCTGCGCGACATGATCCCTGAGAGGCCTAAAGGCTGGGCATGGAATGGTTGCGAATACCAGCCGGACCCGGCCCCGATTTTCGCCAGCGTTCCCGAAACTCCGAACAGCAACGTCTGCTACTTCGACTGGATCACGGCGCCAACCGCAAAGCTCCTGTCGGAGGGCCCGTTCGGCGGGTGGGCCAAGCGCAGCAAGGAAAAGACCCGCCTGGAATGGCCGTTTGGCGCGGGACGGCAGAACGCCTTCGGGATGCAGATCGTCGGCTTTGTTGCCGTCAGCGCCACGGGGATCGAGTACGTCTGGAATCCGGGCGACGAGTTCGACGTAATCGCCAAGGGGCTCGCGATTATGGAGGCCCGGCGCAGCGACTCGCGCTGCTTTACCGATTGCGTGCGGTCCTTCCGCTCCCTGCTTACCTTCCGCGCCAGCCTCTACAACGTGATCCTCGAACCGTGGGTGAACGGGTTTGGGATTCGGGAATGGCTCCGCGATGTAAAGCAGGTCAGCGCCGCCTTCGGGGACGGCGACGGGGACAGCGAGGACACGATTTCCCGCGCGGCGGTCTCCGCCGGAATCCTGAATGATTACGCCGACATCGACACCGTTCCGACGTATTGCGGGCAGGATGCGGCGGAGTTCAAGGAGCGGGTCATCCACACCGCCCTCGCCGCCCGCCACTACATTGTCACCGACCCTTGGACGGTCGAGATGGAGCCATCCCCCTTCCCCGTCGAAACATTCTGACAGCATCCTTCGAGGATCCCCTCTTGTTGCCTCGGGAATCAACGATCAATTGAGGAGGTTGCGGACCACATCGCCAATGACGGTTAATTCACCGGAGCGTCTTGCTACGGTCGTCCTGCGGGGCTTCACTTTGAAGGGCTTGGGGGGTCTCCCTGGAGCAAAACCGGCACTGATGCCTCACGGTCCTCATCCCCAGGCGAGCCCGCAGGGTAGAGATCAGGAAAAAGGAATGGCAGCAATTGCTCCGGGAATGCCAACCGCAGAACTCCTTTTGGGCTCGGTGATTCCAGGAAGCCAGCGTTCAGCAGTCGGGCAACGATGGGTTGGGCCGTCCGAGGCGAAACGCCCAGTATTCTCGCTGCATCTCCTCGATTGCTCTCGTCTTCCAAAAGAACCTGTTTGAGAATAAGATGACTGCCCTTGGGAAGTTCACCGGCTTCTTCCTGGACGCGGCAGAAACCAGTAAGGCGGTTCTCGGTATTGCCAATATCCAACAACTTGCTCATGAACTCGACCTGATCGAGCGAGGTTTCCAGCATGAAGCCGCAAAATTCATGCAACCGGCGCGCCGAAAGATAACCGCGCCCGTCGAAATGGTTCAGCCGCTTTTCGTCAGCGGCGTCAAGTGCCGCCCGGTAGCTGGCAAGCCTGCGCGCCAGGCCGCGCGCCAGGGTCCAAAGTCCCTTACCGCCGCCTCCCGCGCTCGCGATCCAAAGGTGGGAGAAAAGGCGGACAACGCGTCCATTTCCATCCTCAAACGGGTGAATCCAAACCAAACGATGGTGGGAAGCCATTGCGGCCAGGAGGCTCTTTGGCTCCGGCGCAAGAACGCAGTCGCGATACTGATCCGCGAAGCGCTCAAGGAAGGCTTTCAAGGCCGTGCTACTGGGCGCAACGTGACGGCCGACGGACACCTCGCCTGTTCGAATGTCGCCGGGGACCACTTCAATGCGACCGCCCCGGGGATCCTCGATAAAGCGCATCTCATCCGGCAGCCTGGTATAGAGTTCCTTGTGAATGCGGCAAATCGACTCGACCGTCAGCAACTCGGCCGGTGCCAAATTCAATTGCTCCATTGCCTGCTGGGCTTCCACGTGCGCCACATGCAAAAGCTGCTTTTCGCGCACATCCTTCTTTTCGGAGAAATCCTTTCGCAGCGCCCGCTCGATGTCGTGGGGTTTTGTCCGGTGTCCCTCGATGAGGTTTGAGTAGTAGCCGTTCATGGAACGAACCAACTTCGCCACCTGAGATCGAGTGTGCGATCGAAACGCATTTTCCAGGCGCGCCGCGCCCGCTACGAGCCGCGATGCCAATGCCAGCAGGCTGCCATCGCGATCTTCCGGCAGGAGCGGCTCCATGTCGGTGGGATTATCAAAGAGGAGAGCCATGCCACATTATTGCCGATCTTTTTGCCGATTTCAAGATGTTCATAAGATTCCGTGCATTAGCAAGCTACGTATGGCGCACCATCCAAAGTCATGAGCTTTTTGCCGATTAAAATGCCGATGCTTGATCGCACTGTCGCGTGTGTTGGCTAGGAGATTGCAATGTCCTCCACCCTGTCCAAAGACCGTCCGCCGGAAGCTCGGCAGTTGGCATCCACACGATGCCGTTACTGAGGTTTTGCGCTGGTTCCTTTATCAGTATTTCGGCGCCTCGCCGGAATAGACCTTGCGGGTGAAGTTGTGCGGGTGCTCGACTTCCTCCCAGGTCTTCCTTCCACGATACTGCCCGCGCTTGGAAAGCCCGTCCTTTTTGAGGCCGCTCGCGTCAATGTCGTTGTCCTCCTCGTAAAGGAATTCAACCAGGTCGGCGGGAGCCTCGCAGAAGCGGCCCCGGTCATCGACGACCATCAGTTCGCTGTCGCCGCCGCACCCATAACAGTCCATGAACGACCAGCCCACGACGGTCTTGTAGCCGAGCCAGTCGGAGAGCGGTCCGAGAACGGCCTCCACGTCTTCGGAGGTGTGGCCCTTCTGGAAGGCGCTGCGGGCGGCCTCGATGCTGCGGGGGACCGGCATGGTCGAAACCGGAAACAATGAGAGGGATGGGGTTTTCATGGATTGAGATACTCTTCCCAACACGCCACCCCCAGGCCGCGGCCTGGGGGCGGGGCGAACACCCGACTTCACGGCAGATCGAAAAAGGCCGAATTGTTATTTTACGTCAGATTCAGCATCTTAGAGGGCTTCGATCAATGACCACCCTTGCCAAGATCTGCCCGATTCCAGAGCCGGTTTTTGAAGCCGCGCTTCGTGAGTTTCATCCAGTCGCGCCATCCCTTTCCAACCGTTCGGACAGACGGGCTCTATGGATGGTCTGCATCGGGATCGCGCTTTGCCGCCAAGACCCCGCGCGGTTGGAGGGCGCCCGCCGCTGCCTCGACCGATGGAGTCGCGAGCAACCCTCTCGACAGCGTCTATTCGGCGCCTGGCGGCAGCTTCTTCAATCCACGGAAACCCTGGTCGACGTCATTGACCCGACCCCCGAGAACCAGCAGTTGCGTTCCGTCTGCCCTCTTGCCGGAAGCCTGCGGCCAGGCGAGCATCTCGCCGCCCTCCGGTTCTTTCAGAACGAGCTTTACCCCCATTTGTCATGACCCTAGCCAAGCAAGGCTCCCACCTGGATTCTTGAGCGCGACGGCATTTTCGCTTAGCCTCAACCCGGTGAAAGAGCTTTTCTACAACGAGCGACTGCGCCGCACACCTTCTGGTGACGCTGCGTTTTTTGTGGAAAATTTCGACGGGGCCAGGGCGATTCGGTGTATCCATACCGAGACTCTGCGTGCCTTCGCCGCATACTATGCTGGTCAAACGGCTGGGGAAATGGGGGCTGGGAAATTGGGAGATCGGATCGAGATCGAGGGAGTGAATTTCACTTTTACCCCTGGCCCGAATGCTTGGTGTCATCAGGGAGCGGGGGTTTCGATCAGCTTGCTGCCGACGTGCTCTCCAATCTGTGCGGCGCAATGGTTGCGGGCCTTTAAGGATGCCTCAACTCATTCTCCTGGGTTCGTTAATGGCGTGGAAGCCCACCACTTTGTGGGTGCCTCGCAGGAGGATGTCCAACTCATTGCCTTGGCTTCCGGTCGTGTAATCACGTGGTTTAACGCTCCGAACGGTTTTCTGCTCTCGACTGGCCTCGCCGAAACGACCAAATACAATGAACCTGAAATCAGCGCGGTACGTTTTATTTTCCATGAAACGGGTCACCTTGATGAGGGGGCGATGAAGCCATCTTTGGATAGTTTGGATGCTGCGATTGCAGAGTTGCAGCAGGTTAGGCTGCAGCGCCCGGAACCGACGCAACCGCGCCCCCTGCGAGTGATGCCTATCCCTCGTGAGATTGACGTGTCGGAGGATCTGGCGGAGCGCGCAAAACGACTTGCCGTCCGCTGACAGGCAGATCCCACAAGCGACCCGTCCGCCTCATTTTCCAGCGCCACCTAGACGTTCTCCCGGAGATCGAGCACCGGCGGGCGCGGCCCTATTTCAGCCGGGATCACGCCTTTGCGACCCTGCCGAGAAGACTGGCGCGCAACGGATAGATTTGCTACAATCGGGTGTTGCAGGATGAACGCGCTCGACTTTGCCATCGAAATGCTACGGTACCACATCTTTCCGGTATTCGAGCGACCCGACGAAGAGATGCAGAAGGCGTGCGATCTCTTCGCTCACATTTCGCCGCATCTGCCTCTTTTCATTCGGCTTGCCTACTGGGACGCTCAGAACGAGATCCGGCTTAACGCATCCCGAAAACGCCCGGCCATCATGGTTGCCCAGCCCTGGAAAAAAGGGGTGGTTGAGGAGATTCTCGACGAAGCCAGACGCCGCTACGGCGGGCAAAAGACCCCCCTCCCCAGGCGGTTGCCCAGCGAGATTCGCAGCCTGGCCGAAGCCGTGCGAATGGAAGCCGCGGGGGCTATCGTCCGGAGCCCCCCGCCGACACATGTCATGTATGCTCCCGTAAGCCTGGCCGAGTTGCTTGAGGACCCCGACCTCGATCCGAATACCCGAAGGATCCTGGAATCGCACGAAAGTCGTTGCCGAGCAGCATGTCCCACCCGAGCGGTGGAAAACGCTTGATAGCAGAGAAGGTTGTGTGGCTGCTTGGTGCGTCAGGGTGACACCCACCCCTGCCGGCGTCACTGGTTGCCAAGCGATGCCCAAAGTTTATCCAAGTCCTTATCCTCCAAAGCGATGAAGCGCAGGGTCGGGTCCAGCTTCAGCGCCTCCTCCAGATAGGCCGCGGCCTGGTCCATCCTGCCGTTCAGGCACGTGTAGCAGGCGAGATCATAGTAAAGCTGGTTGTTCCAGGTGCGCCTTGCTATCGCCGCCTGCAAAACCTCGATGGCGGCTTCGAGGGATTGCGCGTGCCTCGTAACGCGAGCCAGGCAGATTGCCCGGCGGGGACTGCCCGGGTCGGCGTCCATCAGCCCCTTTGCGATCTGTTGGGCCAGGTCCCATCGCTCCATCCCCTCGTAGATTAGCTCCCGGAGGGTGAGCACCTGCGGGATATGCCGGAATTCGGGGGCGATGTCATCGAGGGCCGCGTCCGCCGCCAGGAACATGCCCAGTTCCAAGAAGCCTTCAGCGGCGGTGAGCTGCCTTTGATCGTTCGGTTCGAGCTTCATTGTGGCGAGAGCCGCCCGGCCTCGTAGCCCTGCAGATACGCATGGGCAGCAAAGCACGGATCCAGAAAATCCTCGTCCGTGGCGGAAAACAGAATCGCGCCGTCGGCAATCCGCACGAACCGGACCTTGACGCCGTTCGCCTCGATGTCCGTCTCCACCCGCAGCCCAAGCCGTCCAGCATCTTCCGAGAGACGGTCGCCGATTGTGTCGATGGAATCGTTCATATTTTTCCCTGTGTTGTCGGCATGCGGCGGTCAAGGAAATTCATGTGCTAGAATGGCAAATCGTCGGGATGGATTGGGAATCCCAGCACCCGTTTCAGCCATGCGATCCGCCCGCGATCTCCGACCAGCATCTCCGGCGTGCATTGCCTCACCCCGTTCAGCGCCCGGACCACGGCCGACATCACAGTCAGGGCGTTGAGGATGTGGAAGCAGCCGGTGCGGAACCCGCGCCGCTGCCATTCCGGGTAGTCGCAGACGGCAAGGGCGCACGCCATCGGCTCGGTGTAAATCGGGCTCATGGCCGTGACGTCGGATGCAAATCCACAAATGAGCCGGTCGAACTCTCTTAGTTCTTCGAGCGATTGCTTGATGGCGGGATGGTCAAATGCCATCTGATAAAACAGAACGCAGTCGATCAGCCTTGTGATCCGCCCGATCATGGCTGGAATCTCGATGAGATTGCGCTCGGCTTTCGCCAGCAATTCGCTGCACGCCTGCCGGTAGAGGTCATCGTACTCTTTCATTTCCTTGAAGATACGCCGACCTTCCGGCTGCGGCCTCTTCGTCCAGGCCGGGGCCAGGCGGCGGAAACCGGGTTTTCAGGAGCCGAGCAGGGCGGCAAGCGCCTTCTGCACGCGCTCGCGCAAGGTTTCATCCTCTTCCCCTTCCTCGGGGAGCAGCCGGGACGCCTTCACGAAGGCCCTGATGAACGCGTCGCGTGACGGGTTGTTGATTGCGAACAGCGTGAATTGATGGGCCACCTCCAGATCCACCGACATATCGGCCACGTCAGGGGCGCACACCTTCCGCATTTCCTCCAACTCGACCAAGACGTCGTTGAGCAGCGCGAGAAAAGGGTCGCCGCCGTCCTCTCCGCCATGCTCTTCGGCGGGCGGAACCGCCGGGGGTGTTGCGCAAGCTGTCATGCAGTCCAACCCGGTCAAAGTTTGAGCGCCGCGTCGCGGAGCGCCTTCATGCCGCCCCTGATCGTCTTGTACCGGTTCCGTCGCTCCCGCCCTTGGACAGGCATCAGACTCAGATTCTCCCCCAATCCGATCCGGTAGAGGGATATGGCGAACTGGTTGTCCTTGATTGCAGCGAAGGCATCCGACTTCTCGATTTGCTTTACGAGCAGCACACCGTTGGGAAGCCTCTCGATCGTGCGCAGGGCCACGCCGTAAAGGACGAACTCGCCGGCTTTAGGGTTTACCCGCAACGGCAGCTTGCAGTTCGTCTCCATCCGGTCGATCTGCCCGGCGATCTGCTGAGGCGACCTGTCGCCAGCGTCAAACATCCCGATATGAACGCCATCCACTTTCCGCATTAGGTTGATGCAAACCCGAACCGCGCTGTTCCCGGTGGACGAAAGGCGCGGTACGAGATGGAACCGGCTGGCGATGCTTGCTGGGATTTTCATTCAGAAGATACGAAGGGCGAAGGACTCTGCACTGGCGCGTTTTCTGCTCCCTATCGTCCCGCTTTTATGATGCTTTCCGCAGTCGCACCGCCCGAGAAAAGGACCACCCCGGAGCAGGATTTCTGGGACTGGTTCCAAGCCAACGAGGAGACGCTTTTTACCTTCACGCCAGACCTGCAAGAGGCTCTTGACCGCATTGACCGCATCAACGCCAAGATGAGGAACGTCCACTCTTCCATGTGCTCCGAAGTCGGACTCGTTTTGGAAGAGGGTGGGAAAAGAGAGCTTATCATCAGCGCGGACGGGAACCCGGACGCCTTCCCCGCCGTCGAGCGCCTTTTTTCCCAAGCGCCAAAACTGGACCGGTGGATATGGGTGAAGTTCAAGCCCCGCAGGACGCCGGAAGGAATGATGATCCGGCACCAAGGCGTCAGCTTAAAGTTTGACGACGTTTTTTTCGCCGCCGAGGCGAATGACGACAAGGTGGATATCTACCTCTACCTCCGCCACTACCAGCGCAGACACGAGCAAGCCTATCAATGCGCCGCTATCCTCATGCTCGATAACACTCTGGGCGAATGCGACTCGGAGACCAAGGTAGGCTTTATTGAAACCCGATATTTCTCGGACCGGCGCGATCCGGGCCGGAAACCCCTCAAAGAGCTTCCAACTGTCTTCGATGACCTGATCGCGCGCCAAAAGGGAGTTTAGAACAGCATCAACTGCCCGGTCCGGGGAGCATGGTCAATGGCTCGCGGAAGGCCGCGGCCAGCGAGGAATTCACCCAACTGGCCGGCGATCCGAGAGAACAGGCGGGTCTGCACCCCCTGCCCGAGGACCTGCACCGCCGTCGAGTAGTGCCCGCATCCTGCCCGGCTCCCCTGAATGCCCTCGATCTCATGCTGCCGGAGAAGACGGGGACCGTAGGGTGTCTCGACAAAGGGGCCGGTGTTGATCTTGTGGTAGGACCTTGGGATTGTCGGAATTTTGGTTTCCGTCCCGTTCAACACCGCGAACGCAAAGCCGTGGCCCATTGCGGCATGCCGCGCATTGTGGAGACGCAAGCCGGCAATCGTGCCGGCGATCCGGTCGGCATCGGCCCTGTCCCGATCAGCATCCGGGGCGTCAAGGAACTGCCCGGCGCATCCCGAAAACGCCTGGTGGGGAGATGCGATTTCAAAGCCCGATTTCAGAGTGGCGACGCACACCCACCGGCGGCGGTCCGACGGCTCGTTCCATTCGCTGTTCGGCTGAAGAATGGTTTCCGCGACGCAATAGCCGATCTCCCGAAGATTGGCCTTTATTGTCCGGCCGGCCAGACTGTCGCCAAACGACGGGACATTCTCAAAGACGCAGGCCAGTGGCATCCGGTGATGGATGTGGGAAAGCACATGGATGAAGAGGTCGCCCGTCCCGCCCGTCTCCGGGCACCCGGCGAGGGACTTCTTCGCCCGCCCCAGAAGGCTGTGATCCATGCAGGGAATGCCCGCCACCAGAACGTCGTATGCGGGAAGCTCGTAGGGATTGACGAGCCGTATGTCACCCTGAACCAGAAGCGCGTCGGGATGCTTGAACTCCCAGCAGTCGGCAAAATCCGGCTCGATCTCCATCCCGCCGATCATCCGGAAAGACGGGTTGCCGGAAAAGGCGTCCGAAAGGGTTCCGCCACCCGCGAAAAACTCCATCACACGAAACGGCGGCTTTGCCGCAAGCGCCCGGCGAATGTGGAACGCCCGGATGGACGGAGTTACGACAATCCCGCCGTTGCCGCCCATCAGGCGGACCTCGGTGTAATCCTTCACGGGTCCAAGGGCGTGGCTGGAGTTGATGTCCAGAACAGGCCGAAGCCCGCCCGCCGCCCGCCGCCCGACGCTGCGAGACGGTGTAGCTGCCCCGTCCGGCGCCGGCCAAACGTAAAGTCAGGCTGCGGGCGCCGCCTTCAACGGCTACCGACGAACCGGGAGTGAAGCCAAGGGCGGAAAGCCTGCTGCTTTCGAGGAAAAGGCGGGGATGGTTTTTGTGAAAGCCAAGATGATGAAAAGCCAGCAGTCTCATGAAGAAGATACCGACTGGCTACGAAGAGCGAAGGACTCTGCCCTAGCGGTGGTTGAGTCTCTGCGCGGTCGGATGTGGCAAGGTGAACCGAAGATCAAGGAGATAGCAGTCAGTCTGAGCGGTCCGCAGAACGAACTGCCCCGTTTTCAATTGGTAGAAGGTCGCAATGGGCACCGCGGGTACGAGTTCGCCACTGACGCCGATCAGGGCTTGGTCCAATCCAGGCGTAGGGTGCCACATGCATGCAAGACGGCGTTCCTGGCCCCGAGTCGTTCCACACAAGGCGGAGGAGAGCCGTGCGGTGTACTCGTCGGCAGTTCCGCCAAAGATCCGTGTGCGGGCGGCGCTCGCAAAGGCCGCGGCCTGGCTCTCCCCGCGAAACGCGCCGGCGATCAGGGAGAGCGACTGGGCGGCGAGAATCCACACGACCCCCATCTCGCGGATGATGCTTAGGGTCAGGGCCTCGGTGCTCAAACCCGACTTCGGCTTGCCCAGAAGGAGGTGCGCCTCGTCCTGGACCACCAGGACTCCCCGCCGGCGCAGGGGTTCAATCCCCCGCCAAAAACATTCGCAAACGACGAATGAGGGTATTGTCCTGCGCCACGCGATTCCCCATCATTGGAATAGGAAAGGAGACCGCACCATGAGCCAGAGCGTCTATGTCATTCATGCCGTGAAGATCGAAACGGACAACGAAAATGTTCTCATAACAATATACACCAATCGCCAGAGGACGAAATGTTTCAAGGACAGCTTTCCGATCCGGGAACATGAGCGGGTTGCTGAGTACATCGAGGATGTCGCAGCGGATTATGATGGCGAAACCATTCCCATTTTCGGCGAACCGTCCAGGCGCCTCGACGGCCCGGCCGCCTACAAGCTGTGGGCACGGCGCTTGAAAAGGGCGACGGGGATCGCCCTCCGGAAGCCAAGGATAAGCAGGATTTGTGGGGGTGGACTTCCAAAAGACATTTTGGGGATTCAGCCAGGCAGCCCTTTCGGAAAGAGAATTGTTCCGCTGAAAGTTCCCGAGATCATGTCCCTAAAGGACTTGGCTTGCTGCCGGCGCGAAGACATCTTTGTGATCGTCGAAGAGGCAAAGGGGGTGCTTTCAGATGCCAACCTGGACCTTTGCCGCGACCTAGCCCCAGTGGAGACTTTGTATGAAGATTCTCCAATGGTAATACCAACGGAACCGGTATTTTTCACGCGCGAGAAAGCGCACCTGATGCTGGCCAGGCTCCGGAAGCACCTGCCGGAATGCGACTGGCAGGCCATCACCGCGGCCCAGCTTGCCGCCCAACTGGTGGGCCACCTTCTGGCGGCCTGACGCGCCCACCTGCCCTTCGGGGATGAACTCCAGGTCATTCGATATTCCCGTTCTCCCGCCAGGCCGCGGCCGGGATCCGGCGCGACGATCATTGACGGGGGTTTTGCCGAGATGCGCCCCTGTGGCGTAATTCGTCGTCTATCATTTGAAAAGGCCGGCTTCGTTATTTGCCTTGGCCCGCTTTTCTTTCAACTCGCGTTCCATCGAATCAAATTCTCGCAAAAGCGCCGATAGTCTTTGGATGTCTTCGGTCTGGAAAATGCAGCAATCGAAAAACAGAGATGCCCCGTTCTCTCCCCAAGAAAATTTGATCGGATCTGGCGGCAAGAACGAAAACTGCCGAAACATGGCGATAGGCTTTTCAAATGGTTGCGCTGAGTTCTTTTTGGCGACGGCCTCCCATTTGAGAAACTTTGCGAAGACCTGCGCCAGCTTTTCGTGGTCCTCGGCCATGATGGTCGAAGTCCATTCTTGATCGTGTAAATCGGCCTTTTTTGCGGCGTCGGTCCCCACGGTGCCGGCAGACAGTTCCAATTGGCCGCGTTCATCGAGCGAAATGCTCCATTCGTGAAAGAAGTATTCATCCGATCTCGAACTCTCGCGCGTTGCCTTCAGCCCTTCGTTGCCGGCGGTGGCGAGTTGTTCCGGTGCGTGAATCTCGATTGTCGCCGCAGGCGCCGGAGTCGGTGCAGGCGCCGGAGTCGGCGGTTGCTTGGTCTGCTCGGGCGTTTGGGAAACGATCTGGGCCAAGGTGTAGGGCCATTTAGGAGCGGCGAAAAACGACGGATTCGAGGTCTTGAGTTGGTTGTACCGGGATACGTATTCCCTGTTCAGCTTGCTGTCGGATACGGCGAGATCGGGAAAATCAGCTACGGCCTTTCGCTGCCAGTCAGCTACCGTGACTTGGCCGTGGCAGGTTGCAAAGCATAGAAACGCACAGCAAAAGACCAAAAAACAGACGTGATTTTTCATGTCGGGGAGGGGCAGGCGGGCCAGTTCGTTTTCGCCAATCTAGCAACCCGAAACCGAACTGGCCCACAGAAAAGCACGGGGTTGGCCGGGGATCAGCGGCTGAGGACGATCGCCCCGTCCCCCATGGGGTGATCCGCCGCCAGGCAGCACGGATCCGCATCGAACTGCGGGGTCGGGCCGCCTTCGATGAAGAGGATTCTCCCGTCCGGCGTCACGAGGAAGTCGGCCGAAAACTCCACGCCCGCCTCGACGTGCGGGCGCAATAGGCTGGCAAGCCGGGCCGCCTCGCGGGCGAACGGAAGCCAGCGCGTTCCGAGTGAGCGCTGCGTGTAGTAGGAGGTCGTCGAGGTCGCTCCCGCTTTTGTCACGAAAACGCGGAATTCCACCGGATAGCCGCCTTCGGCCGCGGCCACAACCCACGGACGGA
>Ga0302275_10003384_pt1 | contig 16167 bp, 10 predicted proteins | sample III_Bog_N2_2_FD_200229 | JGI IMG/M metagenome (GOLD analysis project Ga0302275, IMG submission 200229) | Peat permafrost microbial communities from Stordalen Mire near Abisko, Sweden - III_Bog_N2_2 | ecosystem: Environmental > Terrestrial > Soil > Wetlands > Peat | place: Sweden: Abisko...
GCAGCGTCTTGAGGCTGACGCCCAGGATTTCGGCGGCGCGGGTCTTGTTTTGTCCCGTGGCCTCAAGCGTATGCAGAATAAGGAGCCGCTCGGCCTCATCCACGGTGGTGCCAACGTGCACGCCGATTTCACCCGTATTCGCAGCTGCCGCGGCCGGCACTGGCGTTTTGCCAAAGCCGGGAGGCAGGTGCCCCACATCGAGCGGCGCGCCATCCGGGCACAGAATCACGGCCCGCTCCACCGTGTTGCGCAGTTCGCGCACGTTGCCGGGCCAGTTGTACGCGTTGAGCCGATTGATCATCGACGGGGCCACACCTGCCACGCGACGGCCATGCTTCTCGTTCATCTGGGTGAGAATTGCTTCGCACATGGCGGGCAGGTCCTCCATGTGATCGCGCAGCGGGGGCATGTGAATGTTGAAGACATTCAAGCGGTAATAAAGGTCGGCGCGCAGATGTCCTTCGGCAACCATGGTTTCGGGAGCACGATTGGTCGCGGCTAGCACGCGCACGTCCACGTCCTGCTCAGTGCGCGCGCCCAGGCGGCGCAGCTTGCGTTCTTCAAGCACGCGCAGCAGCTTGGCCTGCGTGGCCAGCGGCATTTCGCCCACTTCGTCCAGCAGCAGGCTGCCACCGGTGGCCAGTTCGAAGCAGCCGGCTCGACGCTCGGCCGCGCCGGTGAACGCGCCTTTCTCGTGGCCGAAGATTTCGCTCTCGATCAGTGTTTCAGGAATGGCGGCACAGTTGACGGCGACAAATGGCTTTGCCTTGCGCGGGCTGAGCTCGTGTAAGGTGCGCGCCACCAGCTCTTTTCCCGTTCCGCTTTCGCCGGTGATCAGCACGTGAACGTTTGACGGCGCAACTTGCTCGATGAGGCCAAAGATCTCGCGCATCACTTTGGAACTGCCGACCAGCGAACCCAGCACGCCGGACTCGCGCAGGCGGCGGCGCGCCACTTCAAGCTCGATTTCAGTCGAGCGCTGGCGGGTCGCGTTGCCCAGGATGGTGCGCAGGCGCGTCGCATCAACGGGCTTCTGCAGAAAATCGTACGCGCCCAGCTTCATCGCTTCCACTGCCAGCTGGATTGAGCCCTGGGCCGTAAGCACCACCACGGCCATATTGGAGTTGATGCCCGAGTCGGCTTCAGACAGGCGCGTCAGCAGGCCGATCCCGTCCAGCCGCGGCATCTTCAGGTCGGTCACCACGATGGCCGGATCAAATGCCAGGACCTTTTCCCACGCTTCAATGCCGTCGCGCGCCGTCTCGGTGCGATAGCCCCAGCCGGAGATCAGTTCGGCCAGGCCCATCAGCGCGTTGGGCTCGTCTTCGGCAATCAGGACTTTCACATCGTTCTGCATAGAGCCTTTCCGATCTACTTAATACTATGCACCGCAAAATGAGACTTCGCGACGGATGAGCCGTGTCCTACGATGTACCCGTTGTCGCTTGTCCGGCCTTTTCAGTGAGTTCGGCCCAGCGGGCATAGAGGGCATCGCTTTCGTGCTGGGCGGCGTCGAGTTCTTTCAAAGCTTGTTCGAGCGCGGCGGCGTCTGTCGCGATCTCGGGCTGCTCAATCCGTTCACGGGCGGCGTGCAGGCGGGCGTCTGAGGCCTCCACGCGTTCTTCAATGGCGGCGAATTCCCGGGCTTCGAGATACGAGAGCTTCTTCTTCGTCGCAGGCGCAGGATCCGCGCTCGCCTGTTGCGACGATCTCGATCCATCGGAGTTACGCGCTTTATCCTTTGCCGGCCCTGACGCCTCGCGTTCGTCCTGTTCCACAAGCCAGTCTTCCCACTGCGCGTAGTCGGCAAACCGCCCTGTGTTCCCACGGCCATCGAGACCCAGAACCGTGGAGGCGACGCGGTTTAGCAGGTAACGGTCATGCGTCACCAGCACCAGCGCGCCGGGAAAGTCGAGCAGATTTTCTTCCAGGATTTCGAGCGTGGGAATATCCAGGTCATTCGTAGGCTCATCCAGCAGAAGGACGTCTGCGGGTTCCAGCATGAGCCTGGCAATCAGGACGCGCGCTCGCTCGCCGCCTGACAGATTGCGCACAGGCTGATTGAGCTGCTCGCTGGTAAACAGAAAGCGTGCGGCCCAGCTGGCCACATGCACGGTGCGGCCCTGGTAGATGAGGCTGTCGCTCTCCGGCGCCAGCGCGCGCCGCAGCGTAAGGCTTTCATCCAGATCGCGCATCTGGCTGAAGTAGACAAGGCGCAGCGCATCGGCACGGCGAATGGATCCGGCAGATGGCGAAAGTTCGCCGCGCAGCAAGCGCAGAAACGTGGTTTTGCCGCTGCCGTTGGGGCCTACCAGCCCGACCTTCATGCCTGCGGTCAAAATGAAATTCAAACCGGAGAAAAGCAGCCGTGGGCCATTTTCTTGAAGGGTTCCTGTTGAAGCGTCGTCGCTCGAGGGAACTTCGCACGATACGTTGTTGAACTCGACGAGCCGCTTGGTCTTCCGCTGGCTTGCTTCAAAGTCGATGCCGGCCTGGCTGACGGTGGTTCGCGAGTCCATGGCGGCCAATTGGCCAATCATCGCGTTGGCGGTATCAATGCGCGCTTTGGATTTTGTGGTGCGGGCTTTTGGACCGCGGCGAAGCCACTCGATCTCGGTTCTGACCTGGTTGCGCAGGCTCTCCTGCTGGCGGCTTTGCGATTCCAGGTACGCCTGTTTCTCCTCAAGAAAGCGGCTGAAGTTTCCTTTCACGCGCAATAGGCCTTCAGCGAAGACGCGGTTCAGCTCAACGATCTGGCTTGAGGTGGATTCGAGAAAATAACGATCGTGGCTAACGGTCACGGCTGCGAAAGAGGCGTTTGCGAGCAACCCCTCAAGCCATTCGATGCCCGCCAGGTCGAGATGGTTGGTGGGCTCGTCGAGCAACATCACGTCGGGATCGCCAACCAGGGCTTCAACAATGGCAAGGCGCTTGCGCCAACCGCCGGAAAGGGAAGCGGCCTCGGCGTTGAGATCCGCGAATCCGGCGCGGCCCGCCAGTTCGCGAAGCCGGCCTTCGCGTGCACGCTCATCCTCCAGCGCGGACTCTTTGTGGGCGGCCACTAGAGCGTTTTCCAGCACCTGGCGGATGCTGACACCGTGAGCAAAACGCGAGTCCTGCGGGACATAAGCCGCACGGGCGCGCTTGCGCACGGCAACCTCGCCGGAGTCGGGTTCCACCTGCCCGGCCAGCAGGGCCAGCAGCGTGGACTTGCCCGCGCCATTGGGCCCGATCAGGCCGATCCGGTCGCCATCCTCCACGGTAAGGGAGATATTGAGAAAAAGCGGCTTGGCGCCGAATTGTTTGGTCACGGACTGCGCATTGAGAATTGGAGGCATCTGATCAAGAGTATCGTGTGAGGGCGCAAAAGCCCCCATGCGCATGGAACGAGCCACGCAGACGCACATGGGCCGGGGATCACATCACGAGGGCTGAAATCTGCTATAGAATGTGCGGCGGAAGTAAGGTGTATACGCGATGATGAATACAGTTAAGTTTCTTTCTTCGAGGATCGTTTTGGCGCAAATCTCAACCCTGATTACCGCAGGCGCAATGGCGCTGACGCCGGGCGCCTCTGGCGCGCAAACCGCGTTCGGGCCTGCGAACCCGTTTTACGCTCCCAGCACGCTGCCGTTTCATGCGCCGCCCTTCGACAAGATCAAGGACGGCGATTACAAGCCGGCCATCGAGGCAGGAATCGCCCAGCAGCTTGAGGAAATTCACGCGATCGCCAGCAACCCGGCCGAGCCCACGTTTGACAACACGCTCGTCGCCATTGAAAAAAGCGGGCAATTGGTCAATCGCGTCAACTATGTCTTTAACGGCGTCACCGGCGCGAATATGAACCCGGAGTTGCAGACGACGCAGGACGAAGTTGCGCCGAAGCTGGCAGCCCTGCAGGACGGAATCTACCTCAACACCCAGCTCTTCAAGCGGGTGGAGAAGCTCTACAACGAGCGCAACAAGCTGAATCTCGATCCCGAGTCAATGCGGCTGCTCGAGTACCAATACCAGGAGTTTGTGCTCGCGGGTGCGCGTCTTTCTGAAGCCGACAAGACGAAGCTGAAAAAGTTGAATGAGGAAGAGGCGAATCTCACCACCGCCTTCATCTCAAAGCTGCTGGCCGCAACCAAGAGCGCCGCATACATCACGAAAGACAAGGCGGCGCTGGCAGGATTGAGCGACGCGGAACTGGCAGCGGCGGCCGATGCCGCGCATGAGCGCAAAGTGGACGGCTGGCTGCTTTCCATGCAGAACACGACGCAGCAGCCCGAGCTTGAATCGCTTTCGAATCGCACAACCAGGCAAGCAATCTTTGAGAGTTCGTTGAATCGCGCCGAGCGTGGCGACAAAAACGACACACGCGCAACCATCGCGCGGCTGGCCCAGTTGCGCGCGCAGAAGGCAAAGCTGCTCGGATATACCAGCTACGCCGCCTGGAGGCTCGCGGACCAAATGGCCGGCACTCCTGAAACGGCGGTCAAGTTCATGGATGAGCTGGTTCCCGCGGCAACCGCCAAGGCGCAGGGAGAGGCCAATGACATTCAGGCGCTCATCGATGCGCAGCACGGCGGTTTCAAACTTGCCCCGTGGGATTGGAACTTCTACGCCGAACAAGTGCGCAAGGCCAAATTCGACCTGGACGAGTCGCAAGTAAAGCCTTACTTTGAGCTGAACAACGTGCTCGAAAATGGCGTGTTTTACGCCGCGCACATGCTCTACGGCATCAGCTTCAAGCAGCGTACCGACATTCCCGTCTACGTGCCTGACGTGAAGGTCTACGAGGTGTCTGACGCGGACGGCAAGCCGCTTGCGCTCTGGTATTGCGACTACTTCAAGCGCGACAACAAGAACGGCGGCGCGTGGATGGACAACTTTGTCGGCCAGTCGAAGTTGCTGGGCACGCTGCCCGTGGTCTACAACGTAGCCAACTTCTCCAAGCCCACCGCCGGCGAACCGGCGTTGCTCAGCTTCGACGACGTGACCACGATGTTTCACGAGTTCGGCCACGCGCTCCACGGCATGTTTGCCGACACCATGTATCCCACGCTCAGCGGGACGCAGACTCCGCGCGATTTTGTTGAGTTTCCCTCGCAGTTCAATGAGCATTGGGCCAGCGACCGGGCGGTGTTTCCGCATTATGCAAAGCACTACAAAACCGGTGAGCCTATGCCTGCGGAGCTGGTCGCGAAACTTGAGAAATCAGCAACCTTCAACCAGGGATACAAGCTCACCGAGTTGCTGGCCGCCGCGCAACTTGACATGCAGTGGCACACGCTCGAGGACGATTCCAAACTCCAGGACCCCGACAAATTTGAATCCGAAGCGCTGAGCATGAAGTGGCTGGCGCTCCCAACCGTTCCTCCGCGCTACCGCTCCAGCTACTTCATGCACATCTGGGGCAACGGTTATCAGGCCGGCTACTACGCCTATCTCTGGTGCGAAATGCTCGACGACGACGCCTATCAATGGTTTGAAGATCATGGCGGACTCACGCGGGCCAATGGAGACCGCTTCCGCCGCATGATTCTTTCGCGAGGCAACACGTCAGACCTGGACCAGCTATACAAAGCGTGGCTGGGCGCCGAGCCGGGAATTGCACCCATGCTCAAGGCGCGCGGACTGGAGCAGCGAGCGCCGGCAAAGTAAACTGAATGCATGCTGGACTTCGAGATTTCTGCCGCCGCCGCAGCAGCGCTGCTTAAGGAAAAAGGAGCGCGCCTGATCGATGTGCGCGAACCGTGGGAATTCGCAACCGCGCACATTGAAGGCAGTGTGCCCATCCCCATGGGCGAAGTGCCCTCGCGCGCCCATCAGGAACTGGACCCCGAAGAGCCGTTGGTCGTGGTCTGTCATCACGGCGTCCGCTCAATGAACGTAACCGTGTGGCTGCGCAACCAGGGCTTCGAAAACGCGCAGTCCCTGCGCGGCGGCATCGACGCCTGGTCGGTCGAAGTCGATCCGAAGGTCGCGCGTTACTGATCCTGATCCGCAAATGAACAGCGATTTGTTACTGTCCTGATTGCGAAAACCTTGACGGAGCGATTGACACTCATCGTGTCATTCCGGGGCCTGGCCGGCCTCTACTCTGAAGTACAAGAAAACTTTGAGAAGGAGCATCCTGCATGACGGTCAAAATCAATCTGGTCGAGAAATTTGGCTTGTTCAACGAACATTGGCGGCCCAAGGTAATTGCCAATCTGAACGGGCAAGAGATAAAGATCATCAAGGCGAAAGGAGAGTTCCCCTGGCACCATCACGAGAACGAAGACGAGTTCTTCATGGTTTGGAAGGGACAATTTCGCGTCGAATTCAGAGACCGCATTGTCCGCCTGGGGCCTGGCGAATGCCTGGTAGTGCCACGCGGGATGGAGCATCGGACGTGCGCCGATGAAGAAGCCGAGGTTCTTTGTTTCGAGCCGGGAGGCGTGTTGAACACCGGCAATATCGCAGACGACATATTCACCGCACCCAGCGGGGTAAAAATCTGACGCATCGGAGTTGCGCGCTGCTGGCGGTTTCATGCACAGCCGTACGGCGCCTTCCAGGTCTATACTCTGTTTTGTCTGTTTCTTGGAAGGAGCATTCCTATGTCTTCGTCAGCAGTTGATTTTGCACTCAAAAACTATCCTCGCTTCGTTGAAGAACTCAAGGCGCTGTTGCGCATCCCGTCCATCTCCACCTTGCCCGAGCATGCGGGTGATTGCCGTCTGGCAGCCGATTCGCTGGCCACGGAACTGAAGCGCATCGGCATGGAGCATGTGCGTCTGATTGAAACCAAGGGCCACCCGATGGTCTATGGCGACTGGCTTCATGCCACAGGGAAACCAACCGCGCTCGTCTATGGTCACTACGACGTGCAGCCGCCCGATCCGCTGGATGAATGGCTTTCGCCGCCGTTCGAGCCCACCGAGCGCGATGGCAACATCTATGCGCGCGGCGCAGTGGACGACAAGGGACAGGTCATGGCGCAGGTCAAGGCGCTCGAGTCGTTGCTGGTTGCCACTGGAAAGCTCCCCATCAATGTGCGCGTGATCTTCGAAGGCGAAGAAGAAGTGGGCGGCGAGGGCATTGCCGATTTTGTGGCATCGAAGCCGCCGGAGTTGAAGGCTGACTTCGCCCTGGTCTCCGATACCGAGCTCTTCGCGCCCGGCCTGCCTACCTTGTGCGTGGGCCTGCGCGGCATGATCTACACCGAGCTTGAGGTGCGCAGCTCTCGTACCGATCTGCACTCCGGTGTGTACGGCGGAGCCGCTCCCAACTCCTTCGTCTCGCTGGCGCAGATTCTCGCTAAGCTCAAGGACGAAGAAGGCAAGATTCTGATTCCCGGTTTCTATGATGACGTGATTCCGCCCAGCGCCGAAGAGCTTGCAACCTGGAAGAAGTTGCCCTTCGACGAGGAACACTATCGCATCTCCGAGGTGGGCTCGAAGCAACTGGTGGGCGAAAAAGGCTACAGCGTTCTGGAGCGCACCTGGGCAAGGCCCACGCTCGATGTACACGGCATTCCGGGCGGCTTTACCGGTGCCGGCGCCAAGACCGTGATCCCGGCCAAGGCCACGGCCAAGGTCTCCATGCGGCTGGTTCCTGGCATGACCCCGGCCAAGGCCTTCGCCCTCTACAAGAGCTTCGTTGAGAAAATTGCACCCGCGGGTGTCGATGTTGAAGTCAGGCTGATTCACTCCGGCGATCCCTGTGTGGTTGCCGTCAACAATCCCTACATCCAGGCGGCCACGCGGGCGCTGCACGAAGTGTGGGGCAAGGACACGGTCTTCATCCGCTCGGGCGGGTCGATTCCAATTGTCGGGGATTTTGACAGGCATCTCGGCCTGCCCAGCGTGATGATGGGCTTCGGCCTGCCGGATGACAACCTGCACGCTCCCAACGAGAAGTTTCACCTGAAAAACTTCGAATTGGGAATCATCTCGCTGATCCGGTTTATGGAGGAGGCGGCAAACTGAGCCGGCCTCACCCTGCGCCCGGGGCGACCACAGAGGGATTCGTCCTCGCCGGAGGACAGTCAACCCGGATGGGCGTCGACAAGGCGCTCGTTCATTTGCGCGGGCGGCCGCTGGTCGAGCATGCGCTGGAGATTCTGCGCGGAGCGGGACTGGCGGCGTCGATCGCCGGCGCCCGCTCGACGCTGAGCGCCTTTGCAGCCGTCGTCGAGGACGTCGAGGCCGGCAAGGGACCTCTCGGTGGCATCTGCGCTGCCTTGGCTTCAACCAGTGCGCAACGGGCGGTGTTTGTGCCTGTGGATCTTCCCCTGCTGCCTTCCTCGCTCGTTGCATACCTGGTGCGCCATGCCGAGATCACTGGCCGAGCCGTCACCCTTGCGTCGGTAGCCGGGTTTACCCAGACATTTCCTGCGGTCGTCGACCGAGCGGCTTTACCCTGGCTCAAGGCCGAACTCGGCGCCGGGCGCTTAGGATGCTTTGCTGCGCTTGAGGTTGCCGCGGCAGCGTTAGGTGAGCGTGTGGGGGTAATTGCGGTCGAAGCCCTGGTTCAGTCCGGAGCGGTTTGCCATCCTGACGGCCTGCCGCCGGCTCGCTGGTTTACAAATTTGAATACGCCTGTGGATTTGAGGGGCGTTTCCAGGGAACGGGATCGCGTAAGCTGAAATCAGATGGCGGATTCCCCTCCCAATCCCGCTCCGGATTCCACGGCACACGATCTCACCGGGCCCGGTCAGCCTGGCACCGACCCTTTTGGGCCCGAACCCCCTGAAACAGATATTACGGAAGCTCTCGGCAGCGAATACGCCGCGGAAGTGGAACTGCGCGCAAAATCCACCCATGGGCCGCTCATCCAGTTCAGTCACGTCAGCATCTCCTTTGATGGCCGTGCCGTGCTTGAGGACGTGAGCTTCGAGGTGGAGCGCGGACAGACGCTCTGCATTCTGGGGCGAAGTGGCGTCGGCAAGTCAGTGTCTCTGCGCGTGTTGATGGGGTTTCTAAAACCGGACTCCGGTTCGATACGAATCGAAAACGAAGAGATCACCTCCCTCGATGAAGAGGGCATGCGCGAAGTCCGCAAAAAGGTAACCATGGTCTTTCAGAACGGCGCCCTCTTCGACTCGCTCAACGTGCGGGAGAATGTCGCGTTTCCCCTCAGGGAGCGCGGCGGGCTGGCCGAGGACCAGATCGTCCAGATCGTGGACCGGCTGATCAGCATGGTGGGCGCCGACGACGTGACCGAAAGTTTACCGGCCAGCCTCTCCACCGGGCGCAAGCGCGCTGTAGCCATTGCTCGCGCGCTGGCCGCCCAGCCTGAAATCGTTCTATATGACGAGCCTACGACGATGGTCGATCCGATCATCGCGCGCAGGCTCGGTGATCTGATTCAACGCCTGAAAGGGCAACTGGGATTTACGAGCATTGTGGTAACCCATGACATGCGCTTTGCCGAACGCCTGGCAGACACCGTTTTGTTCCTTCACGAAGGGCGTGCGGCCTATTTTGGGCCCCTCGCCGGCTTCATCGATTCCACAGATCCGAATATCCAGCAGTTCCTCTACCTTGACGCTTACTTGTTACCTTTGGGCTGAAAGGTTGATCTTTAGGTAACTAAAGTTGTAGTCGATTTTCCTTGCGATTGGCCTGCAAACAGGGCGATGCTAAGGGGTGTAAGGCTTCCCGTTCTGGTTGATGGATAACAAACTGGGAAACCCCTCCCTGGATACCGATGCAATTGCTGATAGGGCTTTGTATAATTGCTTTATTGTCATTGATTTCCGTTTGCGAGATTTTTTGGGGGGAAACGGAAATGGTTTCGCGCTTTCATTCCTGAGATTGTGTTTAATGGATCGCTTTCGTTCGATGCAAATCGATGACGCCGGCCTTGTTTGGCAGCGGGATTTTGCGTCATCGAAGTGGACGGTTTATACCGTCATGCTGTGTTAGGAAGAGTAAACAGGCTTCTGTCAAAAAATGTTGGGGATTTCGGCAACGGTAGTATCGGGCTCGGCAAGACGTTATCGAATCGCAGAATTCGAATCGAAGTTCAAGGTCCTTGGTTGGCTGCAAACGTTCAACGTTCAAAGCCGCCTTTATCCCATAGTTCCTGAACCCACGAGGTCTGCGGAACACGCATGGCAACTTCGGAATTCTGGCAGAGACTATCAGCGTCGTTAGCTTCCACCCATGAATGGGAAGGAGGCATGGCTGTAGAAAACGCGCGTACCCCACGCGGAACGACAAAGCTCTGGATGGTTCTCGATCTTGTTTCTATTGTGCTGGCGGCGGTTCTCGCCACCATGTACAAGTTGCGCACTGGGCCTGTGGATGGAGCCAGGGGCTTGTGGCGTGGCACTCTTTTTTACCACCGTCCCATGTGGATCCTGATGGCGCTGCTCTGCGGATTCGCCATCACGCTCATGATCACTAGCAAGCGCCTGCATCTGTACACCCCCACGCGCCTGACCAACATACTCAACGAGCAGAGATTAAGCGTGCAGGCCTGCTTTACTTCAGGCCTTCTGCTCACCGGCGCTCTCTACGTCATACACGCCGACGACATTCCCCGTAGCGTCGTGCTCATTACGGTTCTGCTGGTCACCATGGCGCTGAGTCTTCGCCGCCTCATCTATCGCATTCTTCTTAATCATCGCTACGACCGCGGCCTCGACACACGCAACGTCCTCATTGTCGGCACCGGGCCGGAGGCGCACGCGCTGCGCCATCATCTTGAGAGCATCCGCCATCTCGGCTACACCTTCAAGGGTTTCATCGATTTTCCCGACGCGAATATGCGGTCTTCGGCCGCCTCCAGCGATGTGGTGGGAACGATTGACAATCTCTTTCAGCGGACGCGCACGCTGTTTGTGGACGAAATCTTTTTCACGGCCCCATGCGAGCGCGAGCTGGTGCAGAACGTGCTCGAGCAGGCGCGTATCCACAGCGTCGATCTGCGCGTCGTGCCCGACATGTATAACGGCCTCACCTGGAACAGCCCCATCGAATACATCGGCCAGTTTCCAACCATTCCTCTCCATTGCGGCAATGTGCCGGAGATGGGGCTCGTGTTCAAGCGCGCGTTCGATGTGGTCTTCTCAACGCTGATCCTCATTCTGTTTTCGCCGCTGCTGCTGATCATAGCGATTGCCGTCAAAATGGACTCGCCTGGACCGGCATTCTACGAGTCAGAGCGTATAGGGAAAAAAGGCCGCGTCTTCCACTGCATGAAGTTCCGCACCATGGTCAATGACGCCGATCTTCGCCGCGCCGACGTGATGCACATGAACGAGCGCGATGGCGTGCTGTTCAAAATTTCCAACGATCCGCGCATCACCCACCTCGGCCGCTTCCTGCGCAAGTATTCTCTTGATGAGCTTCCGCAGTTCATCAATGTGCTCAAGGGCGAAATGAGCATCGTCGGTCCGCGTCCGCCCATAGCCAGCGAGGTAAAGGAGTACAAGCTGAGCCACCTCCGCCGCCTCGACGTCACTCCCGGGATTACCGGCTTGTGGCAGGTGCAGGGCCGCACCGATCCCTCTTTCGCCAGCTACGTTTCGCTCGACGTCACCTACATTGACAACTGGAGCATCTGGCTGGACTTCAAGATCATGGTGCGTACGGTTGGCGTGGTGTTCGCAGGAACGGGCACGTAGAGCCGGACGGAGACACCTTCGCCGAATCAGCAAGATGCAAAAGGAAACGTGGGCCGCTGATCAGGCCCCGGCCCATTTGCCTGTCGCTGTAAACTGGAAGTGTGAAGATCGCACTGGCCCAGATCAATCCGACGGTTGGAGATTTCACCGGAAACCTCGAAAAAATTGTTGCCGCAAGTCGCCGCGCAGCTGAAGCAGGAGCACGGCTCACGGTCTTTTCCGAACTCGCCATCTGCGGCTATCCGCCGGCGGATTTTCTTGAGAAACCAAGCTTTCTTGTCCGCTGCCGATCGGCCGTCGATGAGCTGGCTGCGATGACGAGCAGTTTGACCACCGCAATCGTCGTTGGAGTTGCGTTGCCTGCCCCCAGCGGCAGCGGAAAGCCGGCCGTGAATGCGGCAGTCCTGCTGGATGGGGGGCGGCTGCTTCTGGAGCAGCACAAACGGCTGTTGCCCTTTTACGACGTCTTTGACGAGCAGCGCTACTTTGCCCCGGCGCGCAGCCAGCGGGTGGTGGAACTCGACGGCGTACGCCTCGCGATTTCGATTTGCGAAGACGCCTGGAACGACAAAAACTTCTGGCCGCGGCGGTTGTACAAAGTCGATCCGATGGAAGAGCTGATGCAGCAGAATCCCGCCCTGCACATCAATCTTTCCTCCTCGCCCTTCTGGCACTCCAAGCGTGCCGTGCGGCGCGAGATGCTGGCGGCGATTGCCAGGCGCGACGGCGTGCCAGTGATCATGGTGAACCAGGTCGGCGGCAACGACAGCCTCATCTTCGACGGCTCCTCGCTGGCGCTCAACGGGCTAGGCGAACTCATCGCGCAGGCTGCATCGTTTCGAGAAGGCCTGGTCGTGCTCGATCCTTTCAAGGCTCAGCCAATTCCGTTGACAGAGGAGGACGAAACCGAGGCTGCCTATCGCGCGCTGGTGCTGGGAACACGCGACTACGTGCGCAAGTGCGGCTTCAGCAAAGCGCTGGTGGCGTTGAGCGGAGGCATCGATTCCGCGCTGGTGGTGGCCGTCGCCAAGGACGCGCTGGGCGCGGAGAACGTGATCGCAGTGGGCATGCCGAGCCCTTATTCTTCGAGCGGCTCCATCGACGACAGCCGCAAGCTTGCAGCGAATCTGGGCATTCGTTTTGAAGTGATCGGCATCAGCGGACTGTTTGGCGAGTTCAGCAAAGCGCTCGAGCCCATGTTTGCCGGAGCGAAGGTGGATACGACTGAGGAGAATGTTCAGTCGCGCATTCGCGGGACGTTGATGATGGCGCTCTCCAACAAGTTCGGCGCGCTGGTGCTCACCACCGGCAACAAGTCAGAGATGGCAGTGGGCTACTGCACGCTTTATGGCGACATGGTGGGCGCGTTGGCGGTGATCGGCGACCTGGTCAAGACGCGCGTCTACGCGGTCTGCCACTGGCTCAATCGCGAGGGCGAGGTGATCCCCGCCGCCATCCTCTCGAAGCCTCCCTCTGCGGAACTCCGCCCGGATCAAAAGGATACCGATTTGCTGCCCCCGTATGAGGTTCTCGACCCCATCCTGGAGGCCTACGTGGAGCGCTACGAAACCCCTGAGGCCATAGCCCAGGCAAACGGATTCTCGCTTGCCCTAGTCCAACAGGTAGTCCACCTGGTCGAGCGTTCTGAATACAAGCGCCAGCAGGCGGCCCCGGTTCTGAAGGTTACGCCCAAATCGTTCGGCATGGGCCGCAGGTTCCCCATCGCCGTCAAGGTCGAGGTATAAGCTAAAATCAGGAAGATACCCGCAAAAGAGCAAGAGTTCCACGAAATAAGGAGAATCCGCTTGATCCGTCTGTTCTCAAGATTTGCCAGTGCCGTTGCACTGGTCGTTTTGTCCATGCCGCTCGTTCAGGCCACGGCCCAGACCCAGGTTCCGGCCGCGCCTGCCGCTGAGCTTGCTGCGCCCGCTCCTGCGGCCGCACCGGTCTTCCCCGCGCCCGATCCAAAGTACTTCACCGCGCCCTTGCCCACCAAGGAAACCGTCAATGCCTTCCTGACGGCCAGCTGGGGCTACGAAGAAAGCCGTGTATGGCAGGTGCAGGCCATTCTCAAAACGCCGGTCGAAGGCGTCAGCAAGGTGGTTGTGTTTGTCGGCGACAAGACCGGCAAGGAAAAGCCATCGGCGCTTGAGTTCTTTGCCTTTGCCGACGGCAAGCACATTATCACCGGCGATCAGATCGTTGCCTTTGGAGCCACGCCATTTGCCGATTTCCGCAAGCAGATGCAGGAGAAAGCGGACGGCCCCTTCCGCGGCTCTCCTGACAAGTCTCTCGAACTCGTCGAGTTTGCCGATTTCCAGTGCCCCCATTGCAAGGAGGCGCAGGCAAACATGGAGAAGCTGGTGGCCGATTTCCCCAAGGCCCGGATCGTGTTTCAAAACGATCCCATTGTCTCCATCCATCCGCAGTCGGTAACGGCAGCCGCCTACGGCGTGTGCGTTGCCAAGCTGGGCGGCAGCACCGCCTTCTTCGGATTCACCGACAGCGTGTTTGACGGTCAGGATGGTCTTTCGACCGCCGATGGCGCCACCCTCACGCTAAACAGCGCAGTCACCAAGGCCGGGCTGGATCCGGCGAAGGTGGCTGCCTGCGCCGCAACTCCCGAGACCAAGGCGGCCGTGGATGCTTCAGTCAAGCTGGCCGAGGATCTGGGCGTCGGCCAGGTGCCCACGCTGGTGGTGAACGGCCGCGAAGTTCCAGCCAATGCCCCGTACGAAACGCTCAAGAAGATTGTTGCGTACCAGGCCAAGATGGACGGCGTAACCATGTAATGCACCGCAAACGGGTGCCCCCGGTCCCTCGCGTTTGGGGACCGGGGAAAGAACCAACTTCCCCTCGAGCACCTCTAGTCCCTAAGTCCCTTAGTCCCCGTCTTTCTAATCCCTAACCACTAATCTCTAATCCCTGCTTTTTTCCTACTGCGTCTGCGAGCTCCGTTCAACACGAATCATGTGCGAGTGGCCGCTGGCCTGCGTGCCGCGTACCACGTGCGGCGTGATGATGATGAGCAGCGTTGCGTAGTTCTTCTGGCTATCCTTGTCGGTAATGTCGTTCAGCCCCGGAATTTCGCTCAGGCCCGGCGTTCCGCTGATGTTGCGCATCTCCGACTTGTCCAGCTCGCTGGCCACCACCACCGCTTCGCCCTGCTTGATCGTGACCACGCCGGAGTACGAGCGGTTGTTGAGGATCGGATTGCCGTTGATCGATGATCCGGACAGTGCGGTGATCTTCATGTCAACCGTGAGCGCGACCAGGTCGTTGCGCATCACGTTCGCAGTGGCCTTGAGCGTCAGGCCCAGGTCCTGGTACTCCACCTGCGGAACCGACGGAACTGATCCCCCAAGCGAGGCGAGCAGAGAAGAAAGACTGCCGGAAGCGCCCGCTCCGGTAAGTCCGGGAATGTTCGGAACGCTGGACGACAAGCTCGAAAAAGAGGAGGTCTGAATCGGGTAGCGCTCGCCCTCCTTGAGCGTTCCAGCCTGGCCGTCGCCCAGGCGTAATTGGATATCATCGAGCTCGCGTGAGTCAGAGGAGTTCAGGTTGAAGTTTGCCGTCGCTCCTCCGGGTGACAGTGCCGACTGCGTAAGCCCGCCGCCGAACAGGGCAACCCCATTCTGGAAGAGCGAGCTTGAGACCTGGCCCGAGGCAAGCAGGATGCCCAGGATGGCCAGCGTGTCGCCCGGAGCGGCCAAACCTGAGGAGATAATCTGCTGAACGAGACTTTGGTTGGCGTTCAGAATGGACTGTTCTTCGGTGTAGACGTTGAATGCCGAAAAACTTTGCGGCGGCTGCACGCCCGTATTGCGGTTGCTCGTGTGGGCAATCTGAATGAGCCGCACATCCAGCACCACCTGGCTATGGCCGTCGATCAGCGCACGGACGGTGGAGTTGAAGGCCTCAACCTTGTCGGCGGGAGCGCGAATAGTGATCGATCCCGCATTGGGCTCGGCCACTGCCTGTTGCAGATCGAAGACCTGCTTGCCCAGGTTGGTCACTTCCGTCATCTCTTCCGCGGTGAGGCCGGAGAGATAGATCGTCTCCATTTCCTGCCGTGTGAATTGCAGGCGATTCTCTCGGGTGTCTGAGGCCACCAATACGCGGCGTGCATCGATCGCCACGTAAAACGAATGGGTCACCATAGCCAGCGCGCTTGCGGCTGCATCAAAGCCGACGTCGTCAATGTCAAATCGAGCCAATTTGGATTGCACGCTATCGTCAACGGTGGCGCTGATGCCATAAGCCTTGAAGACCTGTTGAACAAGTTGGCGCTGGTCGTTGCGCAGGTGGAAACTCTTGACTCCGGCGTCAGGCGCAAGCTGAATTGTCCCACCGGCGCCCTTCGCGCCCTGCTCGTACAGCGAGGCTGGCTGCATGCGCGCGGCATCATCGCCCAGTTCATACAGGTGCTGCGTGGCCTCAATGTTCCTGGGATCGATCTGCAGGGCCTGGACCAGCGCCGCGCGCGCGCCGGCCGCGTCCCCGCGCAGACGGTCTTTGGCAGCGGTTTGGATCAATGCCGTCACTGCGTGGCTGCGCGC
>Ga0302275_10003392_pt1 | contig 16140 bp, 14 predicted proteins | sample III_Bog_N2_2_FD_200229 | JGI IMG/M metagenome (GOLD analysis project Ga0302275, IMG submission 200229) | Peat permafrost microbial communities from Stordalen Mire near Abisko, Sweden - III_Bog_N2_2 | ecosystem: Environmental > Terrestrial > Soil > Wetlands > Peat | place: Sweden: Abisko...
TAGCTATGCATGCCTCGTTTGGTGGGCTTTTTCGGGTCTTTCAGAATTTTGTCTCACACCCGGCCGTTCGGCATGCCGCTGATTGCGTTTGACATTCGGACCGCGTTCTTCTTTTATGTTGCCACTTATGAGTTTGAGGACCTTATTATTGGCTATGGGCACGGGTTTGGGTCTTTGTTTTACCCAGTTTCAGGCGCTTGCGGCCGGGCACCCATCTTATTTGCACGCGCTCTCCGATTTGCGCGCCGCCCGGTGGATGCTGGAGCATCGCCCCGGCAACTGGCAGCAGACGGAGGACGAAATGGAAGCCGTCAAGCGGATTGATGCGGCCATCAATGAAATCAAAGGTGCCTCCATTGATGACGGCAAGGACCTCAACGATCATCCCGCCGTGGATGAAAAGCCCGAACACATGGGCCGCTTGCGCGCCGCGGAGGAATATCTTGAAAAAGCGAAAAGCGATGTCAGCCAGGAGGAAAACAATCGCTTTGCCGGGGGACTTCAGGGCCGGGCCCTGGGGCATATCAAGGAAGCCATCAACCGCACCCGGAAGGCCATCAGCCAGGGACCGGTGGAACATCCTGCGGAACATCCGTACTATTTGCACGCGCTCTCCGATTTGCGCGCCGCCCGGTGGATGCTGGAGCATCGCCCCGGCAACTGGCGGCAGACGGAGGACGAAATGGAGGCCGTCAGGCGGATTGATGCGGCCATCAATGAAATCAAAAGCGCCTCCATTGATGACGGCAAGGACCTCAACGATCATCCCGCCGTGGATGAAAAGCCCGAACACATGGGCCGGGTGCGCGCCGCAGTGGAGTTTCTTGAAAAAGCCAGGAGCGATGTCAACCAGGAGGAAGACAACAGCTTTGCCAACGGGCTTAAAGACCGGGCCTTGAGGCATATCAATGAAGCCATCAACCGCACCCGTAAAGCCATCCGGGAGTAGCCGGAACGGTTCAGTAAAACCGATTTAAACCACGGATGGACGGTTCCTGCGTGCCGATTCGTGGTTGAAAAAACTTAACCGCATGGTTGCGGCTGATCCTGACAGGATGAACCGGATTTACAGGATCATTCATCATCCTGTGCACCCTGTCAAATGCCGCCCCACCAAAAAAAGCGCATTTTACAATCGGCCCGCCGGGGCCTAAGGTATCCCGGATGCTCTCCACGCAACAGATGTCAGCATTGAACGCGTCGAATTGTGAGGTCGCTTTCGACAACCAGACGCTTCAGCTTTATGCCACCGACGCCTCCCCCTATCAAATCGAGCCGCTCGCGGTGGCGTTTCCCAAAACCATCAAACAGGCCGCGCACGTCATTCAGGCGGCCCTGGTCGCCGGCGTGCCGGTCATTCCCCGCGGCGCGGGCACGGGCTTGAGCGGCGGCGCGATTGGCGAGGGGTTGATCGTGGATTTCGCCCGGCACAACCGCCAGATTCTGGAGTTTGACCCCGAACGCCGCGTCGTGCGCGTGAGCGCCGGCGTCGTGCTCGATCAGCTCAACCTGTTCCTGCATCCCCATGGCTTCCGCTTCGGCCCGGATGTCGCCACCAGCTCGCGCGCCACGCTCGGAGGCATGATTGCCAATGATTCCTCCGGCTCGCACACGCCCGTGTATGGCACCACCGGCCAGCACGTCCTCTCGCTGGATATCGTCATGGCGGACGGCAAATGCACCAAGATCGGCGCCGGCCAGCCCGCCCTGCAACCGCAGCGCCATCTGGTGGATGACCTTACGGCACTCAATTCCCTGCAAATCGAGGAGCGGTTCCCCCCCGGCCTGCTCAAGCGGTGGCCGGGTTACGGTCTGGCGCGCGCACTGGAGCAACCGGATAACCTGGTGCCCATTCTCTGCGGCAGCGAAGGCACGCTCGCCGGCATTTTTTCGGCCGAGCTGAACGTCGTGCCCCTGCCTGCGGAACGCGGCGTGGGCCTGCTGTTTTTCGATTCCGTGACCGCCGCCATGCAGGCCACGGAAGCCCTGCTGGATTTGTCGCCGGCCGCCATTGAACATATTGACCGGCCGCTGTTTGACCAGACCCGCGGGCAGCGGGAGTTCAAAGCCGTGCGCGCGTTGCTGGATCTCGACGCCCAGCCGTGCGCCGCGATCCTGATCGTGGAATTCTTCGCGGGCGCGCGCGACCGGCTCGCCCAGCTGGAAAAGCGCCGGCTGGGGCAGCGGCAGTTGATGCTAAAAACGCCCCATGAGCAGAACCTCGTGTGGGCCATGCGCAAAGCCGGACTGTCGCTCCTGACCAGCCGCAAAGGCGCGGCCAAGCCGGCCTGTTTTGTCGAAGACTCGGCGGTGCGGCCGCGCGATCTGCCGGCCTATGTCGCCGGGCTGGAGGAAATCATGCAGGCCGCAGGCGTGGAGGCCTCGTTTTACGGCCACGCCGCCGCCGGATTGCTCCATGTGCGCCCGGTGCTGGATTTGCACCGGGCCGGCGACCTGAAGAAATTCCGGCAGATTGCCGATAACGTGGCGGCGCTGGTGGCCCGGTTCAAGGGCTCCCTGGCAGCCGAACACGGCGTGGGCATCGCCCGCACGGAATATCTCAAAGAACAGGTCGGGCCGGAGCTGTACCACCTGATGCAGGAGATCAAAGAGGCCTTCGACCCCAACCATATTTTTAATCCCGGCAAGATCATCGGCGATGACCGTTATCAGATTGACCGGAACCTGCGGCAGCCCCCGGATCACGATCTGGAGCTGCCCTTCACGCCGGAACTGGCCTTCGCCGCGCGCGACCGGTCCTTCACCGCCAATCTGGAACAGTGCAATGGCTGCGGCGGCTGCCTCAAACAGACCCCCGTGATGTGCCCCACTTACATCGCCACCGGCGAGGAAGGCATGTCCCCGCGCGGCCGCGCCAACCTGATCCGCGCCGTGCTGGAGGCCCGCGGCTCCGATGCCGATCCCTTGCGCGCCAGGGAACTGGATTTTGCGCTGACCAACTGCCTCGCGTGCCGCGCCTGTGGCAACGAATGCCCCTCCAATGTCAATCTGCCCCTGCTCAAGGCGGAACTCCTCCACGCGCGCGCCAAACGCGATGGCCTGACCCCGCTCCAGCGGCTGGTCAGCGCGGTGGACCTGCTTGGCCGGATCGGTTGCTCCGTGCCGTGGCTGGCCAACCTCCTGATCGGTTCGCGCCCGCTGCGCTATGGGTTTGACCGCCTCCTGGGCCTCAGCAACCAGCGGAAAATGCCCGCCTTCGCCCGCGAACGCTTCGACCATTGGTTCCATAAACGCGGCCCCCGCCCGGACGGCCAGCGCGGCCGCGTGGTGTTGTGGGATGACACCTTTACGCGCTATCACGAACCCCACATCGGCCAGGCGGCGGTGAAGGTGCTGGAAGCCGCCGGCTGCGTGGTCACCCTCCCGCCCATGCGCCAATGCTGCGGCCGCCCGGCCTTCAGCGTGGGCAATCTCGCGGCCGCCAGGAAACTCGGCACGCACAATCTGGCGCTGCTGGCCAACGATGACGCCCCGGTCATTTTTCTCGAGCCGTCCTGCTACTCCATGTTCCTGGAGGATTACCGGGAATTGGGCCTGCCCGGTGCCGACGCGGTGGCTGCGCGCTGCCTCTTGTTCGAGGATTTCATGGAAAACCTGCTCAAGCAGACGCCCGACGCCCTGCGCTTTGACCGCGAACCGGGACGCGTCGCCATTCATTCGCATTGCCACGCCAAGGCGCTGACCAACGTCAAAACCTCGCGGCAACTCGCCGCCCGCCTGCCCAACCGCACGGTGACGCTGCTGGACACGGGCTGCTGCGGCATGGCGGGATCGTTTGGCATGCTGGCGTCAAAATATGAATTGTCGCTCAAGCTTGCCGAACCCTTGCTGGAACAAATCAAGCACCAGCCCTACGGCACCACCCTGGTGGTCTCCGGCACCAGTTGCCGGCATCAAGTCCGGGAGCTGGCCACCGTCCGCGCCCGGCACATGGCCGAGGTGCTCGCCGAGGCGCTGGCCTAGCCCGGCCTAGCCCGTTCCACGACCGAGGCCAGCTCGGCAGCCACCCGGGCAATGACCGAGGCCCAATCCCCCCGCCGGGGCTGGCGAAACAGCCGCATGGTGGGATACCACGGCGTGTGCTCGCCAAATTGCGCGAACCAGCGCCAGTCCGGCGCGTACTGGATCAAGTTCCACACCGGCCGACCCAACGCTCCCGCCAGATGCGCCACCGAAGTATCCACCGAAAGGATCAAGTCCATGGCGTCAACCACTGCGGCGGTGGCCAGATAATCTTTGAATTCAGCCAGCGCCGTGAGCTGGGAGAACTGCTTCAACGCGGAGGCATCCCGCTCGGGGACCGGCTGTTGCAGGCAGTAAAACGCCACGCCGGGCACTGCCAACACCGGGGCCAGCCAGGCCAGCGCCAGGGACCGGTTGCCGTCATCGCTATGCGTGGGGCTGCCCGCCCAGGCCAGCCCGACTTTCAGCTTTCCATCTGCGCCCGGCAAGGGTGGCACCAACGGCCGCACTTTGAGATACGGCGTGTCTCCGGGAAGGGTTTCCAACGTGAGCCCCAGCCATCCCGGCACGCTGATGACCGAAGTGCAATAGTCAAAGGGTGGCAGGTCCTCGCCATAGCCAATCACCTCATCCGCCACCCCGGAAAGCGCCAGCAAGGTTTTGAGTTCCGGTCGGCATTCCAAAATCACGCGTGCGCAACGCCCCCGGGCCAGCCGGGCATACCGGGCGCTTTGGATGCCGTCGCCAAAACCCTGTTCCGCATGCAGAAAAAGGGTTTTCCCAGGGATGGCCTCCCCCGTCCAACGCGGCCGGTCCAACTGGCGCGGCGGCAACGTACACCAACGCAATTCGTAGTCGCGATACCCCTCGGCCAGCCGGCCGGCGGCCAGCCGCGAAATCGCCCGTCCCTGCAAGGCGAGCAGATAGTTGGGCTGCAATTCCAGCGCGCGATCATACGCCGCCATGGATTCGGGGAGGCAGTTCAGTTCCTTGAGACATTTGCCCAGGTTATTCCAGCATTCCGCATCGCGGGGGTTCAACTCCACCGCCCGACGGAAAGCCGCCGTGGCGCGCTCCAGTTCGTTGAGCTCGTAAACCACGTTGCCCAGGCTGTAGAAATGATTCGCCTGTCGCGGCTCCAGTTCGGCCGCCCGGGCAAAATGTCCGGCGGCCTTGCGGAGATCGCCCAGCTTGCGCCAGACCACGCCCAGACCGCTGAAAATCCGGGCACTTGCCGGCTGCAACCAGGCGGCGCGTTCCAGCCATTGCGCCGCCTCGGCATCGCGGCCGGTCGAATGCAAAACCATGCCGAGCAGAAAGAACAGTTGCGCGTCCGCCACCCCGGCCTGCACCAGCGATCGGCACAACGTTTCCGCCTCGGGGTATTGGCGGGCGTTGTGGGCGGCAAACGCCCGCTGCAAGAGTTTTTCCGAATCATCCATCGCCGCGTAGAGCCGTATCCATGCAGTCAAAGATTCTTCAACCACAGACGGACACAGAGACCCACAGATCAAGCAATGTGAGAACGGCGTTCTGGCGTGGATTTTCGCCGGTCACTAAATGGTGCGCTTTATGTGGTGCTGAAAAAGCGAGCTTGTTATCCGGGTTCATCTGTGTCCATCCGTGGTTGAAATTCCTGGTTACCGAATGGCTATGGGGTGGCCAGTTTTCGGATTTGCGGCTCGGCCAGGGCGGAGGCATAAATGCGAACGTCATCAATGGTGCCGAATACGAAATCCGCATTGCTGTGGCCATAATAGCCGCGACCAATGGCGGTCCGACCGGTGGCCAGCCAGGCATTATTGAAGGGAACAGTCTCTTGCAACTGGCCGTCCACATACAGCGAGATCGTTTGGGCGTCCGCATCAAATACGCCCGCGAGATGGTACCAGGTGTTGGTCGTGGCCGGAGCCTTGGCCTTGGCCTTGACGCCCGTCGCCCCCCGGTCATCGCGATCCAGAAAGTTAAAGATAAAGTGTTCCTCGGCAAGGTGGTTTAATTGCAAATAAAAGCCACTGACTTCACTCCCGTCAATGCTGACCACGGTCTGGCAGTGCTTTTTGTCAATGGCATCCAACTTCACCCAGGCGGCCACCGTAAAACTCCGGGTGGTATTGACGACCGGGCCGGCGGTTTCCGCGTAGCTGTTTCCAGGCAAACTCAAGGCGCCACTGCCGGATTTGGCGTCATGGGTCCAGGCAGCGTGGCCGGTCAAAGTGGCATTATAGCCATTGCTGGTGACATCAATCGCCGTCGTTCCGCTGTCCTGATCGAAAGTCCACTCAGCCCGGCACACTTCCGAGCCCGGAGTAACCATGGTCGGGACCGCTGGCCTGCCGGTCACGAGCCTGGCGGTCACCGGCTGGACGGGCGAGACCGGAATCGGCATGGAACCAACCGGCACGACTGCCACCGGGGTTGCTGGGGTGGCCGGAGCCACTGGTTGGGCCGGAGGTCGATTCAGCGCAAACCATATCGCTGCCCCGGCGACCAAAACTAGAACCACCCCACCAACCACCACCGCTGCCAGTGAAACTCCTCCCTGCCTGCCTGGTGGCGGGGCAGTTGCCGCCGGCGAACCAATTGTGGGAGCGGAATCCGGGGGGGCAACCCGCGGTTCGGCAGGCGGTTCTGGCATGAGGATCTCCTGTAAACATAGCGGACAAGCCACACGTTTGCCTGAATACTGCGTGTCACAAAGGATTCGTTGGCGGCATTTTGGGCAAAGAGAAATGAATTCGCTCATGATATGTTAGAACGATTTATTCCATATTTGTTGAATATTGTATAGTCCTTTGTTTAACCCCCGACCCAAAATTACCCATTATTATCGTGCTCCATTGGCAATTTCGAATTTGATTGCCTCCAAGCGCACACTGTCCAACTTTATTACAATTGTGTAAACTTTTCATTTTATTGGCTTTTTTTCATTTTTATTGTTTTTTTTGTTTGATCATTCTGGTTTAATGATAGATATTCGTGGGTGCAAATCACTTGCGAACCACAATGGCCAAACTCGTTGTCATCAGTGAACCGTTAGCTGGATTCGCCTTTGAATTAGGCGAAAGCTGGACGACCATCGGCCGAGCGGACAGTAACATGTTCCAGCTCGTCGAGACGTCCGTGTCCAGCCGTCATTGCGAAGTCAAGGTGCGCGGGGATGAATTGCTGGTGCGGGATTTGAACTCCACCAATGGAACCTTTGTGGCTGGCATGCGGGTCACTGAAGGGGCCGTCAAGATCGGTCAAGTGTTTCGGGTGGGCAATATGGATGTCCGCTTTGAGCTCACGCTTTCTTCCATCCCCAAGATTTCTGTGATTGGTGGCAGCACCCAGGCTCCACGATCGGTCATGCCGTTGCCACCCAAGCCGGTGGCTGCCGTCGTTACAGACGATTCTCCCCCCAAATATCAGGTGCTGTTTGTGGATGACAGCATGGCTTTTTTGGAGTCTTTCCCCAAGCTCTGCCACGAACTGAGCGCCGGTCAATGGCAGATTCACACTGCGGCAACCGCGGATTGCGCGTTGTCCATTCTCCACGAGCACTCGATCAATCTGGCCGTGCTCGATATCGGCATGCCCATGCTGGACGGCATTCAATTGCTTGGCATTATTCATCGGCGGTACCCCCACATGAAGATTGCCATCCTGACGGCTTTGGCCTCGGATAGCAACCGCGCCACCTGCATGGCAAATGGGGCGGAAGTTTTCCTGGAAAAACCCGTGTCCAACGCGGATATTCGCCTGGCGTTTCGGATGCTGGATGATGTGTTACAATGGACGCAGCGGAAGGGTTTCTCCGGCGCGCTTCAGCACATCAGCCTGCCGGATGTCATACAATTGGAATGTCTGAACCGCAACTCGCTGATTTTGGAGGTGCGCAACTCCCAAGCTCACGGGCAAATCTTCATTGAAGCCGGGGAAATCACCCATGCGGCTGTGGGCTCGAACACCGGCGAACCCGCTTTTCGCCGGTTGCTGCAACTGACCGGCGGCGAATTCCAAGTCAAACCCTTCAAAGAACCACTCCAACGAACCATTGAAGGCCGCTGGGAATTCTTGTTGATGGACGCCGCCCGTGCCTCGGACGAACAGACCAGTCTCGCGAATAAACAGGCCGAAACCCCCAAACCACCGCCGCCACCGGAAACCCGGGGGCATGCGTTACCCGACGAAATTGTCGTGGTTGCGACCTACGATGGCGAGTGGCACGAGACCGAAAAGAAGTAATCGTCCGCCCTTTCCCCCGTGCATCAGTGCGGATGCAGGTGATGCAAGATGTGCGGCCGTTCCAGCCCGTGCGCCAACATTAATGCTTCATCTGCCAGCAGCGCCATGGTTCGGCCATCCGCAATCACTTCCCCCCGGTCCAAAATAATGGTTCTTGGGCAAAGCTCCACCGCCAGTTCCAAATCATGCGTGGCGATGATCTTGGTGGCCGGAAGTTCCCGCAGCAACGCCTTGAATTCGCGGCGCCCGCGCGGATCAAGGTCGCTGGTCGGTTCATCAAACACGAGAATCCTTGGCTCGCAGGCCAGCACCCCAGCCAGGCATGCCCGGCGCTTCTCCCCGTGGCTCAAGTGATGCGTGGCCCGCTGCTCAAAACCGGTCAGGCCGGTTTGCGCCAGCGTTTTTTTGACCCGGGCGTCCGTTTCCGGCCCGGTCAACCCCAATTGCCGGGGGCCAAACGCCACATCCTCCGCCACCGTGGCGCAAAACAACTGATCGTCCGGGTCTTGAAACACCAACCCAACCTCGCGACGGATCGCGGCCAGGTTCTGTCGGGTAATGGGCTGGCCGAAAATTCGCACCGCGCCGCCCGCGAGCGTCTCCGGCAAAATCCCATTGAGGTGCAATAATAAGGTGGATTTGCCGGAACCGTTGGGCCCCAGCAAAGCCAGACATTCACCCGGAGCCACCGCAAAACGGATCCCCCGCAGCGCCTCGGTGCCATCCAGATACCGATACTTCAGATCAACGATTTCAATGGCGTTCATTTCCATCCCCGGGCGCACATGGCGGCGTAAATTCTCTCCGCGCGCTCCGCGGCGCGCACAAACAGCAGGCCCGCCACCGACGCCAGCGTCTGCCACTGAAACCGCCGGCCGCGCGTAAAGGTGCGACTGGCCCGGGCCCGGCGCATCCGCTCGCTCTCGTCCGCCAGCACAAACAGATACCGGTGCATCAGCGTCAGGGTGGTTACGAACAGCCACGGCACCCGCAACCGTTGGAGCACCCCCAGCAATTCCGAAAAACCCGTCGTCTGCGAGAGCAGCAGCGTGGTCAGCAGGCAGAGGTTGGTCTTCGCCAGCGCCAGCGCAAATTTGGCACCGCCCTCCGGCTGAAATAACATCAAGCCCGCCACCCCCAGAACCAATGGCTCCAGCCACAACAACCGCTTCAGCAAACCCGGCCAGGCCAGGCCGCTGGCGCCAATCAACCCGGCCAGAACCGCCGCCACCGCCAGCAGCCAGCGCCACTCCGGCCGGGGCATCCAGACCACCAGCAGGATCAGTGCGAGCGCCGCCGCCAGTTTCCGGCCCGGCGGCAAAGCCGGCAGCGGACCGCGTCCGGTCCCGGCGCGCGGAAAATGATTCACGCCCATGGCTCGTGTGGGATGCCGGGGATGACCGCCATCACCTTTTCGTTTGACCGCAACATTTTGTGTATTACACTTTATTGAATTCGTAACACTTAAGCCAATCTCGTGGCCAGAGCAAGATTTTATGCACATTCCCGACGGCTTTCTTGATGCGCGGACCGCTGCCGCGACCGGGGTCCTCTCGGCCGCCGGGCTGGCGGTGGCGGTGCGGCAGGTCAACCGCACCCTGCCCCGCGACAAAATTCCGCTGATGGGCTTGAGCGCGGCCTTTGTGTTTGCCGCGCAAATGCTTAATTTTCCCGTGGCCGGCGGCACTTCCGGGCACTTGATCGGCGGGGTTCTGGCCGGCGTGCTCCTCGGGCCGGGGGCGGCGGCCATTGTGATTGCCTGCGTGCTCACGGTGCAGGCGCTCTTGTTCAACGATGGCGGACTGCTGGCACTCGGGGCCAATATTTTGAACATGGCTTTCGTGGGCGCGGTGGGGGGCTGGGCCATTTACCGGTTCGTGCTGCGCTTTCTGCCGGGGCGGCGCGGACAGGTCACCGCCATTTTTTTCGCCGCATGGAGTTCCACGGTGCTGGCCGCACTGGTCTGCGCGGGGGAACTGTCTTTTTCGGGCACCGTCCCGCCGGCCGTGGTGTTTCCGACCATGGCGGGCATTCATGCCTTGATCGGCATCGGCGAGGGCTTGATCACGGCGCTGGTCGTGGTTTCCATCGCCCGCATCCGCCCGGACTTGGTGACCACCACGCCCGCCACCCTGCGGACCACCGGCTGGGAAGGGGTGCTATTCGGCCTGATCATCGTCCTTGGGTTGACGCTGTTTGTCTCCCCCTACGCCTGTTCCTGGCTGGACGGATTGGACAAGGTGGCGCAAGATTTCGGGTTTGCCGGCCGCGCCACGGTCACGGTCAAAGCCTGGTTTACCGACTACAAAATTCCCGGCCTTAGTTCCGCCGCCCAAGCCACCGCGCTGGCCGGCACGCTGGGCGCCTTGATCATGTTCCTCCTCGCCTGGATGGTGGGATGCCTGCTGGTGCGAAATCCAAAAAACGCCCAAGCAAAGGCTGACTGATTTCCGTCATGAAGAGAGAAACCGCCACCCGCTTCAGCGTTTCCCTGCCTCCGGCACTGCTGGGCCAACTGGATGTCATGACCGCCGAAAAAGGTTATGCCAACCGCTCCCAAGCCATGGCCGACATGATCCGGGCACAATTGGTTGAGCATCAGCAACGCTCGGACCGCGGTGAAATCGCCGGCACCATCACGCTGGTCTATGACCATCACAAACCCCACCTGCAGGCCACGTTGACCGACATCCAGCATGACCATCACGACGCGATCCTGTCCACCGTTCATGTCCATCTGGACCACCACAATTGCCTCGAAGTCCTGATCGTGCGCGGCCGGGCCAGCGTCATCCGCAAGATTGCCGACGAACTCATCGCGGCCAAGGGAGTCAAGCACGGCAAACTCACCGTGACCACCACCGGGAAAGACCTGCCGACTTGACCGCCCCCCGGCCCGCCCCGGTTTTTTAGCTAACAGTAATTACTCGGCCGGGAACGGTTCCGACGGGGGCAGGCCCAGCAGTTCATTGATTTTTTCCGTGAGCAGAGTGGGGGTGCATTGCGATTTGAGAAACACCCCATCCGGGTTTTGCGACACCGCCAGACTGCCGGCGTCCGTGATGCTGGCATTGGAGAGGATGATGATCTTGGTGTGCTGCAGCTCCGGCCGGGAGCGGATGTATTTCAACACATACGAGCCATCCACCTTGGGCATCATGACATCCAGCACCACCAAGTCGGGGCGCAATTGCACCACGGTCCGCATCGCTTCCAAGCCATCAGTGGCCACCGTCACGTCAAATCCGCGCTTCGTCAGGGCCGTGCGATATACTTGAATAATGATCGGGTCATCCTCGACAAAATATATTTTTTTCATGGCTCGCTTTCTAATTGGCCCCGGCGGCGCGCTTCAAGGATTAATCGGCATAGCCATCCGGATGTTTCAAGTGCCAGGCCCAGGCCGTTTTCACGATGTCCTCGATTTTGGGATACTGGGGTTTCCAACCGAGTTCGCGATACGCCTTTTGCGCGGCCGCCACGAGCCTCGGCGGGTCCCCGGGGCGCCGCGGCTTTTCAATCGCCGGAATCTTCTTGCCTGTGACTTTTTCGCACATTTGGATGACTTCTTTCACGGAATATCCGTCGCCGTTCCCCAGATTGTAAAAGCCGGATTTACCCGCCGTCAAACCAAGAATGTGGGCCTGGGCCAGGTCCTTGATATGAATGTAATCGCGGATGCAAGTGCCGTCCGGCGTGGGATAATCCGTGCCGTAGATTTCCACCTGCGGCTTTTTGCCCAGCGCCACGAACAACACGTTGGGAATCAAATGCGTCTCAATCCGGTGGTGTTCCCCAAACTGCGCGCTCGCGCCCGCCGCGTTAAAATAACGGAAGGCAATGAAATCCAGCTTATAAATGTCCCGGTACCAAAGCAGCGCCTTCTCGAACATCAGCTTCGATTCCCCGTAGGGATTGATGGGCCGCTGCGGCAGATCCTCCGTCATGGGCACGCGGTCCGGCGGGCCATAGGTGGCGCAAGTGGAGCTGAAGACGAATTTCTTCACGCCGCATTCCACCGCCGCATCCGCGAGCTTGAGGGCATTGACGAAATTGTTGTGGAAATATTTTTTTGGATTCGTCATGGATTCGCCCACCAGAGCGAACGCCGCAAAATGCAGGATGGCATCCGGCTGCACCGACTTCACGGCGGCCAGAATATTCCCCTCTTCTTCCGGCCGCGCCAGAATGAATTTCGCCCGCGCATCCACGGCCGAACGATGGCCTTCCGTCAGGTTGTCATACACCGTGACCTGATGGCCCGCGTTCAGCAGTTCCTCGGTGCAGACCGAGCCGATATAACCGGCACCGCCGGTGACAAACACGTTCATGGTGTCAGTATAAGTTATTCCCGGCCCGGCAAAAGTGCAAAATTTAACAAGATTAAGGCCTGCGCAGGCAGGGGCGATCTAAAGTCCGGCATTTTCAAGCGGTTGCAAACCGGGGTGGTACGGGCCACTGGCCCGTACCGTCCGGCGACCCGCCGGACGGAACGGGTGAGGCGCTCTGTTTGCATGCGGAGACCGTTTCCCATCGTGCGCCCCGCTCCGCTCAGCCGGGCTGGTAGCCCGGCAGGACGGGCCAGTGGCCCGTGCCACCCTGCATGGTCCATGCTTTTGCCATCAGGCCGCCTTTAGATCGGCCCGGCTGCGCAGGCGACTGATTCGCCTGGGGCGGGTGCCGGGCGGACACCGGACGCACCGAATCGGTGATTGCCTTCAAAATCATGCCGGCCGCGGGCCGGCCTTTGACGAATTAAATCATTTCCGGCCACGGTAAAACCTGCTTGAATCTGCGCGTGAAAATCAGCGCCCGCTTGTGGGAACTGCGGCTCGTTCATCCCTGGAAAATTGCCAGCGCCGCCGGCGCGGCCAGCCATCAGACCGTCGTCGTGGAACTGGCCGCCACCGACGGCCTTTCCGGGCTGGGCGAGGCCGCCCCGTCCGCCTTGTATGGCGAATCCGCCGCCGGGGTGCTGGCCGCGCTGGCCCGCCTGGACCCGGCAACGCTTTCCTTTGCCGATGTGCCCGGCAGCATGGCGCGGCTGGAGCAGATTTCCGGTCTGCCCATGGCCGCCAAATGCGCCTTGAACCTCGCCCTGCTGGATGGCGCCGCCCGCCGCCAGTGCCTGCCGCTGCACGATTTTCTGGGGCTGGGCTTTCGTGAATCCCAGCATCTGACCTCCTTCAGCATCGGCATTGACACGCCGGAAATCGTTCACCAAAAAGTGCTCGCCGCCGCCGCCTTTCCGGTGCTCAAGCTGAAGGTGGGCGATCCCCGCGACCGGGAAAACCTCGCAGCCTTGCGGGCGGCCGCCCCGCACAAGCCGGTGCGCCTGGACGCCAACGAAGCCTGGCAGACCAAGGAGCAGGCACTGCGCATGATCGAATGGCTCGTGGCCACTGACGCCCATCTCCAGTTCATTGAGCAACCCATGCCGCGCCACGCCAGCCCGCGCGATCTGGCGTGGCTCAAGGAACGCTCCCCGCTGCCGGTCTTCGCCGATGAATCCTGCCACACGGTCCAAGACATCCCGCGCTGCGCCGAATGTTTTCATGGCATCAATGTGAAGCTGATCAAAACCGGCGGCGTGAGCATGGCCCAAGCCACGCTCACCGCCGCCCGTCAGGCCGGATTGCGCACCATGATCGGTTGCATGATTGAAACCAGCGTGCAAATCAGCGCCGCCGCGCACCTCGCGGAACTGGCGGATTTCCTGGATCTGGACGGCAGTCTGCTCACCACAAACGACCCGTACACCGGCGTCACCGCCGAGAGCGGAATGCTTTCCTTCGCCAACGCCCGGGCGAAATATGGTTTGCGGGTTAGTCTGCGCACCCCCTGACCAGGGCATGAAAATATCAAAACCCTGTGCCGCTGACCGCGAGAACTTTCAGCCGGCCGGCCCCATTTCGAGAACCCGAATGCTTCCCTCATTGAATGGCTGGCGGGGGGTGAGCATTTTGTTGGTGCTAGGCAGCCACCTGACCATGGTTTGGGGATGGCCATGGCGACGCAATGATTTGTTTATCAAATTTTGCGACGGGGACTTGGGCGTCCGGATCTTTTTTACGATCAGCGGTTTCTTGATTACTTGGCTGATGGTAACCGAGGAACAGAAGTCGGGAGCTATCAGTTTAAAGCATTTCTATATTCGCAGGAGCTTGCGAATTCTTCCAGTCTATGTGACGTGCTTAATCGTCCTGGCGATTATTCAAACGTTCGGAGTTGGGATTCAAGCGGAAGATACCTGGCTAAAACTATTGACCTTCACCCGCAATTTTTATGCCGGGAACCATGCCGCCCCCTTGATCAGTGCGCATTTCTGGTCCTTGTCGGTGGAGGAGCAATTTTATCTGGTCTGGCCGCTTGTTTTTCTTGCCTTGGGGTATTCGTTTCGACGACGGATTGGCTTTCTGCTTGGCATCATCCTTCTGTCAGTGGGGTGGAAAATCCTCGCACTTTTCGGATACTACGACCGGCATGTGGCGTTCGCGTTTGGAGACCATTCCACCTTTCTTTATTTGGATTGCATTGCCTATGGTTGCGTGGGGGCAATGCTGACGGGTGCCAGACATGGCTCACTGAAATGGCTGACGGAACGACTTCCCCTCCCGGTTCTCCTGCTTGCGTGTTTTTTCATTATCGGACCGGAAATCAGCGGGCTGGGAAAAGGCCTCCAAAATTTTGGCTTCCTCTTGCTGCTGTTGCAGAGTGTTCTGCTGCCCAATTTCGCGCCGTTCAGATTTTTGAACCATCCTTGGCTGGTTAAGATCGGGGCGCTTTCCTATTCGCTTTATATCTGGCAGCAACTCGTTTTCTTGTTGTGGCCGTTTCCCAAGCTTTGGTTTCTGTCACTTGCGGCAACCTTCGCGCCGGCCTGGATATCCTATGTCTTCCTGGAAAAAACCTTTTTTGCTTTGCGCGCCAGATACCGGGCTTGAAGCCACCCCTCCGCCGTCCGCGCCGGCCGTGCCGCCCCGCGCCGCCCCGCCAGGTTCAATTTGAATTGCTTGCAATAATCATTAGCTATGCTAGCGTGGGGACAATGAAATTTGCCGCGGCAATTCTCGTGTTTGTCTTGTTTGCCCTGTTTCTGGGATGGGGCATCATTGAACTGCTCAAAGGGCAGCCCTGGCTGTTGCTCGCCTCCTTGGGCGTGTTTTTGGGTGCCTTTATTAAATTCGGCTGCCGCGCGCACTGAACCGGCAAATTCGCGGATGCCCACGCATCACGCATCATCACTTGCCATCGCGCCTCCCCAGCCGCTAACCTCTCCGCATGGCTTGGTTTACTGACCGACACTGTTTCCTGCTCGCCGTGATCGTTTACGGGCTGAGCACCGTTTACTCGGTTTTTCTTTGGCGCAAGGGGTTTCGCCGCGATGACTGGATCAATTATATTTTGCTCGCCCTGGGGGTGGGCCTGCACACGCTCGCCATGACCAAGCGCGGCCTGACCATCCACAATTGCCCGGTCAACAATCTCTATGAGGCCACCACGTTTCTCTTGTGGGCGCTGGGCCTGGCCAGCCTGGTGTATTCCCTGCTGCCCCGGCTGAAGTTTCTGGCGGCGTTCACCTCCCCGGTGCTGTTCACGGTCGGGGTGTTTGCCTTGATGCCCGCGCTGGACCCGCCCCACGGGCCCAAACCCGAGTTTGGCAACGCGTTTCGCAGCCTGCACGCGGCCACCATCCTGCAAGCTTATGGTGCCTTTGCCCTGGCCTCCGTGGCGGCGGTCATGTTTCTCATGCAACAGCATGACCTGAAGGCCCACAAACTGCGCGCCCTGCTGTCGCTCCTGCCCTCCATGCAACGTCTGGAACTGATCGCCACCCGCCTGACCCTGGTGGGCTTTGCCCTGCTCACCGTCGGCCTGGTCATTGGCAGCCAGCTGCCGCGCAAGGCGGGCGTCTCCTTTTTTGCG
>Ga0302275_10003401_pt1 | contig 16115 bp, 15 predicted proteins | sample III_Bog_N2_2_FD_200229 | JGI IMG/M metagenome (GOLD analysis project Ga0302275, IMG submission 200229) | Peat permafrost microbial communities from Stordalen Mire near Abisko, Sweden - III_Bog_N2_2 | ecosystem: Environmental > Terrestrial > Soil > Wetlands > Peat | place: Sweden: Abisko...
CGCGGCCATGAGGAGGAGATCGCCCGTCTTTACCGCCTGGCCGGCACCCGCGACGTGGGCTTGCGCGCGGCCTGGGCCTGGGTTAAGGGCCTGTTCACGCGCCAACCCGCGACGGCGTGAGCCGTCGGCAGACAGGTGGCCGAAGAATTTTTTCGTCATTTCCAAGCTTCCGCCCGCCGCGCATAATGGCCGGGTGTCCGCCGCCAGAACCATGACTTTCTCCGCCCGCCAGTTTGAATTTCGCTTTCCGCGGCCCGCCATGGTCATGGGGATTGTCAATATCACGCCCGACTCCTTTTCCGATGGCGGCAAATTCTTCACGGCCCAGGCGGCCGTGGCACATGGCTTGGAAATGGTGGCGCAAGGTGCCGAAATCCTGGATATCGGCGGTGAATCCACCCGCCCCGGGGCCGCCCCCGTGCCGGAGGACGAGGAGCTGCGCCGGGTCATTCCGGTGATCGAACAACTGGCGGCGGCCACCGCCGTGCCCCTGTCCATTGACACCCGCAAACCCGCCGTGGCCCGGGCCGCCCTCGCCGCCGGGGCCAGCATGGTCAACGATGTCAGCGCCATTCCGGATCACCACGCCATGTGGCGGGTGGTGGCTGAATCCCGCGCCGGCTATGTGCTCATGCACGCCCAGGGCACGCCGGCCACCATGCAGTTGCAGCCGGCCTACACCGATGTGGTGCGCGACGTGGGCGGGTTTTTCGGCGCCCGCCTGACCGCCTTGCGCGCGGATGGCATCGCCCCGGAACAGGTCCTGCTTGATCCGGGCATCGGGTTTGGCAAGACGCTGAGCCACAATTTACAGTTGCTCGCGGGGCTGCAAAGTTTTACAAAGTGGCAGCGGCCTCTGCTGCTGGGGGTCTCCCGAAAATCGTTCATCGAAAAAATAACCGGCGCAAAACCAAATGAACGCTTGCCAGCGTCGCTGGCCTGCGCGATTTTGGCGCTGCCCGCCGGCGGCAATCTGTTTCGGGTGCATGATGTGGCCGAGACCGTTCAGGCGGTGCGCATGGCGGAGGCCATTTTACAGCAATCACATGTGGAGTAATTTTATCAACGGCTGGCAGCCCGGGGCGGAGATTCTCATCCTCGCCGTGTTGATCTATTTTGTTTTCAAGTTCGTCCGCGGCACGCGCGGCTGGCCGGTGGTCATTGGCTTTGTGGTGGTCCTGCTGGCGCTCACGCTCACCACGACCATCTTCCACCTGAAAGTGCTCCGCTGGATGCTGGGCAGCGCCTCGGTGTTCATTGCCGGCGGCGCCCTGGTCATCTTCCAGCCGGAACTCCGCCGCATGCTCGCCGAACTCGGGAACCTCCCGCTCTTCGCCACCACCAGCGAGCAGCGCGAGGCCATCGAAATCATCATCCGCACCTGCCAACGCCTGGCCGATGTCCGCATCGGGGCGCTGATCGCCATTGAGCAGTCCATCCAATTGCAGGAAATCGTCGAGTCCGGGGTGAAGGTGGATTGCGAGGCCACGCCCGAGATGCTGGAAACCATTTTCTTCCCGAACAACGCGATTCACGACGGCGGGGTCATTGTCAAAGGCGACCGCATCGCCTACGCCGCCTGCATTTTTCCCCTCACCCAGCGCAACGACCTCAACAAATCCCTCGGCACCCGGCATCGGGCCGCGATTGGCCTGAGCGAGGAGACGGATGCCGCGATTGTCGTGGTCTCCGAGGAAACCGGCTTGGTGTCCTACGCCTACAAGGGCCAGCTCACCCGGGGCGTGACCCTGGAGGAATTGCGCGCCTTCCTCACCTCCGTCGTCCTGCGCCCGGCCAAAGCACCCGGCCTCGCCCGCTGGCTCCGCGCGCTGTTCCGCGAGCGCCGGCCCGCCGGCCCGGCGGTGATCACCAAAGCCGAAACGCACCCGGCGGCCAAATCCCCAGCAAAATAGATTCCCATGCGCGACCTGTTTTTCAAAGATTTTGGCTGGAAGCTTTTTTCCCTGCTGCTGGCGGCGTTCATCTGGTTCACCGTGGACAAGCTCATCGAGGAGCCCCAGCCCCAGATCATTGAAGCGCCCGACGCCCTCATTGAGCAGACCTACAAGGATCTGCCCATCCTGATCGTCGCCACGGCCGCCGACATGCACCTCTACCGCGTCAAGCCCGACACGGTGGCGGTGACGGTCAGCGGTCCGCCCCGGGCCATGCACGACCTCCACGGCAGTCAAATCCGGGTCACGGTGGACCTCTCCGGCACGGGCACTCCAGTGGTCATGCCCGTGAGCGTCGCCATCCCCAGCGGGTTCACTTTTATCAGCGTCAACCCGAGCTCAGTCAGTGTCGTGGTGCCGAAGTAAGGCGAAAGCGTGATGCGTGATACGTGACGGGAATGGCGTTGCGCCGCATCACGCTTCACGCTTCACGCATCACGCATCACGCATCACGTATCACGCATCACGTATCACGCATCACGTATCACGCATCACGCTTCCGCATTAATTGCTTTTTCCCCCCCGTCATTTTTGTTTTATTATCCCGATGAGTTTACCTAAGAAAATCTTCGGCACCGATGGTGTCCGGGGAACCGCCAATATTGAGCCGGTCACCGCTGAAACCGCCCTGAAACTCGGGCGGGCCGCCGCGCATGTCTTTAAAAACCTCGAATCCCAGGCGCGCGGCCGGGGTAAACACAAGATCGTCATCGGCAAGGACACCCGCCTCTCCGGATACATGCTCGAAAATGCCATCTCCTCGGGCATTCTCTCCATGGGCGTGGATGTCCTGTTCATCGGACCGCTGCCCACGCCGGGCGTCGCCTATGTCACGCGCAGCCTCCGTGCGGATGCCGGCATTGTCATCACCGCGTCTCACAATCCGTACACGGACAACGGCATCAAATTCTTCCGCGCGGACGGTTACAAGCTCGACGACCAGATCGAAGGCCAGATCGAAGCCCTCGTCTTCTCCGGCGAAATCGAAAAAATCCGCCCCAGCTCCGAACTCATCGGCAAAGCCGTGCGCATTGACGACGCCCTGGGCCGCTACATTGAATTTGCCAAAGCCTCCTTCCCCAAGGGCCTGACCTTGGAAGGCTTGAAAATCGTCCTCGACTGCGGTCACGGCGCCGCCTATCTGGCCTCCCCGAGCGTCCTGCGCGAACTCGGCGCCGAAGTCATCGTTTACGGCAATCAGCCCGACGGCAAAAACATCAATGAAGGCTGCGGCTCCATGCACCCCGAAAACATGTGCCGCAAGGTCGTGGAACACCGCGCCCATATTGGCATCGCCCACGACGGCGACGCCGACCGCGTCCTGCTCTGCGACGAGCGCGGCAGCCTCATCGACGGCGACGACATCATGGCCATCTCCGCCCTCGGCATGCTCGCCGAAAAATCGCTCGCCCAGGACACGCTCGTGGCCACCGTCATGAGCAATGCCGGGTTGGAGGCCGCCATCAAGCAAGCCGGCGGCACGATGCTGCGCACGCCCGTCGGCGATAAAAATGTCATTGATACCATGCTCCAGGGCGGCTTCAACTTCGGCGGCGAACAGAGCGGCCATTTGATCTTCCGCGATCACGGCACCACGGGCGACGGCCTGGTGGCGGCGCTGCAAATTCTGCGCCTGCTCCAGGCCTCCGGCACGCCGCTCTCCCAGCTCGCCCGCTGCTGGACGCGCTTTCCGCAGCAGGTCACCAACGTCAAGGTCCGCGAGAAAAGACCGGTCGAACAACTCGCCGGCCTGCCCGGCTTGCTGGCCGAGGCCGAAAAGGAACTGACCGCCCAGGACGGACGCCTCCTGCTGCGCTACTCCGGCACCGAACCCAAGATCCGCCTGCTGGTGGAAGGCCGCGATGCCCAAACCCTCGACCGCTGGTCCAGGAAGATCTGCGCCGTCATCCAGGAGCAAATCGGGGTGTGAACTGCGGGGAATGTCTAAAATAGATTTAAAACCACGGATGGACACAGATGAACACGGATAAAAACGTGATTTTCCAACCGTCCAGAAAGCGCACCGTTTAGTAGTGACCTGCGGAAAACCAAGCCGGAGCGCCCTTCCGACATTTTTTCATCCGTGTCCATCCGTGTCCATCCGTGGTTGAATTATTCTTTAGCTGCATGGATACGGCTAAGGCCGGCTAAGGCCGAATGCCTACTAACCAAGCCCGAATAACCAACGACTATAAACGTTCGTGGCCAACGCTTTGGCAACTTGGCATTTTGGCTGGCGTCATTTCACCTCAATCACGCCGGGAAAGTCTCCGGGTGAAACGGGGAAACTGCCAGCAACGTAATCGTACGCCAGCCAGTCGTAGTGTTCCAAACCCAATGCTTGCGCCAATATCTTCGCCGGTTCAATCTCGAATAGCGCATCAAAATCTGCCGGGTGCAATCGCTGCTCGAAGTCGTCAAGCTGCGCCGAAGGAACCAAATGCCGAAGTGCCTCACCGGAATACCGGGAGTCATCATAACTGATTTCATCATCCCAATCACAGCGATAGCCGCTGATTACTTCAGTGCGGTCAAAAAGGGTGAAACTCCAGCCGTGGTCTTCGGCCGAAACATAGTGCAGAAGTGGCTGGCACGCAGCGGCAACAATCCGCCGGTCTGGTTCGAAAACCCCCTCTTCCGCCACAAACGTGACCCATCCGTTGACCGGCGGATAAGCGTAGCCCTTGCGGTCCGCACGCCGCAACAACTCGACGGCATCCTCAATCCGTTCGCTTCGCAGATGATAACTCTCGCTGAATTCACTCATATATGTTTATGTTTATTGGGTGGGCTGTGTAAACCGGACTGATCCATCCCTGCGCCCGGAAAGAAAAAACCGCGCGAACGGCAAAAAATGAAGGCTAACATGTTCATGTGCGGACGCGTCTTTTCAAGTCGAGTCAGAGTTGATTTGCCTTGACCATAACGAAGTTGTTTCGGTTGTCAACCACAAGGCTTTCGCCGCAAAGTCACTTTGCGGTAACGCAAACGCAAAGGCCGGTCGCATTCATAATTATTGAAAAGCATTGATATTTTGAATGCCCGGGTTCGGTGAGATCGGACGATACTGGGCCATGCGAAATGTGCCGCCGAATCTCTTTTCCATCCGGGGCTTGATGGGGTGTTGTCATTTGCTCCGGGAGGGCGATGACTGTGTGCTGGTCGACACCGGCCTGGTGGGGGAACCGTTTTTTCTGCGCCGGTTGCTGCGCCGCTTGAAGCTGGCTCCGGCAGCGCTCAAGGCCGTTTTGCTCACCCATGGCCACCTCGATCACGCCGGCAACCTGGCCTGGGTCAAGGACTGGAGCGGGGCCGCCATTTATGCGCACCCCAATGAACAGGCGCACATTGATGGCCGGTATCCCTATCAGGGGAGCAATCGCTGGTGTGGCCGGTTGGAGGCCTTGGGCCGCCGGGTTTTGGGGTATCGGCCGGTCCAGGTGGATGAGTTTTTGGCGGACGGACAGCAGTTGCCGTTCTGGGGCGGATTGCAGGTGGTTTTTCTGCCCGGCCATACCCTGGGACATTGCGGTTTTTTCAGTGCCCGGCATAAGCTCTTGTTTTGCGGGGACATGATGGCCAGCTATTTTTTCAGCGTCCACAAACCCTGGGCCATCTTGAACACCGCGCCGGAATTATTGCCCGCCAGCGCGGAAAAAATCCGCCAACTGCGCCCGCGCTGGATTCTGCCGGGCCATTACGATGTGCCGGATGGCGCATTGCACCGCCGCCGGCTGGCCAGGCTGTACGGCTTGGAAGATTGGGATTGAGCCCGTATCTCTTCGATTTCCTGACCCTGCGGGACGATGCCAACGAACGGGCGGTGGAAGCCGGACTGGTGACGCATGTGGAAAAATTCCTGCTGGAGTTGGGCGCGGGGTTCGCGCTGGTTGGGCGGCAGGCACATCTCGAAGTGGGTGACCAGGATTTCTATCTCGACCTGTTGTTTTATCACCTGAAAGGATTAACCGACTCCTGAACCCTTCAACCTCACAATGAGTCGTTGGGTTTATCCCTTTGACTCACGCATTTGTTTTTCTTCCCTTTTCGTTGAAGGATAAACGCAAACAAAAAAAAAGCGCCAATTGCAACCACCAAGCCGATAAGAGCCGCCACAATTAGACTATGTGTAATGGTTGCCAAGGCGATCCCATTGGCTACCCCGCCAACAAGCCCCCCGCACGCCATGCAAATCGGAAGCAGGAAAATGTTTCGTCGCATACCATTTTAAAACGTGATGGTAGCATTCTCCAGACTGCTGTAAAGCTTGCGCAAGATCGCAAGATCGCGAGATCGCGGGGACGAACCGGAGGCGGCAACCTAAATCCATTTTTATACTGAACACTCCGGAACTTCCTACACCTTCCCAATCCATTTCCAATCCTCCCACACCGCCTTGAGCGAAGTCAGATTCCGCGCGTCGAACACATGCCTGGCTGCGCCCGCCAGATTGCCCTGTTTCGCGGCCTGCCACGCATCGCTGGCGTTGACCCCGATGAATTGCAGCACGCTCGGATCCCGGTAGCAGTCGATCATGCACCGCGTGCAACCGTCGCGGATCAGCTTGCGCTCATCCCAATCCCAGACCTTGCACATCGGCGTCTCCCAAAAATGGCACCGGTACAAATCCAGCTTCCAATCCAGGTAAAAATATTTGTAGCCGCCCAGACAGCCGAACTTCTCCGGTTCCCCGCGCAGGTGCCGCTGCATCTCGTCCAGCGATTCCCGCGGGTTCACCACCGGAAAACCGCTCTGCTGCTTCATCGTCTTGATCTTTTCAAACAGCTCGATCAGCTCCTCCCGCGTGTAATTCACCAGCCCGCTGTCGCTGAAACTCAAATAGCTGCTCGCCAGCGAGGTCAGCGGATAACTGAACGTGCAGTTGTTGAAGCCCAGGGACTTCAAAAACGCCGGCAGCTTCGCGTAATCCTCAATCAACCGGCTCGCCGTGATGCTGGCCGTGGTTTGCACCCCGGCGCCGTGGAAAAATTCGTTCGCTTTTTTGATCTTCTGGCAGACGCCCGGCAGCCCCCGGTTCTTCTCATGCCCGGCGATGTCATGCGTGTCGATGGACATGATCACGCTGCTCAGGCCGTCGTTCACCAGGCCCCGCATGTTCTCCTCGGTCCACAGTCCGCCATTGGTGCAGATCATTGGCCGCAGCCCGCGCTCCGCCGCGTACCGGGTCATCGGCCGCAAATCCCGGTGCGCCATCGGCTCGCCGCCCACGAAGAGCAGATAGCCGATGCGGTTTTTGACCGCCACATCCACCACGCCCCGCGCCTCCTCCAAGGTCACGCTCCGGCGCGCCTTGGGATCAAACTGCGACCGCGCGAATCCGCAAAAACCGCAGTCCGCATTGCAAATATTGGTGATGGCAAATTGCAAATAGCCCGGCCCGCCATGGCGCATCACCTCTTTGAACAACGTCCACGCCCCCCGTTTCGGACGCTCCACCGGCGCGGAATCGTCCCCCGGGCGGTTCGGCTGGGGCTGGGGCTGGCTCTCTTTAATTATCATGCGGCTCACAAATCACACTAACATGCCGCCAACCAATGCGCTGGGCAACCCTTCTTTGAATTTTCATGCCCCAACCCGGGTGCCAAAGCGGCGGACCGGGCCGTTCACCCGCCCGTCCGGGTGGGCAGTTGCCGCGCGCGGAAAATATCCGCCGCCCGCTCCAGCATTTCCGCCGAAGGCGACGGCACGCCGGCGAGCGAATGGCTCCAGCCCAGGCGCGCATATTTGTGCAGGCCCGAACGATGAAACGGCAGCAGGTTCACCAGGGTCACCGACCGCAACGTGGCCACCAGCTCAGCGATCTGCTCCAAGTCCGCCAGATCGTCGTTGAACCCCGGCACGACCGGAATGCGAATCCATACATTGCGATGCTGCGCATTCAAGGCCCGGAGATTTTCCAATATGCCGTGATTGGAAACCCCGGTTAATTCCCGGTGCCGCGCCTCGTCAAAGGCCTTCAGATCATACAACACCAGATCCGCGCACGCCGCCGCCGCCAGCAAATGCTCCGTGCAGCCAAACCCCGTCGTGTCCAGCGCCACGCGCATGCCCGCCGCCTGCAGCGCCCGCGCCAGGGCAATGGTGAAACGCGGCTGCGCCAGCGGTTCCCCGCCGGAAATCGTCACGCCCCCGCCGGAATCCTCGTAAAAGATCCGGTCCTTCACCGCCTCCGCCACCACTTCCGCCACGGTCATTTCCCGGCCGATCATTTGGCGGGCACCGGTGGGACAGGCGTCCACGCAGGCGGCACACAGCGTGCAATCCGGGTTGCGCGGCGGCCAGACCCCATCCCCGGATGCCGTGGCGCCAAAGGGGCAGACCGCGCGGCATTCACCGCAGGCCGTGCAGCGCGGGCTGACCACCACAATTTCGCGCCGGGGCGAAATGCTTTCCGGGTTGTGGCACCAATCGCAGCATAACGGACAGCCTTTGAGGAAGACCGTGGTGCGAATCCCCGGCCCATCGTGGACGGAGTATTTCTGGAGATTAAAAATCAGGCCGGTTTCCATGGCTGGCAACACAGGCAGTCATCGTATCGGCGCGGGCGATGGGGGACAACCTCATTCCCTCATTCCAAATGACTGGACTGGACCGGTCCCGCAATAATCTCCAGCGGGAGGTGACCGGCGCGGAGCCCAGATTGGGATACTCCTTGCGGAATTCCGCGGTGGTGGCCGCAAAATTGTTTGAACAGCTGTTAACCTGCCATGGCTGTGGAAATGGACCAGGAAAGAAGGCGGAAACCGGGATCGGAGGTGGCTTCCGCTGCAGCCAGCAATAATTTCCGGCCTCAACCACAAAACCCTGCCCGCGCCTGCGGCCCATTAAAACTCAAGGACGGCGACTGGCTGGAAATCAATAACCGGCTTCCGCAAGGGGTGTATGTTATTCGGAGCGGGGGCTTACTTCAGCCGCCAAGTAATGCGCGCCTTGTTCAAGTCGTAGGGCGACATTTCCATTTTCACGCGGTCACCCGCCGTCAGGCGCACCCAGCGCTTGCGCATTTTGCCGCAGACGGTGGCCAGCACCAGATGTTTGTTGTCCAACTCCACACGGAACATGGTCCCGGGCAGCACCGTGGTGATGCGGCCTTCGATTTCAATATGGTTTTCTTTGGTAAGATTCATGGGGGAGGAAAAAGCAGGCGGCGGAGTCCGGTTCACCCGAACCCCGCCGCTTTGTTTTTTCAAAAGGAATCAATAGCGACCACGACCGCCGCCGGATTCACGACCGCCGCGTCCGCCGCCACCACCGCCGTATTCACGACGACCGCCGCCGCCAGCCGGACGTTCTTCCCGGGGGCGGGCGACGTTAACGGTAAGGGCGCGACCGCTCAAATCCTTGCCGTTCAAACCGGCAATGGCGTTCTGGGCTTCCTCGGCGCTGCTCATGGTGACGAAGCCAAAACCGCGCGGGCGGTTGGTCTCGCGATCCATCATCAGATTGGTTTCGGTGACGCTGCCGAACGCCGCGAAGGCGTCATGCAGGTCGTTTTCGGTGGTTTCAAAAGAGAGATTGCCAACGAATAGCTTGTTGCTCATGTGATATTTTCCTGTCCTAGACTGAATTAACTTTAACGAGACTGTTTCCGGTATTCGGATTTCAAATCATCACTAAGCAAGTCCACTTGAGTGATTTACCATGCCTTGAAAGCAAGAATCGATCTATCAGACCCCAACAGTATCGCAGGTATGGACGGAAACGCAATCGTTAAACCGAGTTATTTTGTCGGGGCTCCAGACCGCGCTTAACCCGGATATTTCATAGCGAAGTCGCCCAAAGCCACGCAAATCCTTGTAGCGCAGAATGACGCCGCAAAGAGCAGGCCTGAAAGGCCGCAACATGACAGCCCAGGGCAACGCCCTGGGTTTGCCGCCACCGTTGCCATCAAGCGCTGAAAGCGCGCAACAATTCTTCTGCTGACACGACGGAATTCCAACGTCGTAGCGCAGGCTTCCAAGCCTGCTGTATCGCAGGCTTCCAAGCCTGCGTGCCGTGTCTATTCAACGACGCATCCGAACTTGTTGACACCCCCTCTTTTCATGGGGGTATTCACGCCTCTGTCCAAATGGCTATGAAATATCCGGCTTAAACGCGGCCTCCGGGCAAATGGTAAACGCATGAACCATGCCGGGGTGGCACGGGCCACTGGCCCGTGCCGTCCGGCGACCCGCCGGACGGAACGGGTGAGGCGTTCTCTTTGCAAGCGGACACCGTTTCTCCCCGTGCGCCCCGCTCCGCTCAGCCGTTCCGGCATTTCTTCATCTGTGTTTATCCGGGTCCATCTGTGGTCAATCAGATCTTTTACTGCATGGATTTTGCGGCCTGCGCGTCAAAACCCTTTTTATCCGGGGCCATTCATGCTTAAATCTTTGCCCCATGCTGCCGCACAAACAAATTGAGTCCGCCCTGCAAACCGCCGTCCGCGCGGTGTTGCCGGATGCCGATGTCTCCCTGGTCCTCGTCCGTCCGTGCCCCGACCCCAAATTCGGCGATTACCAGACCAACGCCCTGATGTCGCTGGCCAAGGCCCGCAAGCTTAATCCGCGCCAGCTCGCCACCGACGTCCTGGCCCGGCTTGAGCTCTCCGCCGTCTGCGAAAAAGTGGAGCCCGCCGGGGCGGGCTTCCTGAATTTCCGACTGCAAGCCGCCGTGCTCGCGCAAAACCTGGCCGCCGCCGCCCGGGGGGAACATCTGTTTTTCGACCGCGCCGCCCAACCGCGCACCGTCGTCATTGATTTCAGCTCGCCCAACGTGGCCAAGCCCATGCATGTGGGGCATATCCGGTCCACGGGCATTGGCGACGCCCTCCAGCGCGTGTTGCGCCTGCTCGGCCACAACGTCAAAAGCGATAATCACATCGGCGACTGGGGCACGCAGTTCGGCAAATTGCTGCTCGGCTGGAAGGCTATTCTGGACCGCCCCGCGCTGGAACGCGACGCCATCGCGGAATTGGAGCGCCTCTACAAGGTGATCAACGCCGAATGCGACGCCAATCCCGACCGCCTTGAAGCCGCCAAGGCCGAACTGGTGAAACTCCAGGCCGGTGACCCCGAAAACATCGCGATTTGGAAGGAAATGATCGCGCTGTCGCAAAAGCAGTTCGACACCATCTACGGCCGGCTCGGCGTGAAGTTCGATTTCTCGCTCGGCGAGAGCTTTTACAATCCCTGGCTGGGCGACGTGGTGCAGGACCTGTTGCAGCGCGGCATCGCCCGCGAAAGCGAAGGTGCCGTGGGCGTGTTCAGCGATGGCACCCTGCCTCCCAAGGAAGACATGTTTCTTGTCAACCGCGACGGCGAGTGGGTGCCCGACCCCGCCCTCGTGCGCAAGAGCGACGGCGGCTTCAACTACATGACCACCGACCTGGCCACAATCAACCACCGCCTAAAGACGTGGTCGCCCACGGAGATCGTTTATGTGGTGGACGACCGGCAGTCAGGACATTTCAAGAAACTGTTCGCCACGTTTGCCCGCTGGCAACCGGCGGCCGCGAAGCAAGTGAAGCTGGTACACGTCGGCTTCGGCAAAATCATGGGCGACGACGGCAAACCCTTCAAGACCCGCTCCGGCGACACCGTGAAGCTGGGTGAGTTGCTGGATGAAGCCGAGGAGCGCGCCTTCAAGATCGTCTCCGAAAAAAGCGCGGAACTGCCCGAAACCCAGCGCCGGGAAATCGCCCGCGTCATTGGCTTGGGGGCCGTCAAATACGCCGACCTGCTGCCCAACCGCCAGAGCGACTATATATTCAGCTGGGACAAAATGCTGGCCCTGCAAGGCAACACCGCGCCTTATTTGCAATACGCCTACGCCCGCATCCGGAGTATTTTCCGCAAAGTCGAAGGCCAACCTGCCGCCGCCCAATTCCAGCTCGCCGCCCCCGAGGAACTGGCGCTGGCCCGGCACCTGCTGAATTTCGGCCTCACGCTGGAAGCCGTGGCCGAGGAATTGCGCCCCAATTACCTGTGCAACTACCTGTTTGAGCTGGCCGGCAAATTCACCAGCTTCTACGAAAACTGCCCCGTGCTGAAAGCGGAAACCGAAGCCACGCGCGATTCGCGGCTGGCCCTGTGTGATCTGACCGGGCGCGTTTTGCAGCAAGGTCTGCAAACTTTGGGCATCGAAACCGTGGAACAGATGTAGTCATAGTAGGGGCGACGCCCCCGTCGCCGGTATCGCCCTTGTGAGCCCACGCTTGATCGACAGCGGGTCGGGCAAGCGACGCCAGGAAAATTTTGCGCCCGCTGGTTGCAGGCGCGGCGTGCACGGAGTGTCGCGCCCTGCCACGACGGGCTCGCGACGGGTCTTTTCGATTTCATGGCCAACTGCGGAGTTCGGATTCAACAGAATTGGTGATGGCGGAATTTTGAGCAAACGAGTTAAATACCCGCGATGCAAAAGTTTATTAGTTGGGCGGCGCTTTTGTCATGCGCTCTGCTGCTGGCCGGTTGCGCGACCAGGCCCTTTGCGGCTTTGCCGGCGGATTGCGATCCCAAAGCGGTGGGCGAAAAGGTCTGCGCCAATTTTCTGCCCCGTAAAATCTACTGCAACGCCAACGGCTATCTGGTCTATCCGGAAGTCTGTGCGGGGTTTGGCGCGTTGCGGTTTGCGGCGGCGGCGGGGGACACGAATTTGGAACAGCGGTTGATCGCGCGCTATGATGTCCTCCTCACCCCCGAAGGCAACCGGATGATTTCCACCAACCGGCATGTGGATTTTCATGTGTTCGGCGTGTTGCCGCTGGAAATCTATTTGCTGAACGGCGATACGCGCTTCCTCCAGATGGGGTTGCAGATGGCGGATGACCAGTGGTTGGATCCCCGTCCCGACGGTTTGGCGCAGGAAACGCGCTGGTGGGTGGACGATTGCTATATGATTGGCAGCCTGCAAATCCAGGCCTACCGCGCCACGCACGCCCCCAAATATGCCGATCAAGTGGCCGCGGAACTGGCGGCGTATCTGGACAAGCTGCAGCAAACCAACGGGTTGTTCTATCATGCCGATGCGAACCCCCATTACTGGGGCCGGGGCAACGGGTGGTTTGCCGTGGCGCTGGCGGAAGTCCTTAGCTCGCTGCCGCCGAGCCATCCGAAATACGCCCGCTTGATGGCTGGGTACCAGGAAATGATGGCCGCGCTGAAAAAATACCAGGCCCCCTCCGGCTTGTGGCGTCAATTGCTGGACAATGAGCAGGCGTGGGATGAAACCTCGGGCAGCGGCATGTTTACCTATGCCCTGGTGGTGGGCGTGAAGCATGGCTGGCTGAATGCGGCGGAGTATGGCCCGGTGGCGCGGCGCGGTTGGATGGGATTGTGCCGGAAGCTGGATGCCTCGGGCGCGTTGCAGGATGTTTGCGTGGGCACCAACGCGCGGAATGACACCCAATATTATCTGGACCGCCAGCGGGTGACGGGTGATTTGCATGGTCAGGCACCAATGCTGTGGTGCGCCTGGGCTCTGCTCGACCACCCGGCGAACCCGGTGGCGGCCAGCCATTGATCGCTCCGTTGAACCGGCATAATGATCAGGGCGTGTTTTCAAAATGGTTTGGGGTGGCCCAGGTCACTGGCCTGGGCCGTCCGGCGACTCGCCGGACGGAACGGAGCGACGCGTTTTCCCGCGACGACGCGTTGGCGAAACCCGGAGCGTCTGGGACGGGCGGGTCGCCCGTTCCACCCATTATGAAAACGCGCCCTTGAATCAGCCGGTGATTGGAGCGGTCCGGTTTTTTGCCAGACGGCGGTTTTGCGCTGACAATTGGCTGAATTGATTATACATTCCCGCACATGCGCCGGGCACCATTAATATTAGTTTCGCCGAGCATAGAAAAACGCGGCGTGGAATTCCACGATCTGTCCGCGAGTCTGTCCCTGCGCTATAATCAGGCTGTTTTACAGGCGGGGGGCATTCCCGTGGCCGCCCCCACCACCACGGACCAGGCCGCGCTGGCGGAGGCGGTGCGCCGGACGGATGGCGTGCTGCTCACCGGGGGGGACGACATCAATCCGGCCTTGTATGCCGAAAAACTGCCGCGCCAGGTGCTCGCGACCGTGGAGCAGACGCCGGATGGCGGCGCGCGGGATTTGCGGGAGCTGCTGCTGATTGAGGAGATTTTCCGGCAACACCGGCCGGTGCTGGCCATTTGCCGCGGGCATCAGATGCTCAATGTGGCATTCGGCGGCAAACTGCTCGCTGACATTTCGCGGCAATTGCCCGGGGCGATCAACCACCGGCGGATGGATCAGCCCACCGAATTAGTGCATGAAGTAGCGTTGACACCCGGCTCAATCCTGTTCAAAATCTGTCAAGCGCGTGTTCTCGGAGTGAATAGCACGCATCATCAGGGCATATTGGAGCCAGCGGCATTGTTCGTGGCGACCGGGCGTAGCCAGGATGGGATTGTCGAGGCGATGGAGTTGAAGCCAGAGCATTCGAAGATGGTGCCTTTTTTGCTGGGTGTGCAGTTTCATCCAGAGCGGTTGGTCCAAAGGCATGCGCGGTATCAGATGATATTTAAGAAATTTGTAACAGTCTGTGCAAAACCATTAAAACAATGAAAGGCAAAATTTTAATCGTGGATGACGAAGCGGACCTTCGCGCCATGCTCAAGTCCATTCTTCAGGACGATTACGCGGTGACGCTCGCCGAGGACGCCGCGACCTTGCAGAAGTTGTACTTGCAGGAAGCCCCGGACGTGATTCTGCTGGATCTCAAACTGCCGGATGCCAACGGATTGGATTTGCTGCCCCAAATCAAGAAGACCTGGCCGGAAACCGAGGTCATCGTCTTGACGGGCGAGGCCACCTTTGAGGCGGCCGTGCTGGCCACCAAACGCGGCGCCTATCATTTCATCAACAAGCCGTTTGACACCCAGGCCTTGCAGGTCACCATTGACCGGGCGATTGAAAACCGCCAGCAGAAAGAAGAGAACAACTCCCTGCGCCGGGCGATCTCCACGATGAGCGGCGGCTCCGTCCCGATTTTCCAGAGCGCGCAACTGCAATCAGTGGTGCGCACCATTGAACGCGTGGCCCCCAGCGATGTGACCATTTTGATCACCGGCGAAAGCGGCTCGGGCAAGGAAGTCATTGCGGACCTGATTCATTCCCTCAGTTCGCGCGCGCGCAACCGCATCATCAAGATCAACTGCGCGGCACTGCCGCGCGAGCTGATTGAAAGCGAGCTGTTCGGCTCCAAGAAAGGCGCCTTCACGGGCGCCAACACGGACCGGCAGGGATTGTTCCGCCAGGCGGAGGGCGGCACGCTGTTTCTGGACGAGATTTCCGAAATGCCCATTGACACGCAGAGCAAACTGCTGCGCGTGTTGCAGGACCAGGAAGTGCGCCCCGTGGGCGACACCAGCAGCTACAAGATCAACTGCCGGATCATTGCGGCCACCAACCGCAAACCCGAGGATGCCATCAAGGATGGCAAGATGCGCGAAGACTTGTTCTACCGCATCAGCGCCATTTCCGTGCATCTGCCGCCGTTGCGCGAGCGGCGCGATGACATCATGCCGCTGGCCAACTCGTTTCTGAAGCGGTTTGGCGCGCAGGCCAACCGCACGTTGCGCGGGTTTACCACGCAAGCCGTGGAGCGGCTGACCAGCTTTGAGTGGCCGGGCAACGTGCGCCAGCTCCAGAACGAAATCCAGCGCGCGGTCCTGCTTTCCGAAGGCCCGGAAGTCAACGTGACCGACCTCTCCATCAGCGAGATCAAGTTTGTGCCCTCCGACGGGCACGACACCAGTTTTACGCTGCTGGAAGGGGTGGAGCGCAATGCCATCATTCAGATGCTCAAGGAAACCGGCGGCAACAAGCTGGAAACAGCCAAACGCCTCGGCATCGGCCGCCAGACCCTCTATAATAAGATCAAGGCTTACGGAATTGATGTTTAGTTTCGGGGGGCGCACGGTTCCGCACGCCCGAAGGGACGCCGGATATTAGTGGCAAGCGTATCGCAACCCCTGAGCCGTTCCGTCAATGGTAAATCCATGGCCTCCTTTTTCCAGCATGGCGGTGCGAATACAAGGCCTGAAAGGCCGCCACAGGACAGCCCAGGGCAACGCCCTGGGTTTGCCGCCACCGTTGCCATCAAGCGCTGTAAGCGCGCAACAATTCTTCTGCTGACACGGCGGTA